>Ga0209396_1000914_pt1 | contig 33999 bp, 29 predicted proteins | sample GOMGulsemesocosm_6_FD_184638 | JGI IMG/M metagenome (GOLD analysis project Ga0209396, IMG submission 184638) | Methane-oxidizing microbial communities from mesocosms in the Gulf of Mexico - GOM8C Gulf of Mexico (SPAdes) (version 2) | ecosystem: Environmental > Aquatic > Marine > Cold seeps...
GTTCAAAGGCGTGCTAGGCATTAATATCGGTAAAAACTTCGATACGCCCGTTGAGAATGCCGTAGACGATTACCTAATTTGTTTAAATAAGGTCTATCAGTACGCGACTTACATTACTGTGAATATCTCTTCGCCAAATACCCCAGGACTACGTGATTTGCAGTTTGGCGATACGCTTGATGAACTATTAGCACCCATCAAAGCACGTCAGTTAGAGCTGGCGGAAGAATTTGGCTACAAGCCAGTATTGGTGAAAATTGCGCCTGATATGGACGAAGAAAACGTTCGCCTGGTCGCAGAAACACTGATCAAAAATAACATCGATGGTGTTATTGCGACCAATACCACTTTATCTCGTGAAGGGGTAGAAGGGCATGAGTTTGCAGCAGAAATGGGTGGCCTAAGTGGCGCGCCATTAGAAGATTCCGCGACTGAAACCGTTGCTGCGCTGGTTGCTGCGTTAGATGGCAAACTGCCGGTAATTGGTGTGGGTGGTATTTTAGACGGTGCTGGTGCGGTTGAAAAAATCGATGCCGGGGCTGAGCTGGTACAAATATACAGCGGCTTTATTTTCCGTGGACCCGAATTGATTCGTGAAAGTGTTGATGCGATTGCTGCTCGTATGGCGACTAAGTAGGACGCTAGGTAAAAGAAAACCCAGACAATTGCTGGGTTTCTTTTTTATTGTCTCCCTGAAGGGGAGAGCTGAGCTATTTGTTTTGTGAAACTTTAAAGAGTCAGTTTGTGAATACCAGAAACACCCGTCATTCCGTCCCAGTTATCTGATCGACCTTCTCGCCATCCAGACATCCATGATTCATGGGCTGGACCTGCTGGGGCAAGATCTTTGGAGCGGCGCTCGGCGCCGGCTAGGTAACCGCGTGTAAAGGCGCGTTGCTGTTGGTCACGTTTCTGTTTCTTCATAGAGTATCCTCACTCAAAATTTTAAACAGTAAGACTGCTAAGTTGAAGCTAAAGGTTAAAAGAACCTCAAGCAAACCTTCGCAGGTCTTTGGTCAGGCATTAAGAATGTGCACTCATATTCTTAATGCCATGACATAGTTGTACCGCGTTATTGGCTTGGCTGTAACGATTATTTTTTTCTATTAAAACTGATTTTTAAAACAATCAGCTATTTGACAAATTAGGTGTGCAGAGCATGCAAGAACTTACAATGGGCCAGCCGCGCGAAATATTTGCCGTATGTCCAAAAGGCGTAGAACTACTTTTAGCGGATGAAATCAGACAGTTAGGCGGGGAAGTGATTAAGGAAAGTCACTTGGGCGTTAGCTGGTTGGGTGACCTTGAACTGGCGTACCGTTTTTGCTTGTGGACAAGGCTTGCCACCCGTTTATTACTACCTCTGAAAGAAAGTCAGGTAGACGATGTGGACCAAATGTACGATGTGGCGTATGACATCCCATGGTCTGAATTGTTCACTGTCGATAACAGTATTCGTATCGATTTTCACGGCAAATCTGACTTTGTTAACAATACTCAGTTTGGCGGCCAGAAGATTAAAGATGCGATTTGTGACCGTTTCCGCGCTGATGTCGGTGCTCGTCCGAATGTTGATAAAGATGCCGACGTAAAGATTGAAGTGCAGCTGCGTAATGGCCGCATCACCATCAGTCTAAACATTGCTGGTGATAGTTTGCACAAACGTGGCTATCGCTTAATGCCAGGCCAGGCACCGCTTAAAGAAAACCTAGCAGCCGCCTTGTTGATTCGTGCGGGTTGGCCTGCACGTGCCGCCAAAGGTGAAAATTTACTCGACCCTATGTGTGGTTCGGGGACGTTATTGATTGAAGGTATGCTGATGGCTGCGGATATCGCGCCCGGCTTAAACCGTCAAATACAAGGCTTTGAAAACTTAAAGCTGCATGACCGCGGCGTGTGGAAGACTATTGTGGATGAGGCGCGTCAGCGTCGCACTGATGGCCTTGCCGCCATGGAAAGCCAGTTTTTTGGTTATGAAAATAACCCTTATCAAGTTGAAGCGACGCTTTCTAACTTCTCTCGTGCCGGTGTGGGCGATGATATTTTAGACGAAAAAATACAGATTCAATCCAAGCCTTTCCAGGAATTATGGTTGCGTGAAAGCGTGATTAAAAAGGGCGGTCTGATCATCTGTAACCCACCTTATGGTGAGCGTTTAGATGAATTACCTCAGCTTGCGCCTCTTTATAATGAATTGAATGAAGTAACGCGTGCGACCTTGCCCGATTGGGGTATGGCGATGATTACTGGTAATGTCGATTTGGCGCGCAGTATTCGCCGCCCAATGCACAAAAAGTACAGCTTCTATAATGGTGCTATTCCTTGCACGTTCTTAGTCTTTAATGCTTGCGATGAGCGTTCTATGGCGGTACTGACTACGGCGATTAGAGGCCCAGTTGAAGCCTTTGCTAACCGTTTAAAGAAAAATCTGAAGCCGTTACGCAAGTGGGCAAAGCGCGAAGATATTAACTGTTACCGTATATACGATGCCGATTTGCCAGAATATTCTGTTGCCATCGACTTGTATAACGATCGTTTGCACGTACAAGAATACGTAGCGCCGAAGACGATTGAACCGGCTAAAGCCGAGCGTCGCATCTTGGATCTGTTGGCGGTATTGCCAGAAGTAACCGGCATCGCGAAAGAAAATATCGTATTGAAGCGCCGTGAGCGCCAGTCAGGTAAGAAGCAATACCAGCGTAATAGTGATTTCCAGCAAACAGCTGAATCGCACCGTATGGAAGTGATTGAAGGCAACGCTAAAATTTGGGTGAATCTACAAGATTACCTAGATACTGGCTTGTTCTTGGATCACCGTCCAACGCGTATGAATATTGCTTCTATCGCTAAAGGTCAGCGTTTCTTAAACTTATTCTGCTATACCGCAACGGCCAGTGTTCATGCTGCGGTTGCAGGGGCGAAGACCACCACATCGGTTGATTTGTCGAAGACCTATTTGAACTGGGCTGAAGATAACTTCCGTTTGAATGGCCTAATGGGTAATACCACGCAAGGTAACCAAGGCAAGGTTGCCGCCATGCCGAGCAAAGAAATTACTCGAGGCAGTACTCGAGGCGTGACTAACCCTTGGGGCGCACAAGAACAAGCGCAGAAGAAAAATGAGAAGCATCAGTTCATTGAAGCTGATTGCCGTGAATGGTTGAAGACCATTCAAAAGCAAACGGAAGATGAAAAGTACGATTTGATCTTCATGGATCCGCCGACTTTCTCCAATTCTAAGAAGATGGAAGGCATTCTGGATATTCAACGCGACCACGTTGAGTTGATTGAAATGGCGATGGCGCGCTTAACCAAGCACGGCTTATTGATCTTTTCTAACAATTTGCGCAAGTTCGATATAGATGAGCGTGCACTAAAACAGTTCACTGTTAATGATGTAAGCGCTAAATCAGTGCCTCATGATTATTCTCGTCGATCAAATATTCACCACTGCTTCGAGATTCGTCACGGTAAAAAGAAGTAATAAAAAATAAAGCTTCTTTCTAGGGCGCTTCGTTACTGGTTTTGCACAGTAATGACGCGCCTTTTTTGTTTCATTGGTGCCAAAGTCGACAAATTGGTACGAAACCTGCTTTCTCTTAGCATAAATTAAATATCCGACCAATTTAGTCGGGCATTCTAGAAAAAGACTGTCATAGCAAAAGACATAGAGAGGGCCTTAACGTGGCGACTGAAAGCATAGCAAGTGTATCGAGCGCGGTAGAAACTTTAGTTCAAAGTTCAAATACCATGTTCATCTTATTAGGCGCGATCATGGTATTAGCCATGCACGCAGGTTTTGCCTTCTTAGAAGTGGGTACGGTTCGACATAAGAACCAAGTAAACGCCTTGGTTAAAATCTTAACCGACTTTGGTATCTCGACCATTGCCTATTTCTTCGTCGGTTATCAAATTGCTTATGGCATGGACTTCTTCGTCGGTGCTAACGAGTTAGTTAATAGTAATGGCTATGAGCTGGTTAAATTCTTCTTCTTATTAACCTTTGCTGCTGCAATTCCTGCGATTGTTTCTGGCGGTGTTGCAGAACGCGCTAAGTTCTACCCAATGCTACTGGGTTCGTCTTTAATCGTTGCTTTGGTATACCCATTCTTCGAAGGCATTATTTGGAATAGTAATACCGTATTAGGCTTTAACTTCCAAGGGTGGTTAGAAGCGACGTTCGGTGCCGGTTTCCACGACTTTGCAGGTTCTATCGTTGTACACGGTGTGGGTGGTTGGATTGGTTTTGCTGCGATTATCGTATTGGGTTCTCGTAAAGGACGCTACCGTGATGGTCGTGTTGTTGCCTTCGCCCCTTCAAACATTCCATTCTTAGCGTTAGGTGCTTGGATTTTAGCCGTTGGTTGGTTTGGCTTTAACGTCATGTCGGCGCAAACAATGGACGGCATTTCTGGTTTAGTGGCAGTCAACAGTTTAATGGCCATGGTAGGCGGTATTATCGCAGCGATGGTTGTCGGCAAAAAAGATCCAGGCTTTATTCATAACGGCCCATTGGCTGGTTTGGTGGCGGTTTGTGCCGGTTCTGATGTTATGCACCCAATGGGGGCATTGATTGTAGGCTCGATCGCAGGCGGCTTATTTGTATTCACATTTACTTATGTGCAAAACAAATTCCCTAAATTCGATGACGTATTAGGTGTATGGCCTTTGCACGGTCTGTGCGGATTATGGGGTGGTATTGCTGCGGGTATCTTCGGTCTAGAAGCATTAGGTGGAATGGGCGGTGTTAGCTTTATGTCTCAGCTTATCGGTTCATTGGCGGGTATTGCTGTTGCCGTAATTGGTGGTTTCTTGATTTACGGGATTATCGACAAGGTTGTCGGTATTCGTTTAGACGAAGAGTCTGAATACAACGGTGCTGATTTATCGATTCACAAAATTGGTGCTAACTCTGACGATTAATCTTTAATGATTTATCGTTGAACTAAGGTCAGCTTTTGCTGGCCTTTTTTATGCCTGCTTTGAAAATTCATATCTATCTCATTTATTATGATTTTTTACAATTTTAACTATGGGATATACATGGCTCTCCGCCTGCTAAGGTTTTGAAGCACTCTTCAAAATGAGAGGTCATTTCAATCCACTGATCTGCCTCAATTTCTAGTCTTGTCAGAATACTTTGTGCCTGTGCACTAATCGCACCGCGTTTATCATCCCGAAGAACTCTGCCCGTACAATCGACCAATTCTAAATAATCAGTTAAACGCATTTGGTTATCTCCTTTTAAAAATTGTTGAGAGAATAGGTTGCCCTTGAATAACAGATGCCAACATTCAACCACCTCAAGGTCTGAGCATGCTTTTGCCTTTTTAGCATTGAGATGAAGAACCGCGTGATCGTGATTGCTCATGATTGCATACGCAGCGATATCGATAGCAAAGACTGTAGGTAGTTGCAGGAGTTTATCCTCTAGCCAGTCACTATGGTGTTCGTAAGACTTACAGGATTGCTGATCAGAGCCATAGAGAAAAGCCCTGCGAACACAGCAACTAATGCAGTGATAGTAAATACCCGTAACCTAGCCATCTCATCGGATGGTAAATCCGTCATCGTTGCCAACTACTTACCGTATAACCTAGTGATGTTCGATGCAGAAAACCTCGACATGCTAAAGGTTTACCCAGTCATAAATAGCGAAGGTAAAACATCACGGGTAAGTGCGGTATATAACGCACCACCGCGTAATACCTTTATTGCAGCGCTTAAAGATTTAAAAGAAGTCTGGGAGATTCCATATCCAGTAAATGGCAAACCTTCCGCCATTAGAAAGATAGAGGTGAATGACTACCTAGATGATTTCTTCTTCGACCCAGAATACAAACTACTCATTGGTGCATCGCGTGACGCAGCGGGTGGCCAAGTAGTCGATCTAGATTTAGGCAAGGTCGTAAACAACATTCCATTACCGGGTATGCCACACTTAGGGTCAGGTATTACTTGGGATTACCCAATTAAAAATGAAAATGGATTCTTAGAAATACGACAAGTCCTAGCCTCGCCAAACCTAAAAGAAGGCAAGGTATCCGTAATCGATATGCAAACTTGGAAAGTCATAAAAGATATCAAAACCGAAGGCCCAGGTTTCTTTATGCGCAGTCATGAAAACTCACCCTACGCATGGGTAGACGTATTCTTTGGCCCTAACAAAGATGCCGTACATGTAATCGACAAATCGACGCTAGAGATTGTAAAAACTCTACGCCCATCACCGGGTAAAACTGCTGCCCATGTTGAATTCAACAAAGACGGCAGTAAAGTGATTCTGAGTGTTTGGGATATGGATGGCGAAATTATTGTTTATGACGCCAATACCCTAGAAGAAGAAAAACGCCTGCCTATGGTGAAGCCTTCTGGCAAATACAATGTGTGGAATAAAACCCAGTATGAGCGGGGGACTAGTCATTAGAATGTCATAAATATGTAATGATAAAGCACTGTATTTTCATGAGTGAAAATACAGACGCTAAAATTGTAGATTTTCCAGAAACTAAAGTTGCCGCAGCGAATGTAAAACAAGCTACCAGCCTCTGATTTGCATAAAAGCTATGGCATTCATTACCACAATCCTAGTTCACTATCTTCTTCAGAATATCGAGTTGATCTTTGCGCATCGGTGCAACAGGCTATTTCATATAATAAATTTTGAGTGATGAATAAAACAACCTCTGCGCCCCAGCAGATACTTTTATGACGAATGACTTGCCACAGCTTGCTGTTCTTCCACTACGTTAACGTAGGCCTTTTTAAAACGTGACATACAATAAATCTAAATACAGATTTTATGTACAGTTGATTTTAAGGTATTGATTAAATATTACTCAATTGGACGGGTTTTTTTAAAAAAATGCGCGTTAGCACTAGAAGAAGTTTTAAAAATATAGCAAAATCAGTAAGTTATCAATATGGACACTGACATAACGAGACTCTCGTTATTTGTGCAAACGCGCATGCGCGTTTATCTGGAGCTTGGAAATGGATTTCGAAAATTACCAAGTAAAATCAATCAGGTGTTGTGAAGTTTTAAAAGTCACTTACGTGCAAGCGCGCATGATTAAGCTGTTATGCGCAGAGCAGCCCTCTACATCTTCATTCAAAGTTTCATGGAGTTAGAATGATCTACAAGATAAAAAAGAAGATCGAGAGCGCCGAAATTTCTCTCTTAATTTCGAAATTCGAGGTACAAAAACTTATCAGCATACAGATAGATAATGGCTATAGAATACATGAATCACCAATTGAATCTGACGATGGACATAGGCTGAATGACTCTTCATTCATTGAATGGTGCAGAAATAGCCATGAAATTCTTAAAGAAGTATTTTCTAGTGAAGAGGTCGCTAAGTCATTCTCTGCAGAACCTGGATTCGCAGTTTGCACAACGCTTGAGCAAGAAACTGGTTTCATGAAAACCCGTCTGCGGAGAAGAGTAAAACATCTAGAAATAATTTCTGATAGCTTATAAAAATTCTCGGGGTAGAAATGAGTTCTTTACTTGTCCATATTCACCAAGGAAAGTATGACTCAGAGCGAGAGCTTATGAACCTAAGAAAAAATGCTCTTAATAATAACCGAGTCGATATCCTTGATGCCGTAAATCAAAGGTTACGCAGAGAGCACCCCAAGTTATATCAAAGGATTGTTGGCCCTCTCTTTTCAAAAAGTCGGGATATTGATGAAGACCAGTGGTTAGAAATTACTTCAAACTTCGAAAGTTGCTTTAGTTCATTTGTAGGCGGCGAAAGTAGTTTGCGCATAGCCTGTGAGAATCTTCACTATCAGCGTCCATCAGGTCTAGCGACTTGCAAACTGATGTTTCGTTAATACTTATTAATCTTTAATTCAGAACTAATATCGGAAATATTCTGAGGGATTAGTGCGTCTCGAATTGATATTTATGCTTAAAATGCAACAATACCGGATGAATTTTAACATTATGCTCAAGGTTAGGTTTCGAACAGCCAACTTTCACACTGCTATAGAAATTGCTTAAGATGGATGTCCATGTAGTTACTATAATCTAAAAGTCGTCGCCGAAGTACGCGCCGGTATTAATACCCGCAACCTTGCGATCTCTTCTGATGGAAAATCAGTGATCGTAGGCAACTACCTACCGTATAACCTAGTGATGTTCGATGCAGAAAACTTAGACCTATTAAAAGTCTATGACGTGGCGAACGACGCAGGAAAAACCTCTCGGGTAAGCGCGGTATATAACGCACCACCACGGAATACCTTTATTGCCGCATTAAAAGATGTAAAAGAAGTGTGGGGAATTCCATATCCAGTAGATGGTAAGCCACCAGAGATTCGTAAAATCAAAGTGAACGATTACCTAGATGACTTCTTCTTCGACCCAGATTATAAATTGCTTATCGGCGCATCTCGTGACGCTGCTGGCGGCCAAGTAATCGATCTAGATTTAGGCAAGGTAGTAAACAGCATTCCATTACCCGGTATGCCGCATTTAGGTTCAGGTATTACGTGGGACTATCAAGGCCCTAACGACAAGGCCCCAAGACAAGTACTCGCTTCGCCAAATCTAAAAGAAGGCAAGGTATCAGTCATTGATATGCAAACTTGGAAAGTCATAAAAGATATCAAAACCGAAGGCCCAGGCTTCTTCATGCGCAGCCATGAAAACTCACCTTACGCTTGGGTAGATGTATTCTTTGGCCCAAATAAAGATGCCGTGCATGTGATAAATAAATCGACATTAGAAATCGTAAAAACTCTGCGGCCATCACCGGGTAAAACAGCCGCTCACGTTGAATTCAACAAAGACGGCAGCAAGGTAATACTCAGTATTTGGGATATGGATGGCGAGATTATTGTTTATGACGCCAATACCCTAGAAGAAGAAAAACGCCTGCCGATGGTGAAACCTTCTGGTAAATATAATGTGTGGAATAAAACCCAGTATGAGCGGGGGACTAGTCACTAGAATGACGTATTTAATACAGTGAATTACCGTACAGTAAACAAATGACGACAATGCCACAGCCCTTATGAATAAAGGGTTGTGGCATTTTTGATTTTGTTGTTAATAAGCTGTATTCTATTCATTAGCAAAAAAATTTAATATTGTTAATTTTTTGTAGAGAAAAATAAGAATAGGGGGTGCTATTTCTTATTTCTATCTTAATTGATACTTGTTTACACACTAACCCTCTGTGTCAGAGTAGTTGTCGTCTTTTATAATATGAACAGAGCGGCAATGAGATCCCATGACAAAGCACTCAATTGAACAGAAAGAAGCCATCATAAATCGTTTCTCACAAAGTAATTTATCCATTCGTGAGTTTTCAGAACAAGAAGGCATCGCCAAGTCATCTCTGTATAATTGGAATAAGAAATTTAATAACCCTGATGCGAATTCCATGTCAAAAAACAAATACTCTGCTGAACAGCGCTTTTCTATTGTGTTAGAAACAGCCACGTTATCGGAAACAGAACTCAGCGAGTATTGTCGTAAGAAAGGCCTATATCCTGATAATATTAAACAATGGAAGTTGGCCTTCACTCAAATGGATAAAAAACCAATAACCTCTTCCGACCCGAGCGACAAAAAACGCATCAAGGCCTTAGAAAAAGAACTCGCTCGAAAGGAAAAAGCACTCGCGGAGACCGCCGCGTTACTAGTGCTTAGAAAAAAGTTCAATGCCCACTTCAATCTGGACGAGGAGTAATGGTGGGCCTAGAAGATCGCAAAAAAGTAGTTGCTGATATATTAGAAGCGGTTAAGTCAGGCGCATCAAAAATTCGAGCGTGTGAAACTATCGAATTGAATATACGAACCTTTCAGCGCTGGTTTGATGGCTCTAATGTTCAGCCCGATCAGCGCCCAATAGTTGAGCGGCCCGTACCGAAACACAAGTTCTCAGCGGCAGAGAGACAAGCAATATTAGATTGCTGTAATAGCCCTGCATACGCCAGCGTGCCGCCTTGCCAGATAATTCCTAGTCTAGCGGATGATGGTCTATATATTGGTTCAGAATCCAGTTTTTATCGGATACTGAACGCTGAAAAACAGCTACAGCATAGAGGACGAAGCAAGCCGAAAAAAGCCTCTAAAAAACCCACCAGTTTCACTGCGACAGGCGCAAACCAAGTGTGGAGCTGGGATATCAGTTACCTGCCAACGCAAGTGATTGGCCAGCCTTATTATCTGTATCTTTTCATGGATGTCTACAGTCGAAAATTTGTTGGGGCAGAGGTTTTTGCTCAAGAAAGTGGTGAAGATGCTGCTGATTTATTACAGCGCAGTGTCTGGCGAGAAAAATGTTCAGGAACTAATTTGGTGCTGCATTCCGATAACGGTGCGCCCATGAAAAGTTTTACGCTACGAGCGAAAATGCACGATTTAGGCATAATAACCTCTCGTAGTCGGCCGCGAGTGAGCAACGATAATGCTTACTCAGAAGCCGCCTTTAAAACGATGAAATACTGCCCTCAATGGCCAGAGTCAGGATTTATGAGTTTGGAAGATGCAAGAGCGTGGGTTGAAGAATTTGTGGCCTGGTATAATGGTGAGCATCGTCATAGTGGCATTCGATATGTGACACCGAACGAACGGCATGAAGGCTTGGATTCTGAAATTTTGGAGCAAAGAAAATTGGTTTATCTTGAAGCGAAAGAGAAAAACCCAGCACGCTGGTCGAAGGGTATTCGAGATTGGAGCTTTATTGAGAAAGTAGAGCTCAATCCCGAGATGAAATCCTTGGCAGCGTAACATTAAACACGACAACTACCTTGAAAAACTCCGAAAACAGTAAAATCACATACGCATCAAATGAAAGATTTTGGGAGTATTCGGTTGGCTGCTCTGATGACAAGGTTCTTTTAGATGAAAATTATCAATCGATTAAAGAGTTGGTTTTTGATGATGTTTTTTTTCTAGAGGCCGGTGGAATCTATAGTAAAGTCACTATTTTCGATGTATTAGGTACTTCCAGTGCAGAGCAAATTTCTGACTCAGGAAGTATAATCATCACTGATGGTAGGGATTCAGATTATGGCATCGACGGTATTCACAACCCTTGGCTTTTCGATTTTGTCGGTCAGGGTAAGGCACCTGATTTAGATGGTAACGTCCTAAATTACGATCTTAATTGGTCTCATCAAGGTCTATTTGATTATGCAGGTAGTGTAAGCATTGATGTATTGGGCGAGTCTATCGAATTAGATTTGACCCATAAAGATGGAGCTGTCGATATTCATGGTGCGGTTGTGATTGAGCGTCAGTCCATCGACGTAGAAGGTACGTCTAGGGTAGAACTCAATATCGATGTGTCGGATTTAGTGCATCAGGTACTAAATAATAAGGTAGCTAGCTATACCAGTCAGGCAGTTGGTAATATTCAGTTAGATGGAGAGAATGTAGCTCAGCTGAACGTGATCTCTGGTAACTTTTCTACGGAAGCTAGTGCCGAAGATTACATGCTATCTTTACCTAATCCACTTTTATGTAATGCGTTAATGCCTTTGCTGTACGATCTGTGTTTTAGAATAGAGCCTCAGACGTTTGCCCTTGCGATTCAATACTCTGATGGTACGGCTCTGACAGAAATCGATGGTCTAGTCGATAATGTTGAGAATCTAGTTTATGAAGAGAGCTGCCCAGAAGATCAGGTTATAGAAGGCGGTTGTAATATCGAACCCTTGAAAACCTTCCACTCGGTTTCAGGAGTTATTAAAGCAGCGCAACTGTTTGATGCGTTGAAATAACCGTTAAACTCCAAGCTGCGTTAATGCTGCTTGGAGTTTTTTAATGCTATCAAGATCTTGATACGCTTCTTTAACCACTTCTCTTGCCGAACTCTTCTTTTTTAATTCTCGATTTACCTGCAGCGCCACTCGTTCGGGTGCCGTGCAATCGAGTAGGCGGGCTAATTTTTTAGCAATCAAACAATCACTCAGTAGCTTTTGTTCTAACATGGTAGGCCAAACTAAGTGTGGAATACCTGCCATAGATATTTCAGTGGCTATATTTGCGCTGGCATTGGTAATGATTAGGTTACAGTCAGATTTTATGCTTTCAATATTTACCGCTTTATCTGTGATTCGAATATTACTTGGCAGTTTATTGGGAATATCGAAGTCAGATTTTACGCAAATAAGACAAGACTGATTTGATTGGGCTAGGCCTTGAAGCAGGGTATTACTGAATTTATCGAGGGCGATATAAGTAAAAATTTTCTTTTGATTACGTGAGGTATCTGGCCAGTTAGGAGCAGTGGATGATTGAATGCCTATGTTGCCGACAAAAAATTGATTTACTGAACTTGGCCTATTTTGGAAATGATCCAGCTCTTCTATGGTGAAATATATTCGGCCTTTAAAGTCTGTATATAAATCACTAAATTGTTGAAGGCTGTTTATGTGATTATCAAGGCAAGCCTGATTGATGTTAGCGATGAGCTGGTGTTGTATTTTTATTGCAGTATCAGCTTTATTAGCATCATAAAGGCCGCAAATTTTTTCATGATTTATTGGATCGGTGAAAGTCGAGCCAATCAGTATTTTTTCACATGGCTTATCATAAAAAGCGAGTTGCGCACTGGGGCTAAAATCAAAGAAAGTAAGGTCGGGTTGAATGCGTTGATAAAGGCTAAGCCATGCTTTAATACTATCGGATATTTTAGCGGGGTCGTCATACCCCAGTCTTAAAAGCGTTTCTGCAAAGCAGCAAGAAGGACTTTCATATACTGGAACGGTGGGAAGTTGAGGTGCTTGCAGCCAAGTTATCTGTTGATGCTGTAATAAGCTTTGGTGCTTTAGGTCTTTCGCCGCAATAATAATACGATAATGTTTGTCTATTAATTGCTTAGCAAGTTCGATAATAGGACTTATGTGTCCAAGTCCTCCACCAAGCTCCCAGCAAATGAGAGCCGTCTTTGTATTTTTACCGTCCTTGGCTTGCATGTTTTAGTCGCTACTTTTTGTCTTTAGATTTCTCTCGCGGCGCATAACTAAACACATCGCTGTGCATATTATCTTCGCTCAATCCTAACTTCTCTAATTGATCTAAGGTGCCGTGCACCATAGTCGGAGAACCACAGGCGTACATTTGAACGTCACTTAAGTCTTCAAAATCTTCATGAATTATTTGATAGATCCAGCCTGCACGGCCTTGCCAGCTATCAACACCGGCTTCTAGCACCGGGTGGAAGTTGAAGTTGGTGAACGTATCAGCCCATTGCTTTGGCGTATCGTATAAATAGAATTCATCCAAAGAACGGTTCGACCAATATAGGTGAACTTCATGTTCTGGGTCTTCAGCTAAAATCGCTTCTGCTAAGCATTTTATTTGCGAGAAGCCCGTGCCAGCACAGACTAATAAAATAGGCTGTTTTGGTAGGTCTTTTAAGAAACATTCGCCTTTGGCGAGCGTCACTTTAACCGTACTATGATTCTCGGCGGCTTTACTTAGCTCGGCGATAATACCTGCGGTCACTTCGTTATGATCAGAGATCTGTAATTCTAAGCGACGTGGCAGCTTAGGATCGGGCGCATTAGCAATAGAGTAAGGCAGTTGCTGGTCAGCGGCATGCAGTTCTAAATACTGGCCAGGAAGGTAGCTTAACTTGCTACCTGCAGGCGCTTTCAGCTCGATGCGGTATACGGAAGTATTTAAGCTTTCGACACTCATCACTTGGCAGGCAAGTGTTTTCGCGGGTGAGTGTCCTGGTGCATAAATCTCTGGCATAAAAATCTCTAGATCAGATAACGGATAGGTTAAACACAATAATACCTGATTAGGAGACTCAAGTATTTCACCTTTTTCCTGCTCGACTTGGTAACCCTGGCGTTGATCAATGGTGCCAGACAACAGTTTGGCCTCACAGATCTGGCAGACACCATTTTCACAGCTTAAGGGAATGATGACCCCCTGCTTAAAACAAGCCTCTTGTAAGGCTTGGTTGGCGGCCACCTGAATGGAAACTCCCGATGGCTGAAAGGTTACTTTATGAGTAATAGATCGCTGCGTCATGTTATAAGGCTCTTCTCATAAGCCTAGCTCATCCCAGATGTCATCGATCTTATCTTTCACGGCTTCGTCCATGACTATCGGTTCACCCCACTCACGATCAGTTTCACCAGGCCACTTATTGGTCGCGTCTAAACCCATTTTTGAACCAAGGCCAGAAACAGGAGAGGCAAAGTCGAGATAATCAATCGGCGTATTGTCGATCAAGGTGGTATCGCGAGTCGGGTCCATACGTGTAGTAATCGCCCAAATCACGTCATTCCAATCACGGGCGTTAATATCGTCGTCAGTGACGATGACGAACTTGGTATACATAAACTGGCGTAAGAAAGACCATACGCCCAGCATTATGCGCTTTGCGTGCCCAGGGTATTGTTTCTTAATCGTCACGATCGCCATACGATACGAACAGCCTTCAGGCGGTAAGTAGAAGTCGGTAATCTCAGGGAATTGCTTACGCAAAATCGGTACAAATACTTCATTCAGCGCAAGACCTAAGATGGCTGGCTCATCAGGTGGACGGCCAGTATAGGTGCTGTGATAAATCGGATCCTTACGATGAGTGATACGTTCAACGGTGAATACCGGGAAGCTATCCACTTCGTTGTAATAACCGGTATGGTCGCCATACGGACCTTCGTCGGCCATTTCGTCGGGATAGATAAAGCCTTCTAAAATAATCTCTGCAGTCGCGGGCACCATTAAATCGTTGCCGATACTCTTCACCACTTCGGTGCGGCTATTACGTAACAGGCCGGCAAAGGCGTATTCCGAAAGCGTATCCGGTACGGGGGTGACTGCACCTAAAATCGTTGCTGGGTCGGCCCCTAAAGCAACGGAAACTGGGTATGGTTGGCCAGGATTTTGCTGTTGGAACTCACGGAAATCCAAGGCGCCACCGCGGTGGCTTAACCAACGCATGATCAATTTATTTTTGGCTAATACCTGCATGCGGTAGATGCCTAGATTGTGGCGATCTTTATTCGGCCCTTTGGTAATCACTAACGGCCAAGTAATTAGCGGTGCGACGTCTCCAGGCCAGCAATGCTGAATGGGGAAGTTACTGAGATCGACAGCGTCGCCTTCATGCACAATTTCTTGGCAAGGGGCTTTCTTAACGACCTTCTGACTTAGGCTTAATACCTTTTTGAAAATCGGCAGCTTGTCCCAAGCGTCTTTAAGACCCTTAGGTGGCTCTGGCTCTTTCAGAAAGGCGAGTAACTCACCCACTTCACGCAAGGCTTCTACGGAAGATTCACCCATGCCCATCGCGACGCGTTCTGGAGTACCAAACAAGTTGGCGAGCACGGGCATGGTATGCCCAATGGGATTTTCAAATAATAATGCCGGGCCGCCCGCACGTAAGACACGATCGGCGATTTCGGTCATTTCTAAATGAGGATCGACTGGATAACTGATGCGCTTAAGCTCACCTTTCTTTTCCAGTTGTTTGATGAAGTCACGCAGGTCTTTATATTTCACGTATAGCCTGTATAGGGTCATGAATATCTTGAATGCCCATATCATAAAGGGCTAAGCGGTTGATTTCTAATCTTATGTCCCTAAGATGGCGGCTAATTAAGATTATTGCTGTTTTTAGAGATTGGCTTAAAGGTAAATGGCTATGGTAAAAGTAAGATTCAGTGCCCGATTTTACCTGCTAGTGAGCGCCATTAGCGGCTTGCTGAGTGTGATTCTAGGCGCCTTTGGTGCCCATGGCTTAAAGAAAGTCGTGAGCCCTGAAATGCTCGCCGCGTATCAAACGGGGGTGCAGTATCAGTTTATTCATACCTTAGCTTTGTTAGCCTTAGCGATCTTAATGTTAACCACCGGGGCTAAGCCTACGGTGACTGCTATTAAGGTAAAGAATACGCTTAAGTGGAGTGCTAATCTGATGATTGCCGGCATTCTGCTGTTTAGTGGCAGCTTATATACCATGACATTTATGTCTGTGACAGGTGGATTCCCAACTTGGTTAGGCCCGATTACCCCTATTGGTGGATTAACCTTTATAATGGCTTGGATTTTTTTAGCGGTCGCTGCTTTAAAGCTGCCTGTAGAAAAGTAAGAATCGTTTTACTGCACATTTTAATATGATTGATGAAGAGAAGAATAACGTGACTGAGCAAGACCAATTGCTGGTAGAGAAAGATCTGACAGAAGAAGTCCTTAATGAAGAAGTTGTTAATGAAGAAGTTGTTAGCGAAGAAGCTTTGACTGAAGAAGGCATCATCGAGAGCCAGAAGCGTCGTATCCGATCTTTCGTTCGTCGTACCGGCCGTTTGACCGCAGGTCAGCAACTGGGCTATGACCGCCAATGGGATACCCTCGGCTTTGCCTTAGAAGATGGCGAGTTTGATATCCCCAAAGCGTTTGGCCGCGAAGCTTATACCGTCTTAGAAATCGGTTTTGGTATGGGGCAGTCGTTTATTGAAATGGCCCAAGCTGAGCCAGAAAAAAATTACATCGGTATCGAAGTTCATACGCCGGGTGTGGGTTCAGCCTTGCGCATGGCTGATGAAGAAAGTGTCGGCAATGTACGCATTAGCCAAGACGATGCGATTGAAGTTTTGAAGCATCAAATTGCCGATGAGAGCTTTGATTGCCTGCAATTATTCTTCCCCGATCCTTGGCATAAAAAACGCCACAACAAGCGTCGCATCGTTAACGAAGAATTCATTCAGAAAATTCGCAGTAAGATGAAGCCGGGTGGCATTATCCACATGGCGACTGACTGGGAACCTTATGCAGTGCATATGATGGAAGTACTGAGTGCAGCTGAAGGTTATAAGAACCAAGCAGGTGAAGGCCAATATACAGAGCGCCCTGATCATCGCCCACTGACTAAGTTCGAAAAGCGTGGCGAAAAGCTAGGTCATGGGGTTTGGGATTTATTTTTTGAAAAAGTTAGTTAATTAAGTTTTAGAATTTAGGGATTTGAGCATGATTAAGAAAGATAAAGAAAAAGTATTCGGTGGTGAGTGGAGCGAAGCTCAGTTGGAAGAGTTCTTGGTTGACCAAGACTACCCAGGTGAAACGGCTAACTTCACCTCTATTATTCGCGCATATCGTCACATGATGCCAGCGTCTTTTGCTGACTTTCTTGTTTTGCTAAAGGAAAAAGGCGGCGATTTAAACGCTAAGAATGAAGCGGGTGAAACGGCTCATTCAATTATTGCTAGCCACCCTAAAGGTGCAGAGTTTGCAGCGTTATTGAAAGAAGCGGGTGCCCTGTAAGTATCAGTAAATTAGCTATCAGTAAAGTAGCTAAGTGCTCACGTAATCGTTACGACCTACTTATTTTAGGCCGTAGCGATTACGAATATCCGCCACCTGTTCAGCGTGGCTTATTAGAAATGCATTGAATGTACTAATCAATTCAGGATGTTTGATACTGGATAGATGATAAGCATATTGAAAGGGTGGATATAACGAGTGCTCTACCAATTGTTGATTGGGGTACAGTTTCTTTGCTACCGCAATAGCGACACTTTCATTGAAATACACCCCCTGCACTCGCTCAGATGCAAGCATATGCATGAGCTGCTCAACTTCTTTCGTTTTTACAGTTTCAAACTCTTTATCAGCAACAGACTTAGCAATGCCGGGTGTACTAAAGCCTAAAATAGTGCCGACTTTTTTAATGTCTTTTTTGGCAATTTCAGCGTTCTTTTGCTTTAACACCAGTAAGGTTTCTTTGACGTGAAAAATGGATTCGCTGTAGAAAACCTTCACCTTTGAATTTAACGATGCCGACCAAAGTGGATTGTCAGGGAATTTTAAGTCAATACTGCCTTTAACAAATTCATTGAATAAGCGAGGAACAGGCATAGGGCTATAGCTGATTGGAAGGTTATTACTCTTAGAGAATAAATCGAAAATCTCACGAGCTGCCCCCTGATATTTCTGATCAGAGTTGAGGTAATAATAAGGGGAGTAATTTGTGGTTTCCACGCCTAATGTTAAAGCATTAGCGGGCGCATTGATGACTGTGATGAAAGATATGCAGAGCAATAAATATCGTAGGCGCATGATTAGGTCCCTCTCTAAGATGCCTAATCCTAGCAGAAAAACCTAATCAATTGATCTGTAAAATTTGATCAATTTTTGATTTTATCAAAAAAACAAAATTGACCATTTATTTAAACAATAATTTACCGGTGCGAATACGCTGCGGATGGTCACCGACAGGGAAGCTCGCAATTTCTTTAGCTTCATCAAATGAGATCACAGAAACCCGGTCTTGCTCACTCACAGACACATAGCAGTACTTACCATCAGCACTCTCGGTAGACCAGTAAGGCTTAGCACCTAAAGGCGTATCTGATAACTGAATGGTTTTGTATTCGAAGGTCTCACGATCAACAATCGCTGCATAGCCTGACATCGTGGCTGCAACACATAGCTTAGTACCTTCACTATTAATCGCTAAGCCATGGTGAGCCGAGTTCAGTTGATAATCACGCAAGCTCATCTCTGCAATTTCTTGTGGGATAGGCAGTTCAACTTTACGGGTTATTTTTTGTTGTTCTACATCGTATTCAAAGAAGCCATGGAAGAAAGAAATCTGCATGTAAACAAACTTACCATCAGGGGCAATGGCCATTGGGCGCACGGCACTATCGACCCAAGGGAAACCAAACTCTTCCAGCTTTTCGCCGATATCAACACGTTGTAAAACTTCATAGGTATTAGCATCAACGATTTGGAAAACTCGCTCGCCTTTAAGCCAATCTAACCACGAGCTAGTAAAAGGCACATACACTTTGCCGATACTAGCGTGGAAAATGCGTTGGCCGTCTTTTGAATAAGTATTTTCGTGGGGCTGATCACCTGAATCAAACTCACCGATGATTTTTCCTGTCGCGGTATCAATCGCATGTACCTTACCCGCAGTTGAGGCAGACACTAAAAAGGTTTTACCGTCGGGTGAAATAGCCGAGTGATCAGAGCGAGAGCCTTCAACTTGTGTACGCCAAATAATTTCGCCGCTATTGACATCCAGAGCGATCACATCAGCAAAGCTGGGGCGAGAGATAAACAAATGACGACCATCGTTGGATGGGAACATGTCATCAACCATCTGGTGATGGCCTTCACCGATCACTTCTTTAATGAAGGTCGAAACGATGCGGCGCTTGAGGCTGCTGGTGAGTTCTTCTAGGCGTTCTTCTTTATCGGGTACGGCATTGAGCTTTTTAATGCGCTGATGAGTGTGAGGGTCATAGATGTCTATGGTGCCATCCCAGTTGTTACCTACCACGATAACATCGCGCAAATCAGTGGTCTGCTCTGCTGTCGTAGTTTGAGTGTTAGCGGCCGCCATGAAGCTGGCGGAGAGCATAATTGCTAGCGCAAGTTGCTTGATAGTCATCTGTGTACCTTGTTTTAATCACTCATTATGGAGATGAGTATTAGCGTTGTTCTTATTGATATTATGACACTACTGTAACAAGGATTTTTAACTAATGCAGTGGCCGATAAAGACAAGGAGGTTGACCATAGCGGCCACCGATTTGGCCACTGTATTGATCTTAGAATGGGTGTAGGGTTGTTACATAAATAACGCTAGAATTTCATTCAAGAACAAACTGCCTTTGGCAGACGTTTTTATTTGCTCGCTACCATCTTCTAACAGATTTTTTTCGAGCAGACCCTTTTCAATGGCCGTATCGATACCACTGGCGATAGTCGTCAGTGGATAACCTGTTCTCTGTTCAAACAGATTCAAATCAAAACCTTGCTGCAAGCGTAAGGCGTTCATCAAAAACTCTAAGCCGATGTCTTCGTTCTGAATCGACTCTTTACCTGCTAAGAAGCTCTTACCTTTCTGTTTAGCATCGTCGGTTGCCGCATTAAGGAAATCTTTTGGTGCGCGAGTTTTCCATGTTCTGAAAACAGGAGACGCCGTGAGACTTTCGGGAGCATTAACCAGGTCTGTCACTTTGCCGTGAGCACCCGCGCCAATACCCAAATAATCACCGAACTGCCAATAGTTTAAGTTGTGCGTCGCTTGCTTATCTTTTTGCGCGTAAGCCGAAACTTCATATTGCACAAAACCATGTTCCGCTAACAGAGCTTGCCCAGCTTCTTGAATATCCCAAAGGGTCTCGTCTTCGGGTAAAATCGGCGGGCGCTTAAAGAATTCGGTATTCGGTTCAATGGTTAATTGATACCAAGACATGTGAGTTGGGCCAAGGTCGATGGCTTGCTGAATATCGGCCAATGCTTGTGCTTGAGATTGATCGGGTAACCCGTGCATTAGATCGATATTAAAATTATCGAAGCCTGCTTCTTTGGCCATCTTAATCGCGGCAACGGCTTGCTGGCCATCGTGAATACGGCCGAGATGTTTTAGCTGATGATCTGCAAAACTTTGCACGCCAATGGAAAGACGGTTAATACCGAGTTTACGATAGCCGGCAAATTTCACCGCTTCAAAAGTACCCGGATTAGCTTCCATTGTAATTTCGATGTCTTTAACAAAGGTTACTTTTTCTTGTAAGCCTGCTAACAAATTTTTATACGCTTCAACGCTTAATAACGACGGCGTACCACCCCCGATAAAGATGGTTTGGATTTCGCGTCCTTGTACCCAAGGAAGATCAGCTTCTAGGTCGTCTAGTAATGCCTGGACATACTCCGTCTCAGGGATTATGCCATCAGCTTTATGGCTCTTTATTTCGTGAGAGTTAAAATCACAGTACGGGCACTTACGCACGCACCAAGGCACGTGAATATACAACGATAACGGAGGCAAACTCATTTGAGACTTTTCGTTTGCTAAAGAGTGCGACATTATTCAGCCGCTTCCATTTCTTCACTCAATTCCATCCATTCCATTTCGACTTCTTCTAATTCGCTTTTCGCATCACCTTGCTGCTGCAGTACTTTTTGCAAATCCGCTTTGCGCGCGGCTTCATAAAGTGTGGTATCGGCAAGTTGGCTTTCATTCTCTTCCAACAAATTTTGTAATTTTTCCATGCGGGTTTCGAGCTTGGTTAACGCTTTACGCATAGGCGCTAAACGTGCACGACGTTCAGCATCTAAACGCTTTTGTTCTTTGCGATCTTGCGCGCCCATACCTGCGCTTTTATTAGCCGACTCTGCACCGTTGGTATTGTCAGCCGAATTAGGATTACTCGCTAATTGACCGGTACCGGAAACAGAATTAGTACCTGCTTGTTTCGCTTGCACGTGTTTATGATAATCGTGCAGGTCGCCATCGAAAGTTGCGACCTTGCCATCTTCGACTAACCAATATTCATCCACTGTCGCTTTTAATAAGTGACGATCGTGGCTCACGATAACGATGGCACCCGCAAAGGTTTGCAGCGCCATCGTTAGGGCTTCACGCATTTCAATATCAAGGTGGTTGGTCGGCTCATCCATAATCAATAGATTCGGTTTACGCCACGCCACTAACGCCAAGGCTAAACGCGCTTTTTCACCACCGGAAAAAGGTTCGCAAATTTCCAACGCTTTTTCACCACGGAAATCAAAGCCGCCTAAAAAGCTACGCGCTTCTTGTTCGGTTACTTGCGGAGACAAGCGCTGAATCATTAGCATCGGGCTGGCTTTAACATCTAAAGACTCAAGCTGATGCTGGGCGTAATAACCAATTTTTAAATGCTCACCTTCATGGCGCTTACCGGAAAGCTGAGGTAATTCTTCGCACAAGGTTTTAATTAACGTCGACTTACCCGCACCGTTAGCACCCAACAAACCAATGCGATGGCCCGGGACTAAAGAGACATGCTGGTTGTGTAAAATGGCAACCGCTTCACCGCCGGGTTTTGCAGGGTAGCCAATATCTGCCTCTTCAAGACTTAATAACGGCGTAGAGACTTTATCGTGACAGGCAAAGTTAAATTTAAACGGAGAGTCCACATGTGCTGGGGCAATGAGCTCCATACGCTCTAATTCTTTTACTCGGCTTTGTGCTTGCTTCGCTTTACTCGCTTTGGCTTTAAAGCGGGTCACGAATTGTTCGATTTCAGCAATACGAACCTGCTGCTTCTCGTGCATGACTTGCTGTTGCGATAAACGCTCTGCGCGGATGCGTTCGTAAGCGCTGTAGTTGCCCGGATAGCTAGTCAGCGTGCATTGGTTAAGGTGCACAATATGATCGGCCACACCGTCGATAAAATCACGATCGTGCGAGATAAATACCAGCGTACCTTGATATCTATTCAGCCACAGCTCTAACCATAATGTCGCATCTAAATCTAAGTGGTTGGTCGGCTCATCGAGTAATAATAAATCGGAAGGAGTCATCAAGGCTTGGGCAAGGTTCAAACGAATACGCCAGCCACCGGAGAAACCAGAAACAGGCTTAGCCATGTCGCTTTGCTTAAAGCCTAAGCCGTGCAATAGCTGCTCAGCCTGAACCTTAATGTTGTAGCCCGCGTGGAGATCCATCTTGCCGTGCCATTCGGCCAGCTCATTATCACAGGTGGTGGTATTGATGCCGTGCTCGATCTCGCGATAGGTTTTATCACCATCAATCACATAATCAACCGCACTGCGCTCACTGGCCTCAACTTCTTGTGCCATGTGCGCTATGCGCCAGCCTGACGGGAAATATAAATCGCCGTTATCAACTACAAGCTCACCTAAAAGCAAAGCAAATAAGCTAGACTTACCGGCACCGTTAGCGCCGATTAAGGCGAGCTTTTGGCCATCGTGAATACGCAAATCTGCTTTATCTAGCAGAGGTTTGATACCACGTTGCATTGAAACCTGATTAAATTCGATCATTGTCTTTTAGAATACTTTTTTAACAGAGGGTGTAGCACTTTGGCTGATTCACAAAATGGCTTAGACACGGGCTTAAATATAGATGCGCAGTTTGCCACAAATCGGGCTGAAAACCCACTCAGCGAGCATCTAGAAAAGACTCTCGACAACGAACTTTGGCAGTACGCGTATCAGGTCTACTCGCAGGCAGGTGTGGAAGCGGTGCTATTAGCTTTGCAAGATGATTATGGAGCTGACATTAACCTGATACTGCAAGCCTTGTGGTTGGCAATCGAAGGTAAGCAGTGGACGAAGGCCTGTATTCCTACTGACCATAAAAAATGGATGGAAGAGCAGGTGCTGCCGTTACGACGGATGCGCCGTAGTATGAAGACGGACTGGGCAAGTTGTGAAGGCTTTCGCCAGCAGGTGAAAAAGTTGGAGTTGAAGGCTGAGCAGTATGCTTTGGCAAGTTTGTATTTACATGCTGATGAATCGGTAATAGTGTCAGCGGCGACAAAAACCAGCTTAGCTGCGCAGAATATGCGTACCCTCGCAGAATATTTTGGAATCGAAAATACTCTGCTGCAGAATATAGCTCCTTATGCCTAAAATCGATGGAGCCTAAGTCGATGGTGCATGAATTAAAGGTTCCTGCTCATGAACACTCGTTATTAAATTAGCTGGCAAATGAATAATGAAGCTAGTCCCTTGATCTAGGATGCTACTACAGATTAACTCCCCTTTTAAATGACTCACGGTATTGTAGACAACGGTCATACCTAATCCGGTATTACCCTCTCTGCGCTTAGTTGTATAAAACGGAGTAAATATTTTCTCGACCTGCTCTTCGTTCATGCCTAGGCCATTATCGGAATACTTTATTAATAACGAGCCTTCAGCTTCGACCATAACATCTAACTCTATTAGTCCTTGTGCAGGATCGGTAAAAGCATGGGTGGCAGAATTTTCCATTAAGTTAGTCAGGATATGAATAATACTGCTGGGATTAGCGGTTATCATTAAATCTTGTGGGCAATTAAACTCTATATTTGTGGGTGTTAACTTAAGTTTATTTGATAGGACACTGATGAGATCGACTAAATAGTCTTTTAGATCAAAGCAAAAATCATCGTTACGTTTTTGATTAACTGCAATGTTTTTGAACACCTCAATCAAGCTGGCAGCTTGATTGAGGTTTTTATATATTAATTCGATGCCATCAGATAATTCATCAAATAATTGAGAAGTATCTTGTGGGCTTAATTTTGTCTTTTTTCCCCACTCAATTCTTTCTTGCAGATAGCTGGCCGAGGTTATGCCAATGCCAATAGGCGTATTCAACTCGTGGGCAATACCGCCAACTAGATTACCTAGCGAGGCCAACTTTTCTGATTCGATAATATGTTTTTGCGCAGACTTTAACTTGTCTAGTGAAATAGAGAGTGCTTCGTTCTTCTTCTTTAGAACTGCCGGGCTGGCGAGGCCGAGAAAAAAAGGCAAGATAAACCAAATGAGAATGCCGGTGAAAAAAGAACTCGTCGCGGTGATGGCTTTTGCTATGGCTGAAATACCGTATATAGGCTCCCAGATAACTATGGCACTAATGAGATGTGTGGTACCGCAGGCCATAAATATAACGGATCCCGCTAGGACAAAAAACCAAGGGTAGGGTAAATCTGTTCGTTTCTTAACAAAATAAATGAAAGCCAAGGTTATTGAATAATAGGATAATGCGGTGATGACATCGGATACCACAGAGGTCCAGAGAATATCGGGTTGCCACAGGTAGCACATACCGTGGGGCATAAACTTTTCGTAATCAAAGAAAGAGTCGCTGTTCATACATACTTCCTAGAACTGAAATTAGTCCTTAACTGAGTAGTCAACTTAATAGTTTAGTAGGGTATATATAGACGATATATGACAATGATGAATAGTCTAATTTTCACAGTCAATATCTACCTGTAAGTAGGGCAAATACTAAATAGTTCTGTGCAAATGTTTGTAATAACATTATGGAATAGGATGTCTAAAGTTTATTGGTTATCGCATGGTCTAACCAGTAGGAGGGGGGTTGGAATTTAAGCTTGCTCGGGTAAGAAATGAAGGTCCTCCCGAGCATTTAAAATGCGCTACTTAATCAACCCAGTCAGGTTATTTGTTAGGTCGCATATCTAGAATGGGCATGGCAGAGCTGCCCATAATTGTTGTTGGCAGCTTACCATCCCAGCCTTGTGCTTCAGTCAGTTTCACAATAAGTGGATTGTTCTTTAGCGCCTTGGCTTTAGCATCAATTGCCTGTGCTTCTGCTTTACCTTTTAACAGAATGGCTTGGGCTTCTGCTTCGGCAATTTTCAAAATGCCTTGAGCTCTTGCATCGGCGGTATTCACATCGCGTAATGCTTCTAAACGCTGCCTTTCCAGCTTATGTTTTTCTGCAGCCGCTAGGTTTTTCTCAGTTTGCTTGATTTCAATGGAGTTGATGTATTTTTTCGGTAATACAATATTTTCAATTTGTATATTATCAACGGTGACAGGGAAACCTGCCATTTCTTCAGATAAGCGGCGTTCGATTCCCCTAATCGCGGTCGCTCGATCTTGAATTAATTGCTCAGCTTCGAATTGAGGAATCGTATCTTTGGTGGCAGAGCGGAAGCGTGGATCAAGAATTCTTTGTTCGAACTGCAATAGACCACCATATTGTTTAAATAAATCCATTGCGGCTTCTTTGTTTACAGTCCAATTCACAGAAACTTCAATAGTGACGGGCATTTGTTCTTTCGTGCTTGAAGCCATACGTTCAGCATTTTTACGTGTGCGAACTTCAATCATCTCTACTGTTTCAATGAACGGAATTTTTAAATGCAGCCCAGGATTCTCTTGAGCTTTAGCCTCACCAAAGCGCTTAACAATGCCCACATGGCCTTCAACTACAATAAAATAAGAGTTAAATATGGCGACTATTATTACGATCACGATCAAAACTAAAGGTAGGGTTTTTAGAATAATAGCGGGGGAAAAAGGCAGTTTTTTCAACATAAATTGTCCTTAATAAACTAGAGCAAGCATCATTGCTTGGATTAAATAAGGTCGTATGGTGAGGGCAAATACTTACGTTAGCAAGTGTTCAGTTTACGGCGACTGTTTTTTATTCCCTGCTAACAGCGATAGTATTAAAGTCAGGTCATTCAATACTACCACTACTGTGTTTAATCGACGGTATGACTCTGTGCCGAAACAATTTTAGTCGAAGTAGGCTTGGATAAAATTCGTAAATCAACTAAGTTCCTAGAAGAAAGTAATTCAGAAGGTTTTACCCCACCCAATTCCTTAAAAATTCTAGAAAAATGAGAATAGTCAGAAAAACCGGCTTCAACCACGGCATCCGTTAACGACATTCCTGTGCCCAAATTTAGTAAGGTAACGAATATTCGATGGCACAATCTGAAGCGCCGAATGGGTATGCCTGCTACCTGTTTGAACAGCTGAATTAACCTGGGTGCCGATAGCTCTACGGCGTTGGCAATTTCATCGATAGAAACATTCCTAGCGTAGTTTCTAGTTATCAGCGCTATGGCTGTTGAAATTCTTGTATCAGGGATGCAGGGATTTCCGAAACTTGAACTTTCGATCCAATTATCTAGGCGCTCAAATACATCTTCTGCTGATGGCCGGCGTTTGAATATTTCCCCAGCCTGTTCAATCACAGCAAGTTCGTTTGGGATGCCACTATAGCAAGTTCTGTTGTCATCGATGTGAACACACTTATTCATGCTTGGAGTTAACTTTGCTAAGTCGGTACCCAAGGTATCCAGAAAACAAAAAGCAATAATTGAGTCGTTGGTATCAACGGTCACATGTGAGCCAGCGGGAATCAAAAAACTTTTACTGACATAGTTGTGGCCACTGTGGTTGTCTATTAGTCCAAGCTCTTTATCAATGGAGATGATCAGCGTTGTTAGACTATTTGACTGTTCTAAGAATCTTTTTAACGGGCCGACGTACATCGTACGCTTGTTAGATAAATAGACTAAAGGCTTGAAAATCGGCACTGCACTATTTATATTCAAAATAACTCCTTTTCAATATAATTGACATGATTGAACCCGCTTAGCATATTTATGCCTCGGCATGCCGTTCAATACTGCGAACGCGTAATTGTTCTAGCTCATCAAATAGTGATTCGCGAAGAGCATCGACCTGCATACTGAGTTCGTCAGTTGCCAAACCTTGGTTACTTAAAATGTTCGCGCGCTGAGTTAAATATTCATTAATCCGCGATTGCCATTGGGCTCGTTGTTGATCCAGTTCATCAAAACGCTGAACGGCTTCGTCACCCAACATCTCGCGGCGTAATTCACGGACTTGTTGTTGATCACCACCCTCTGCGAGCACTTTCTCGGTTCTTAATTTAAGCTCGTCAGTAATCTGTGTTTGTTTGATACTTTGCCTAACATCTTCTGGCAGGGTACTTTGATACTCAGCAATTTTTCCTAAGCGCTCACTAGCTGAAAGTGATTTGTTGGAGTTCACTAATAATCTTGAATAGGTGTACTCATCGTAGCGTTGTTCTTCCGCATAAAACGCTTCATAAACTGCAGGGTCTAAGTATTGTTCTCTTTGAGCATTACGTTGATCCATTTGCTTTCGAAGGAAATCAAGATAACCGCCGTCTACTTTATCCTGTTGGCTCATCTGGGATAGATCTTTGCCCATCTCTTGCTCAAGAGTCATCAGTGAATATTTAAACTCTATGTATTGTGCGAGTACTGCTTTAGATTCACTTAAAGCAGGTTCCTGTAAATAGTGAGACAAATATTCATCGACACGTAAAAGGATGGTATCCAAATCTTCCTCAGAAATAGCAGAAAGGAAATAATCAAATACGTCTTTAATATCACTGGATATGAGTAGGTGACCTTTTTCGTCAATTTTGAGAACGTTATCTAGGATGGTACCTCTAAGCGAAGCGGGTAATGTGCCATGTTTGGATTCAAAGCCAAGTACCTGAGTTGTCGTTTTTTTCGTCGTGGATCTAAGCGCTTCTGATTCAATAAAAATTTGATCTGTCGTAGCAGGCACAGCCACGATAGACGGTGCTTCTAACGAGAAAAATACCAGCACAGAGGCGGCGGCAATAATGGATAGCGGGAATAACTTTTTTGCTTTTATTATTTTTATATTCATAGGTAAATTCAAAACATCAAACTAAAAATTTCAAAGAAAGTAGGTCAATACTGTATGTTTATTTTTCATCAACTAATAGACGCCATAGCTTTCACTATGGCGTCTATTACTTTTACATCTTTCTTAAGTCGTTTATTACAAACCTGCAGATTTAAGTCTTGAAGCTTGGTTTTTGTATAGTGTTAGTGGATCGGTTTCAAATAAATGATGAATACCAAAAATATGGTTGATAGCGTCAACATGATTCATGTTGTATCGAGTACCAATGACATCCCCCCAATGTTGATCACAGCGCTCAACCAAGCCATCGTTATTGCCATCAATCACTTTTCCGGTGAAGAATAAAAATGTATCCGCTATATCTAAAAGATTTGTCCAAGAGGCATCACCACCCCATGAGTAATAACGTACACCATTGACGAGTGATGTACCTTCGCCACACCTTGAAGTAGGTTTTCCATCTGAAAAAAGGGCATTGAATTCGTTAGAGCGAGCCGTTGTCATAAATAAAGCGGCGTCCAGTGCATTATTTGCATATTCTGGATTACCCGATAATGCGTCAGTGATATCACCCATTAGGCTCAAGGCTTTATCGATAAATTTAGCCGCGCCGCCATCAACCGGAACAATACTAAATGCAACATCCGCGACATCAGAACCAAAGTTCACGGCATTTACAGTTGATACGGATGCCACAAGATCTGGGCGAACACCTGCTGCGTAACGAATAGTGGGTCCACCTAAGCTATGGCCGATTAAGTTGAATTTTTGGGCGCCGGTAGCAGCACGTAAGTCTTCTAACACTTCAACCAATTGCTCACCACGATCATAAGCATCTTCCCATGCCGTCACATTGGGTGCGTATACTTTGGCGCCTTTTGCCTCTAAAGCATTTCGTACACCATAGAAATAGTCGATACCAAAAATGCTATTAAAACCCGCTACTCCATGAACTAGAACGATCGGGTATTTTGTATTGTAAGCGTCACAATTACTCCAGCACCCTGCCTGTGCTTGTACACTAATGAGAGAGGCGACACACAATAGTGCCCAGACTAGAAAATTCTTAGATTTAGCTATGCTCATATTTGCAACTCGTCTTTATTTTTATTGTTAGTCGATTTAGCAAAGTAACGTGGGCACACGATTAGTATCGTGAACCTAATAACTCATTCACTAAACATCAAAGAGATGTTTAATCCATGTGAACTCGATACAAACTGAATGGTTTCGTGGGTTTTATTAGCACCATTGAAATTGTCCAAAAGGTATTGATATTATTATCGTTTCTAAGCTTATTATTTTTATTTTTTGGTACGATATTCCCAGTACGTATTTCTCGTACTGTACTTCTCGTACTGTATTTTCTTAAAGATTTTTAGGGGAACTAATATCTCTTTAAGAAACATATTTAGACTAAGTTTTGGTAAAAACAAAAGCTAGTAGGAAATGATGACAGCGAGTCAACAAGGTTGCGCGCAGTTCTATTACAACCAACAAATATTAAAAATTAGATCGCTGAATAAGCGCAAACAGTAAGCTGAGACGTCGGATGACAGTGAAATGTTTTTGAGTGTTATTAAATGTTATTAATTGTACGGTGGTGTAATAGTAAGTGTTCAGTTTACGGCGACTGTTTTTTATTCCTCGTTAACAACCACAGCATCATAGCGGCACCAATGCCAGCAGCACCCAATACCATCGCCATAATCATTATCTGATAACGCACGGCAATTAGCGGAGAAACCCCTGATAGAATTTGCCCTGTCATCATCCCAGGCAAAGCCACCAGTCCCACCGCTAATAAGCTATTAATCTGCGGAATCATCGACGCATGAAACGCGGTTAAGCGTGCTTTTTCTGCAGTTGCGCCATTGTGTAATTCACTGTGATAGCGCTCGGCGGCCAGGCTGATTGCATTCATGGTATTGGCGAAATACATCCCCGCTAATGGAATCAATAACTGCGGTTGAAACCAGCTATCAGCTTTCAGCACTAACATCAGTGAAATGCTTAGATGCAGGCCAACCGAACAGCCAAGAGCAATAAGAGCCGCGGGTAAATAGCCTTTATGATGCCGCACTGGGCGTATCGCAATCCAAGTGGCGACCAATAGCATCATGCTAACAATGCCTGCACTGATCCAAGGAGAGGGGTTCTCAAAGATGCTAATCAGCACATAGCCAACAGCAACCAATTGCACCGCCATACGGAGTATCGCGATGATGATCTCACTCGGCTTTCCTTGCCAAGCGATGTAGACCCAGCAGACCAATATGATGGGGATTAGGCACCATAAAAGATCAAGCCAGCGAATGGTTGTCACACTAATATCCTCAGACCGCTATAAAAAACCTTCATGCTCAAAGACTGTACGTAAGTTTTCTACTGGCATACAACCGGACTCTAGATAAACTTTATGAAAAGCTTGATCCAGAGCTAGGGCATCGAGTTCTTTTTTATTAGCCGCTTGAATGTCCTGCTTCAATTGCCAAACCAAACGATTACCGGTGAGGTAACTTAGCGGGTAGCTTTGCTCGCTGCTATACCAGTTGAGTTCAGCTTGTACACGGCCATCGGTGAAGCCGGTCGCGGCTTTTAACAGCTTGGCGGCGTTTTCGAAAACATCATCACTATAACCATGCTTTTCAAAACCTAAATCGAGACCCACGTTTAAATAATCACGTTCGCCTGTCATGAAATACAAATCAATACCGACGCGTGCCACTAAGCGCGACATTTCACGTTTGGCGATAAATCGCACTTCATCGACAAGATCTTCACTGATGTAGCCCACATCCAACATGTAATCTTCTAACATGGTCGTCCAGCCTTCAGCGTGTTCGTTGGCTGAAAATATACGACGAATAAAAGAAGGGTGCTGTGCTGCGGTGGCGAACTGTAAATGATGGCCAGGAATCCCTTCGTGAATCATCATTACTGGAATACCCAACTCAGTATGTTCTGCGAGCTGGTCTTCTTTTAACGTTAAATAGACGAGGCTAGTTTTCTTACCCGGACGCAGAGCAAGCGGTGGCCACATAGCGCCAGCAGGAATTACAGGTTCTAAGAAACTAGGAGTTTGTAAAAGACGAATTTCTTGTTGAGCGGGTATTGCAAACAAGTGACGCTGTTCAATAAAATCGTTGATGGATTGTATTTGATCGGAGTAATAATCCAATACCGAACTTAACTTACCTTCTTTTATCTTGGCTGCAAATTTCTCGTTTAAGTACTCATGCAAATCTTCATTGCTGGTATCGGACTCTAATTCATACTTTTTGCAAAGGCGCTTATTCAGCCCGGTTAATAGCGATTGCGTATTCGCCATAAAATCGCGCGCCATTTGAATCAATTCAGCGGGAGATTGCTTAATATTACGTAAGGCGAGTAGCTCAACTACCTTTTCTTCACCGATCTTAAAATCAGTTAAAAATTCACGCGCTTTGAGATCGTCGAGATAAATACTTAATGCGGTATTACAGGCAGTAATCGCTTGCTCAAGTTCAGACTGTTTTGGGTAGTCTGTTTCTTTCGCCCAATTTGAAATAGTGGCGAATAAATCCGGCAAGCCTTCACCTTGCTCAATTTCGACATCACGCCAGCGTTGAATCGGTTGGGTAATAACGCCCGCTTCGATTTGTAAATAAGTAGGGGCTTGCAACAAGCGCGCAAGAATATTATCTAAGCGTGCTTCAGCGGAGCGATCATCATTAACAAATAATTGAAAAATACCTTCGCTAATACCATCAATACCGCCGGGCTGTCGGCAGCGTTGTGGCTGGCCGTCTTGTTCAAGTTCCGCGAAGAAGACTTGTTGCTTTAAATAGCGGGTTATTAGATCGAGATCCAGCTGTTGCTCAAAGCCTTCTGCAATACACGTTTCAATACTGGCTAACAGGTCTTTGGCTTGGGCAGTATTATCGTTTAAATGCTCAAGGCTAGGATCGCCGAGTGTGGCTAAAAATGAGGTGTCACCTAAACCCATACTGGTATCAGCATCGGCCAGTACAAATTGTTTGAATCGACTTTCAATAGCGTGGAAATTATTTGTAATATTAGACATTTCTATCAACTTAAAATCATTCGAATAATCAGAATACTGCATCCTAATAAAGTGGTCTATTGCTTATTATTCAATAGCTGAACAGTTTAGTAATTAAGTCGTCACATTCCCCCTCTAATCTAACAACAACTGGCATAGACCAGATTGATTTTTATGGAATTACAATCGATCATTAAGGGGGCAGAAATGAAAACAATATCGGGCATTAGCCTAGTAACTTTGCTTGCAAGCAGCCAACTGGTTGCGGCTGCAGAAGCGGTTAACACATTAGCGGCAGAAGAAGACTACGAGACGGTGGAAGAAATTGTCGCCGTGGGCCACATCTTCCAAGGCCAGATGAAATCGTTGGACACCCAACGTAATTCAAACCGTATGGTGAATGTGATATCTGCCGATGGTATTGGCAAATTGCCCGACCGTAACGCAGCAGAAGCGGTGCAAAGATTGCCGGGTATTTCTATTGAGCGTGACCAAGGAGAAGGCCGCTTTGTCGCGGTTCGTGGCTTGCCGGCGCAATGGAGTTCTGCCTCTCTTAATGGTGATCGAATTCCTACTGCCGAAGAAGAAACAACCAGTCGTGCGACAGCATTTGATTTCTTTCCTACCGAAATGATTGAAAGTGTAGAAGTCAGCAAGGCGCTAACACCCGATATGGAAGGGGATGCGATTGGCGGCAACGTTAATTTCATTACTCGCACCGCACCTAAAGAAACAACATTAGATGTAACCATTGGCGGCAACTATAACGAGAAAGCCGATAAAATGGGCTATAACGTTAATGTGTTGGGTGGCGATACCAGTGTTGATGGCAAGTGGGGTTATATTCTTAACGCCAGCGCGTATGTTCGTAATTGGGCGACGGATAATGTTGAACCGCGTCGTAGTGGCGAAGGTATCAAGCGTTTAGAGCTGCGTGATTATACCGGCGAACGTGAGACTTATGGCCTTAACGGCGCGGCAGAATATACTCTCGATAACGGTGATACGCTGCATGTGAAAAGCCTGTATGGCACCCTGACCGATGACGAAATCCATTACAAGCATCGCTACCGTTTTGATAAAGATCGTGTTGAATTACAAATGATTCACAATATTTTAACCACAGAGTTGTTCGGTAATGAAGTCGGAGGTGAGCACCAACTAACAGAGAGTGGTTTGTTAGAATGGAAACTGGCTAGTTACGATAATCACTTCTTTTATGGTGATGCACCCAGCAGCAAAGATAACAGTTATTTTGTGATGCGTTTTGATCAAACAGATGTGGGTTTCACGGGTTTAGAAGATCGTAGCGGTAAAAATTACGCCTACAATACCCTTGATGGCGGCACTGACTCTGCTCAGGGAATCAGCAATCACTTACCGGATGGTTTTCAGCATGATCCATCACAAATGGGCTTGGCTTGGGTCGAGCTGTATAAAGTGGATGTGCGTGAGAAAGATAAGATCGTTGCGCAAGTCGATTTCACTGAAGACATGAGTTATGACCTGCAAGTTAAGTTTGGCTTAAAGTATCGTGATAAAGAGCGTGTCGCCCGCTTCTCTGATGAATTCTATAAATGGGATACTGATAACTTTGGACCGGCTCCGACACTATCCGATTTTGATTTAAAAGATCAGCCAGGCCGCAATGACTATATGGAAGAGTTGGATATTAACTATCCCAAAGACTTTAGTCAGGTTGCCGATATTTCTGATGTCGAAAATTTCTGGAATAATAATCGTGATAAATTTATTTTAGACGAAGGCGAGTCAGCATTAGTTAGTAATGGCGGGGCACTCGGTCGCAACTTTGATGTGAACGAAACCCATACAGCGGCATATGGTATGGCTACGTATAACCTGCAGGATGAGATTACCATTGTCGGTGGTTTACGTTTAGAGCAGACGCAAACAGAAGTAAAAGGCCAACTGTATTTAGCGGATAGCAATAGCCTAATTGATCGTACTGAAAAGAAAGATTACATCTCGGTACTCCCCTCTGCACACATGACCTATC
>Ga0209396_1000917_pt1 | contig 33853 bp, 39 predicted proteins | sample GOMGulsemesocosm_6_FD_184638 | JGI IMG/M metagenome (GOLD analysis project Ga0209396, IMG submission 184638) | Methane-oxidizing microbial communities from mesocosms in the Gulf of Mexico - GOM8C Gulf of Mexico (SPAdes) (version 2) | ecosystem: Environmental > Aquatic > Marine > Cold seeps...
AATAAACACTTATTACGCTTCTTAGTTATTTTAACATCAATTTTGACATAAAAATCAATAGTACTTAACTTCTATTTTTAGAGTATCTTTGCCCCATAAAAGCACAATTATATATGCAGTTTAAAGATCTAAAATTAAATAAACCAATATTAAAGGCTATCTCAGAAAAAAACTATGAGATACCTACTCCTATTCAGGAATATACCATTCCGTTAATTTTAGACAAAAAGGATATTATTGCTTCTGCTCAAACAGGAACTGGTAAAACTGCAGCTTTTGCTTTGCCTATTTTACAGTTATTGTATGATAAGCAGAATGAAGGTAAGTCTGGAAAAAAAATAAGGGCACTTATAGTTAGCCCTACTCGTGAGCTTGCTATTCAGATTAATGATGATTTTAATAAATATAGCAAATACACAAATCTTAAATCTGCCGTAATATTTGGTGGAGCATCTATTGATCCTCAAAAAGAGATATTAAAAAAAGGTGTTGATATATTAATTGCTACTCCAGGTAGGTTATTAGATCTACATAAGCAAGATGTAATTAACCTAAGCTTTATTGAGACTTTAGTTTTAGATGAAGCCGATTTAATGTTAGATATGGGGTTCATAGATGATGTTAGGAAAATTGAACGTCTTTGTCCTGATCAAAAACAGATATTATTGTTTTCCGCAACAATGCCACACAAGGTAGTTGAATTAGCGAATACATTATTAACTGATCCTGAAAAAGTAGAAATATCTCCAAATTCATCTACTACAAAATCTGTTAATCAGATATTGTATTATACTCCGAAACCTCAGAAAATAGAATTGTGTTTACACTTATTGAGAAACACAATTAAAGGGAACATTATTATTTTCAGACGAACAAAGTATGGAGTTGATAAATTAGAAAAATCCTTACTTAACAACGATTATAAAGTTTCTTCTATTCACGGTGATAAATCTCAAAGTGAACGTCAAGATGCACTTAATGATTTTAAGAAAGGAAAAGCCACTATTTTAATAGCAACAGATGTTGCCTCAAGAGGTATTGATATTAAAGAACTAGATGCAGTTATCAATTTCGACATACCAAATATTTCAGAAACTTATGTTCACCGTATTGGTAGAACTGGTAGAGCTGGGAATAAAGGAACGGCTTATTCATTATGTTCATCAGATGAGAAAAGCTATATAATCAGTATTCAAAAGTTAATTAACAAATTTATTCCTGTTGAAGAGGAACACCCTTACCCATTAGATCCAAAAGCAACTCCCCAGGTACACAAAAAAGCAGGTAGCAAACATAAAAAAGGTAGAAAATCTGAAGGTTCTAAAAAGAAAAAGAAGCGCTGGTATTAAAATCTTAGATGTTATATTTATATAAAAAAACCACGCATTGCGTGGTTTTTTATATGTAAATACATAGAGTTCTTATTTCCCTAACATTCCTTTTTTCAAATCTTTATCAGCTGGTTTTTTCCCTAACCAGATTCCAAACAACGCTTTTTTAAATTCTAAACCACTAACACTACCCTTTTCGGTACCATTTTTATATACAATAGTTTTTCCGTTAGCATAAGTGATATCAAAAACATCTTCTTTAGTTATTTCATCATTAAAACAAGCTACAAAACTAGCTCTTTCAGCTGCAGTTGCTTTACCTGAAGTTGATTTTTCAAATCCATCAGTAACAGCTCCTATCATTTTTTCTTGAGAAACCATACCACTTACAATATGTAATTTCATTGCCATTGGAGCATCACTATTTATAACCGTATTTGCATCATTCGATTTCGTTTGTACATACAATCCTCCAACATATAAATCAATCCACATTTTCTCTCGCATTCCTGCTCCGTTAAGCTCCATTTCTTCACCAGAAAGGGTTATTTTATTTGGCAATGTTACATCACCTACTTTAGTTTGTGCCATTGACATGTTTGCACATATCACAAACGCTATTAGAAATACTATCTTTTTCATCTTATTTTTATTTAATTATTAATTAATTTAATCTATTTCTTCTAATTTACTCCCCGCAAGTTTTTTTAATGACAATAATGAAGCATTCAATTCATACCCTAATAAAAGGATGTTTGAGTTCAACCAAATATACAACATCAAAATTAATATCGCCCCAATAGACCCATACAGCTCATTGTATTGGGCGAAGTTCTCTACATATACCCCAAACAAATAGGTTGTAAGTAAGAATAGTATTGTTGATAATGTTGCTCCAGGAGTAAAATACTTTCTCGAGTTTTTCTCTGGCGCTCCAAAAAAGTAAAACATAGCAATTATAGTATAAAACATTAATGTAAATATAATATACTTAGCAACTTGCATTCCTATTAATTCATCAGGTATAACGCCGAAATCTTCTAAGTTTTGAACTATATACACTTCAACCAAAGGAATTGCTATTACTGCTAAAAACAAAAACAATGCCAAGAGTAATGCTACACAAAATGCTGTTAAGTACTGCCTTATATAATTCACATTAATTTTTGTGTGATAGGAATTTTGAAAACCGCTAAATAGTGCATTTACACCATTCGCCATTAAAAACATTGAAAACACAAATGAAGTGGATAATAAACCTACACGTTCTTTTTCAAAAATATTAGCAATTGTTTTTTCAACTATACCTATAGTACTTGAAGGCAAAACATCATCTAAAAAAGGAAGCACATCAGCTTCATATTCAATAAAAGTTACAATAGGAAGTAAGTTTAACACAAATAATATAAAAGGAAACAAAGACATAAAGAAGCTATAAGAGATTGATCCAGCTCTACTAGCTAAAGCTCCCTTTGCTATACCGATAATGTATATTTCTAATACATCATACAAGGACAACCCTTGTAATCCGGGTATTTTAATACTACGCCCAATATTAAATATCGGATTCAGAATACGCATTCCGAATACCACTAATTTTGATGGTTGTTTTTCTATTTGTTCCAAAAAACTATACTGCTTTTAAACTTAAATCTAAATTATATACTGAATGTGTTAATGCTCCAGAAGAAATATAATCTACTCCACAATTTGCGTATTCACGAGCGGTTTTTTCATTAATCCCACCGGAAGATTCTGTTAAACATTTATCACCAATTAAAGCAACAGCTTTTTTAGTATCTTCATAATTGAAATTATCAATTAAAATTCGATAAACACCTTCTGTTTGAAGAATCACTTCTATTTCTTGCAAATCACGTGCTTCCACAATAATTTTCAAGGCTTTATTATTTTTTACTAAATATGCTTTCGTTTTTTCAATTGCTTTTTTTATTCCTCCTGCAAAGTCAATATGATTATCTTTAATCATCACCATATCATATAAAGCAAAACGATGATTTACACCTCCACCAATTTTTACAGCCCATTTTTCCAAAGCTCTAATCCCTGGGGTAGTTTTACGCGTATCTAAAATTTGTGTTTTTGTACCATCCAATAAGTCAACAAATAATTTCGTTTTGGTAGCAATAGCACTCATACGCTGCATTGCATTCAATACTAATCGTTCCGCTTTTAAAATACTTTGTGACTTCCCTTGTACATAAAACACAATATCACCATAATTTACAGCGCTACCATCTTCAATTAAAGTTTCTACTTGTAAATCAGCATCCACATATTTAAAAACCTCTTTAGCAAACTCCACTCCAGCAATTATACCATTGTCCTTTACCAATAACTTAGCTTTACCAATTGCAGTGTCAGGAATACAAGATAACGAGGTATGATCACCATCACCAACATCCTCACGTATAGCATTAGCTATTATTAATTCTATTTCTGTTTTAAATTGTGCTTCTGAAATCATTTATATTCGTTTTATTCACTAACAAAAATAGAAAAAAGGTTTATTTTTGACCCTATAATTTACCGATAACATCAATGCAAATCAAACTTATTGCCATAGGAAAAACTGACGACAAGCAATTATTACAGCTTATTGAACAGTATCAAAAAAGACTTAAACATTATATTAAGTTTGAACTGGATATTATTCCGGATATCAAAAAAGTAAAAAATCTTTCGGAAGCACAACAGAAAGAAAAAGAAGGTGAACTAATTTTAAAAAAAATATCCTCTACTGATGTCATGGTATTATTAGACGAAAACGGAAAACAATTTTCTTCAGTAGAATACGCTAATTACTTACAGAAAAAAATGAATTCTGGAATCAAACAATTGGCCTTTGTTATTGGTGGTCCTTATGGTTTTTCTAATAACGTATACCAAAAAGCACAAGGAAAAATATCCTTATCTAAAATGACTTTTTCACATCAAATGATTCGTTTATTTATTGTAGAACAAATATATAGAGGGTTTACAATTTTAAAGAACGAACCATACCATCACCAATAAAGTTAATGTGTTTTCATAACTTCTTTGCGTTTTTTCAATTGTGTTTCTAAATCCTTAAGCGTTTCTTTTACAGAAAGTTCATAATTTTTCTCATCAGATTCAGCATATATTCTAGGGCCTGGTAGACTTAATTCAATTTTACACACCTTACCTTCTCCTTTTGGGTCATTACGTTTTTCAATACTTACATTAGCACTAATAACCCAGTCATATTTATTTCCTAATTTACTTAGTTTACCTGTAATATATTCTGTCATAGCCTCACTTGTAGGCATATCTAAAAATTGAATGTTTATCGTCATAGTAATAGGTTTAAATTTGCTTTATAAAGTTAATACTCTTTTACTTATTTACTGCTGACATTTATCATTAAGATATATAATTTTCATTTTAACTGATATATGTTATTTTTGACATAAATTCTCACTATTTATGGAACTCATATTCGCTACAAACAACAAAAATAAATTACAAGAAGTCCAAGCAATGCTTGACACAATAAAGTTAGCAACTCTAAAAGATATTAATTGTACTGAAGATATTCCTGAATCCTCACCAACAATTGCAGGTAATGCAATTCAAAAAGTAAATTACCTTACTCAATATTATAGTGCAGATGGCTTTGCTGACGATACTGGTTTAGAAATTGAAGCATTAAATGGTGAACCTGGTGTATATTCCGCTCGTTATGCCGGTGAAGAAAAATCTGCCGAAGCAAATATGAACTTGGTTTTAGAAAAACTAGAAGGAAAAACTAACAAAAAAGCGCGCTTTGTAACTGTGATTGCGCTAAACCTAAATAGAGAGCAGTATATATTTGAAGGAATTTGTAACGGACAAATAATTTCTGATAAACGAGGAAAAAAAGGTTTTGGTTATGACCCTATCTTTGTTCCTGACGGATTTGATACAACTTTTGCTGAAATGACAATGGAAGAGAAAGCAAGTGTGAGTCATCGTGGAAAAGCAGTACGAAAATTGATAGAGTTTTTAAATAAGTTATAAAACTACCTAAATCAAAAATGAGCTTCTCAGAGTTTATATTTCGACAAGCTCAATATGACATTCTAATTAATCAATCTTCTTCCGTTAATTCAAAAACTGATTCAACTGGCACTTCAAAATAGCGAGCTAATTTTAAAGCTAATACTGTTGACGGTACATACTTGTTTTTCTCTATAGCACTTATTGTCTGCCTGCTTACTCCTATAATTTCTGCCAACTGTGCTTGAGTAATGTCCTTTATAGCACGCTGTACTTTAATGGTGTTTTTCATAATTATAACCGATTTGCTTTACGCAGTTGAACATGAAATCTAATTATAAAAAACAATAGTACTGTAAACATATTCAATACCATAACATCAAAAAAAGGCATATCAAACACAAACAATACTGCTAAAAACAATATCCCGTAATTTACATATACTGACCAAACTAAGGAGCTTAAACGCATTTGTAATATAAATTCATCCTCAATTTTTGTTTTACAAAATCCAACTAAAATTCCTCCTAAAATAATTAAAACGGCTACTAGCTCATCTAAAAAACCATTTTCCGCAACTTTAAAAAAGTGTTTATTAGATGTTAAAAAACTCTCTGTTACAATTCCTAAAAAAGGAATTCTCCCAAAATAATCTGAATCTATTCCAAAAAAGCGCATTGCAATACCCAATACCAACCCTAAAACTAGCAAAACCCACCCTGTTTTCTTAAACCGATGTGGCAATAAATATGATTTCCCCATAATTAATGTATTATATTTTTTACCAAATGTAAAAAAAACATTACATTTTGACAAGTTTTTAAGTCTTTTTAACACTTAAAAGCATATTTGTTAGCCACTTACCAATAAAAGCGTATATTTGCACCGAATTTAAAAAATACCATCAGAATGGTGGTTGATGTTACAAAGGAGCTTTATTTTACACGAATGGGTTGCTCTAAGTAACATGTTTGCGAACAATAAAATAAAAGTAAATGGCAACATTTGAAGAATTAGGCCTAGGCGAAAACAGCTTAAAGGCTATTAAAGACATGGGTTTTGAAACTCCGTCTGAAGTACAAGAAAAAACAATCCCTTTATTATTAGAAAACGAAACTGACATCGTTTCACTTGCTCAAACAGGAACAGGTAAAACAGCAGCATTCGGTTTTCCTTTAGTTGAAAAAGTAGACGCAGCAAGCAGAACTACTCAAGGATTAATTTTATCTCCAACTCGTGAATTGTGTTTGCAAATCACAAACGAGTTAAAAAACTACTCAAAATACGTTAAAGGATTAAATGTTGTTGCCGTTTATGGTGGAGCAAGTATCCAAGACCAAGCAAGAGAAATAAAAAGAGGGGCACAAATTATTGTTGCAACTCCAGGAAGAATGGGTGACATGATTCGTCGTGGAATGGTAGATATCAGAAAAATTGATGTTTGCGTTTTGGATGAAGCTGATGAAATGTTAAACATGGGATTCTATGAAGACATTACTGAAATATTATCTGATACACCAGACGAAAAGAATACATGGTTATTCTCTGCAACAATGCCAAGAGAGGTATCTACAATTGCTAAGAAATTCATGCATGACCCAATGGAAATTACTGTTGGAACTAAAAATGCAGGAAACAAAAATGTATCTCATGAATACTACCAAGTATCAGGAAGAGATCGCTACAACGCATTAAAGCGTTTAGCTGATGCTAATCCAGGAATATTCTCAGTAGTATTCTGTAGAACAAAAAGAGATACACAAGCAGTTGCTGAAAAGTTAATTGAAGATGGATACAACGCTGCTGCAATTCACGGTGATTTAAGCCAGAGCCAACGTGACACTGTAATGAAATCATTCCGTAACAAGCAAATTCAAATGCTCGTTGCAACTGATGTTGCTGCACGTGGTATTGATGTAAATGACATTACTCACGTAGTAAACTATCAATTACCTGATGAAATTGAAACTTACACTCATCGTAGTGGTAGAACTGGTAGAGCAGGTAAATCTGGTATCTCTATAGTTATTGTTACTAAAAGTGAAATGCGTAAAATTAAATCTTTAGAACGTATTTTAAAGACTGATTTTATCAAGAAAGACATCCCTAATGGGAAAGAAATTTGTGAAGTACAATTATTCCATTTAGTGAATAATGTAAAGAACACTGAGATTAACGAAGATATTGAAGAATATTTACCTCAATTAAATGAATCTTTAGAAGAGTTATCTAAAGAAGAATTGATCAAAAAATTCTTCTCTGTAGAATTTACTCGTTTCTCTAACTATTATAAAAAATCTAGAGATATTAAATCTTCTAGCGATGAGCGCTCTTCAAGAGAAACTGCACCAGACGGTTCAACTCGTTACTTCATCAATGTTGGTGAAAAAGACGGATATGACTGGATGCGTTTAAAGGATTTCCTAAAGGACACTTTAGAACTAGGACGTGATGATGTATTTAAAGTAGATTGTAAAGAGAGTTTCTCTTTCTTTAATACTGACGAAGCACATAAAGAAAAAATCATGGAATTCTTCAAAGACTATAAAGTTGATGGACGTTTTGTGAATGTAGAAATTTCTAACAACACCGGAGGTGGTGGCGGAAGAGATCGTGGAGGACGCGGAAGAGGTCGTGGAAGAAGTGACGGTGATTCTGGTGGATTCAGAGGTCGAAGCGGTAGTGGAGACAGAAGAAGAAGCAGCGGACGTAGAGACGGTGACAGCGGTGGATTTAGAAGTCGAAGCGGTGGCGGAGACAGAAGAAGCAGCAGAGATGGTGATAGCGGAGAAAGAAGAGAAAGGAGAGAACGTAGCTCTAGCAGTAGAGATAGCGGAGGATTCAGAGAAAGAAGAGAATCTTCATCAGATAGAGGAGACAGAAGAGAGAGAAGCGAACGTAGTTCAAGCTCTAGAGATGATAGACCAAGAGCAAGCTTTCAAGGAAGACGCTCAAGAAGAGAAGACTAATAACATCATGTTAATATTTAACTAAAAAAAGTGCTTAGGCACTTTTTTTAGTTTAAATTAGTCCCAACAATAAAAAACTACTTCTTGAAAAATCTATTACTAACAACCATTCTACTCGTTTTTTGTATAGTTTCTTATGCACAAAAAACACAATCAATTTCAGGAAAAGTAGTAAGCACCACTGGAGCAGGACTTGAAAATGTACACGTTATAAACCTGAACTTAGTTACTGGAAGCATCACCAATAAAAAAGGTGAATTCAATATTAAAGCTGTAGTAAACGACACGTTACATTTATCATTTCTAGGTTACAAGTCAATCAAAATAAAAGTAACAAACGACTGGATTAAATTTGGGAATTCTAATATTGAATTAACTGAAAGCGCATATGCATTGGAGGAAATTTTAATTAAACCACATAACTTAACTGGGTACTTAGACATCGACACCAAGTACATCCCTACAAACAATTCTCAACGTTATAGTATTTCTGGATTACAAAAAGGATATGAAGCTGGTAAAAAAGGACCCGGAGCAATTAGTAAAGTATTGGGCGCTATTTTTAATCCTGCCGATTTACTTTACAACACCTTTAGCAAGAAAAGCAAACAAATGCGTAAGCTTCGTCAGATGAAAAAAGATGACGAAATACGTAAATTATTATCTCAGAAATTTGATAGGGAATTATTAACCTCTTTCTTACAAATTGACAAGTCAGAATTAGAAGACGTATTAAGTCACTGTAACTACTCTAAAAGCTTTATTCAAACAGCAAACGACCTTCAGATTCTTGATGCAATTAGTGGCTGTTTTGAAGAATACAAAGTACTGAAGAGAAAGTAATTTTTATTTTAAATTAGCACCGTACTTCCTATACCTTGCAACAAACACAATAACAAATGAACATCACAGAAGCACAAGAGGATATGCGAAAATCGTACCTAGGTGGCGGTTCAGGAGCTTTTGTATCTGGGACAATTTGGCTTGTGGCAGGATTTGTAGCTTTTTTAAACACAAGACAAACTTCAGTTTTAGTTTTCTTTTTTGGAGGGATGTTAATTCACCCTTTAGGCATATTGATTTCAAAACTATTAAAACGCTCAGGTAAACATCAAAAAGGAAACCCATTATCTATTCTAGCATTGGAAAGTACATTTATGTTATTTATTGGGTTATTTATAGCATACCTGTTTTTGCAGTTTAAACCAAATTGGTTTTACCCTATAATGGCCTTAATTATCGGAGGACGTTATTTGGTTTTTTCATCCATTTACGGAATGCGAGTGTATTGGTTTTTTGGAACAGCACTAATCATATCTGGAATTAGTGGCTTTGTATTCAATCTACCCTTTTATTTTATTGGACTAATTGGCGGGGTACTCGAAATATTTTTCTCCATCATTATCATCTATCTAGAAAAAAAAATCCAATTAAAAAATTGAACTATCAATTAGAACAACCGTGAATATTTCAACAAAACCAACATCAATAAAAAACTTGCCATCACCTAAAGGAGCTTTCTTATTAGGCCATTTACCACAGTTTAACACTTCTAATAAACATCAAGTACTAGAACGCTGGGTAGAGGAGTGTGGTGATTTATTTAAAATTAACTTTGTAGGTAAAGAGTTTGTAGTATCAGCAAACGCAGATCTAAACGCAGAAATTTTAAAATTAAGACCTGAGAAATTTCGTCGCTTTTCAAAAATTAATGAAATTTTAGAAGAAATGGGGATTGTTGGTGTTTTTAACGCTGAAGGAGACACTTGGAAAAGACATCGGAAACCCACATCCGAAGCGTTAAATTTAAAAAAAGTAAAAGACTACTACCCTATTATTAGCTACAAAACTAAGCAGCTTTTAAACAAATGGAATACGTATGCTGAAAATAAACAGCAAATTGATATCCAAAAAGAATTTATACGATACACTATTGACATTACAACAGCTGTCGCCTTTGGATACAAACTAGACACCATAGGCCACAAGGAAGATGATTTTCAAAAACACTTAGAATGTATTTTCCCCATGATTAACGAGCGTATTACAGCCCCAATACCATTATGGCGTATCTACAAACAAAAAAAAGACAAAGCTTTAGATAAATCACTTAAAGCTATTGAAAAAATAGTATATACGTTTATTCACGAAGCAAAAGAGCGCTTAACAAATAATTCTGAGCTTAAGGAAAACCCTTCAAACTTCCTTGAAGCATTATTAGTAGAGCAAGAGAATGAAAACCTATTTTCTATCAAAGAAATTTATGGTAACGTATTTACCATACTCTTAGCTGGAGAGGACACTACATCAAACTCTATTTCATGGGCGCTATATTATTTAGCACAACACCCTGAAACTGTAAAGAAAGTACGCACCGAAGCTTATGAAATTTATCCAAATCAACAAACACCACATACTACTCAGGAGCTAAATAAATTAAAGTACGCTAATGCTGTTGCACAAGAAGCTATACGACTAAAGCCAGTGACTCCAAATTTATACATGCAAGCTAATGAAGCGATAACAATCAAGGATTTTCACATCCCTAAAGACACCACCATCATGCTTCAAAATAAAGTGGCACAAACTCAAGAACATAATTTCACCTATGCTAATGACTTTATTCCCGAAAGATGGATTAAAAACTCATGTCCTATGCTTCAAAATCACAAACCGGACAGCATTAAAGCATTTGGTGGAGGAGCAAGATTTTGTCCTGGAATGAATTTAGCAATGTATGAGATCACCATTGCAATATCAACTATTTGCAAATATTTTGACTTTAGCTTAGCTGTAAACCCAGAAGATATAAAAGAAGGGTTTGCTTTTACTATGTTTCCAGAAAACTTGATTCTAAACATCAATCCTGTAAATCAATAAACCTAATTCTATTCGCACAAGAGTTAACCATTTTTACTCAGAACAATACTCCCTACTACTTAGGATTCTCTTCATAGTATCGTTCTAATATCTTATCAATACTCTTAATGGATTTCTGCATCCAAATTAATCGCTGTTCTTCAATTTCTTCTTCTGTTAAATTCCAATCAATAGCAGAATTACGCAATTTAGAAGTGATAGATTGCAAAATAATAGCTGCTGAAACTGAGATGTTCAAACTCTCCGTAAAACCCACCATAGGGATTTTTATAAAACCATCCGCTTGTTTCATTACATTTTCACTTACTCCATCACGTTCTGACCCAAAAAACAACGCACTCTTTTTAGTAACATCAAAATCTTCTACCAAACAAGAATCGTTGTGAGGGGTTGTCGCAATAATTTGATAACCTTTTTCCCGCAAAGCCTCTATACATGTATCTGTATTAGAATGGTATTGCAAATCCACCCACTTTTGAGCCCCCATAGCAATTTCTTTATCCAACACATTTTTATGTTGCACCTCAATCGCATGTGCCTTTTGAATTCCAAATACATCACAACTCCTAACTACAGCACTTGTATTGTGCATTTGATACACGTCTTCCAACACAACAGTAAAATGCTTGGTACGCTTGTTGAGTATATCTATAAACTTTTGACGACGTATAGGGGTTACAAACTCTTCTAAATAGGAAAACAGTGCTTTATCAACCATAAAAATAAGTATATTTAACAGTACAATGTAATCAAAAATGAAACACTCAGACTAACATTATTTCTATGAAACATTAATAACAATCATTTTACACACTAAGCCCCTAGTAATCAATGAATAGTAACACTACAAAATATATGAAGCAACTATTTTTTATCAGTATGTTTTTTTTAAACTCCACACTTTCTACTGGACAAACCTATTCGAAAATTGAAAACTCTGAAGAGAATGATTTAAAAGTAAAAGATTTAGGCTCTCAATTATCTAACAGTTATACAAAAGGTAATAATCATGGGTTTTTAAACAGCGTTATTCTTGATCGATTTTTTTCGAAAGTTATTTTACAAGATCTTGAAAACAAAAGACTCACGAAGTTTAATAAGAAATACAAATCAGTCTATTTCACAAAAATAACCTCGTTTCCTAACGAGCTGATTAACTCAATCAAGAATGGTGATTTTTATAATTTTGTAAGCTATCATTTTGACCCTATTGACAAAACGTATCATATGATCTTTAGGTATTATTCAGAAAAATACGGGATAGACTATCATGACTATCGCGTTCTCAGCAATGGTGAAAGCTTAATAATTGATGATGTTTTTGTGTATTCTTCAAGTCAAAAACTATCGGAAACATTAAAGTTATTTTATTTAGGTGAAGTTTCAAAAAACTACATTTCATCAATTACCAATAAAGAAGACTATAAATATGTTTTAATGCTAAAGAATTTTGTTGACGCAAAAAACAACAACGAACTTCAAAAAGCATACAAACACATATCAATCCTTAATAAAGCACTAAATAATAAAGATCGTTTTACAGCAATGTTAAAACTAAAACTATCAAGAAGTATTAGTGATGAAGCCTATTTTGAATCAATGGAAGATGTATTAGCCAGTTTTACAATTGATCCTAGCACAAACCTATCGGCTATTAGATACCATTATTTAAACAAAGATTACGAAGCTGTTTTTAAAAGTATTAATAGCATTCAAAATCATACAAATGATACTTTTTTAGATTTTGAAAAAGGAAACTTATCATTTGCAGCTAAAAACTACGAAAGCGCAGCAGTATTCTACAAAAACATGATTGAAAATTATCCGAATTTCCACTTACCTAAATTCAGTTTATTGGTGATTTATGAACAAGAGCAAACCTTTAAAAAAGCTACCCATTTACTAGATGTCATAATAAATACTTCAACCTATAAAAAAAACACACTTACTAAAAAAGTAAAAGAACAATTACCTTTATTAGCTAAAAGTACTGAATTTAAAAATTGGTGTAAAAAGTAAACGTATTTCTATTTTAAAATAAATTAATGCGATTAATCTGAATTCGAAAAATAGTATCAGGTACAGGACTTACCTTCTTTTTACTAAACTGAATCTCAGAAATACTAGGGATTTCTTCTTTTATTGTTTTCCTTTTATTAACCTCTGTTTTTAAGACTTTAGGAGATTCCAAAAAAAAACACTCAAACTCCACATTTACAAGGTTTTCAAGCGTATGAGTACTTTACCCTATTGCCGCTATGGAAAACAACAGTAATAAAATTGTTATGTAAAAACTACTATGGTTCATATAATAGCACAATAATATTACTAAATAAGGTAAACCTGAAATTTATGCTGTAGACAAACTAAATATGTTGTGATTATTATTGATAGCTAATATTATTTTATATTTTAATTAAAACACCCTACTTATATTAAAACCAAAAAAGAAATCACCTTTACCCCAATCACCGGAAGCTTTAGACAAGTAACCGCTTTCAAAAGAAGGTTGTGCGTTACTAAAATGCAGCTGAAAAACATGGCCTCCTGTTTCTACATCAACTCCAATAGCTAAAGGATTCCTGTACACAAAAGTATTTTCTCTATTTAAATGATAACCCCAATCTAAATTAAAACTCAATCGTTTTGTAATTTTATGTCTACCACCAAAACCTATTACATATTGTGTATTATCTTGCATATTATTCTCAACATAATTTTCATGTAATAACGTAGGAATCAATTCTAATGAAAAGCTTTTGTTTATTTTTCTTGAAATTAATATTTGCGACACATAGGCTAATCGATCAGTAAATTCTAGTTTTGGTAAAAACTCTTCGTCTAAAAACGTATTTACCGAAACACTATTAAAACCAACAATAGTTACTGGACTTCCTCCTTTAATACCTTGTTGGAACAACCTATATTTTAATGACATTTCATAGGTTTTCTGAAAAGCACTTCTTGAAAAGCCAACACTGACTCCATCGGAAACACCATAAATAAAATTTAATCTAGTAGCAGCTTGATCTAATCCAAAGAACTCCTTAAACCCACCTTTTACAGAACCAAAACGATGAGATACTACAAAATAGAACTCTCCCTTTGAAGCCATTTTTGTCGATTCAAAATTTATGATTTTTAAGCCTTTAAATACCGAAGACACATATTTATCTTGAACAGAATCTGTATCAATTTCATTAAACAAATCTTCTTGAGTATACACAAATGAAGAAAAAGCAAGCACAAAAAATAAGCAAACGATTTTCAATTTTACCATAATACAATTTATATTTAAAATCATTCCCCCTACACATACAAGGGATTCACTAACAATTTATTTTTATACCAACACAAATATTGGCTAGTTAACCCCATTATGGATTATATGTTATTTTTTAAACACAATAGATTGATCTATTTTAACCACTTCTAATAATTCATCATACCCTAAACATCTACCTTTTACTTTAATTTGCTTCCCGACTTTTAACTCATTTGTACTTTTATCAAAAACACAATACACATTATCATCAATCATAATCGCATTGACTTCAACTTCAGAAATCACTCCAGAAACAACAATTGTTTTATTTAAATATTCACCACTACTTTCATCAAGTTTATCATGAAAATATTGCTTTAACATTAAAGCCGTACCATTAAACACCTCTTTTTCACTACTGATTTCTCGATGCTCATGATAGGTATATTTATAACCTATGAACACTACTATCAAAAAAATAGTTGCTAAAACAAGTTTCTTTTTCACAATTTTAAATCCTTAATCGAATTAGTAAATTCTTACGTAATACCTAATTTACTGATAATTTAGTTGTTTTAAAGCATAAAATTTGATAATTTTATATAATTCACATTCTTTATCAGGAATACCTTAAACAAATAATTATGAAAAAAATAGCGGTACTATTCTTCGTTTTGCTTTCAATTATATTTTTTATCAATTGTGAAAACCACAGTGAAGATGATTTAATAACTCCGCAAAATCCTATAGCCACAGAAAAAACATACAATACAAACGTAAAACCAATATTTAATAGCTCGTGCATTTCCTGTCACGATAATCCTCCTACTAATAATGCTCCTTCTTCATTTGACACCTATGCTCTATTTAGAGATGGTGTGGAAAACGGAGCTATTCTAGCCAGAATGAATAATAATATAAATCCAATGCCACCAGGAGGTAATTTACCCGCTTCCACAATAGCTATTATTGAGCAATGGGCAGCTGATGGGTATTTAGAAAATTAACTTTTGGTACAACATTTGTGACTTAAGTATTAGAATTAAGAAACTATGAAATATTTATTTTTCATATCAATTTTATTTAGTTGTGTCTTTACCAATGCACAACATAAATACTTGACAAAAAGTGGCCTTATTCAATTTGAAGCGTCTGTTCCTTCTTTTGAAGAAGTAAAAGCAAAAAACAATAGTGTTACTGCTATATTAAATACTGCTAATGGTGAATTTGCGAGTTTAGCTTTAATTAAAGGATTTCGCTTCAAAGTCGCTTTAATGGAAGAACATTTTAACGAAAATTATATGGACTCCGACAAATACCCAAAAGCTATTTTAAAAGGGAAAATAAAAGGTTTTTCACCCCATAAACTAACAAAATCAGTACACACACACACACTTACAAGCACCCTAACAGTTCATGGGGAAACTAAAAAGTTTGATATCCCTATACTACTCAAAAAGGTTGGTAACATTATTTACATTAACGCAACATTTAGTCTTACTCCCGAAGAATTTAATATCTCTATTCCAAAAATCATCCGTAAAAAAGTAGCTCAAAAAATTGACGTCTCTGTTAATTTTGAACTACATGAAAAAAAGTAGTTACGTAATTTAAAAACTTAAAGCTCATTAAAATCAATAACATGAATTATAAACATGTAGAAGACACCCAAGTAGTTATCTCTGAATTAATGCTTCCTTCTCACTCAAATTTCAGTGGCAAAATACATGGTGGCTATATTCTTTCATTATTGGATCAAATTGCTTTTGCTTGTGCCTCAAAATTTTCAGGAACATACTGCGTTACTGCATCTGTAGATACTGTTGACTTTTTAAAACCAATAGAAGTTGGTGAATTGGTTACCATGAAAGCATCTATAAATTATGTAGGAAAATCGTCCATGGTTGTTGGTATTCGAGTTGAAGCTGAAAACATAAGAAATGGAAAAACGAAACATTGTAACTCCTCCTATTTTACAATGGTTGCCAAAGACGAAACAGGAAAAAGTGTAAAAGTACCCGGATTAATTATTGATAACAAAAATAAAATAAAGCGATTTTTAGATGCTATTAAGCGTATTGAAATGAAACAAAATCGTAAAAATGAATTTGATAGAGCCGATTTTATTCCACAAGATTATTTAAAAGAATTAGGCAACTATAATTTAAAAATTGAATTGAAGTAAGCCTACATTCTTATAAAAGAACTAAATTCGAATAAAAAATAACCATAACTTAAATAGAACAAAAAAATGAGCACTATTAGACTAGGTGATGAAGCACCAAACTTTACAGCACAATCAACAGAAGGTGATATAAATTTCCATAATTGGCTAGGTGATAGCTGGGGCATATTGTTCTCTCACCCTGCTGACTACACACCTGTATGTACTACAGAACTAGGGACTGTTGCTAAATACAAAGCTGAATTTGACAAAAGAAACGTTAAAGTAGTTGCTTTAAGTGTTGATGGAGTTCAATCACATAATGGCTGGATAAAAGACATCAATGAAACACAAAATACAACAGTTAATTTTCCAATTATAGCAGATGAAGACAGAAAAGTAGCTGAGCTTTATGACATGATACACCCAAACGCAGACAACAAACTAACTGTTAGATCTGTATTCGTTATTGATGCCAATAAAAAAGTTAAACTAATAATCACTTACCCCGCTTCTACCGGTAGAAATTTTGATGAATTACTTAGAGTGATTGACTCATTACAACTAACAACCTACCATAAAGTTGCAACTCCTGCAAACTGGAATAATGGAGATGATTGTGTAATTGTTCCTGCAGTTACAAATGAAGAAATTTCAAGTTTATTCCCTAAAGGTCATACAGAAGTTAAACCCTACTTAAGACTAACTCCTCAACCAAATTTGAATTAACACTAAAAAAGAAAGAACGTTAAAAGCCTCTTGAGTAACTTACTCAAGAGGCTTTTAACGTTCTTTCAACTAAATCATAAAGTCAACTATTATTTTTACTTATTTACATTTCAATAACATCTTTTTACAATTCATTAAGAATGTGAAGAGTACTTACCATGTATCTTTGATATAAATACTTGTATCATGAAAAAGAACATTTTATTTATTTGCATTACATCAATCATCCTAAGCCTAACAGCTTATGGTTTTATGACCTGGAACGATTCAAAAACTGATCAATTAGCAATATCAGTAGATGAAAATATTACTATCAAAAATCAAGCTCCTAATAAAATTAAAAAGAAAGTTTTCACTGATTTTATTTACGATGTAGGATCAAGGTTTGAAGCTATCAAAAAAAGAGACGTGGATAAAGCAACATCAATAGATGCTTTTTTTGACGAAAAACAACTTCAATCAATAGTTTCTCTAAAATCCGTAAGCATTATACTAATTAAAGGGGACAAAAGAACTGACACACAAACAATAGGTGACAGCGACAAACTAACAACAGCGCAATTAAAACTAATACAATCATTTGGTTATTCAACAAATTTCTTAATAAAGGCTGAATACCAGAAAATAAACAAAGAAACAGGCGAAATAGAAGATAGCTACTCCACTCCTCACCTAACAATTGTTCCAGAAAAACAAGCTACCTATATATACGGGAAGACTGCTCTGAAGAAATTTCTAAAAGAAAACAGCGAAAAAGCAAGAACGAATGTAGACCCTGAAAAATTAAAACCAGCAAAACTATACTTTACTATAACAAAAAATGGTAGCATTAAAAATGTAAAACTAGATAGACCATCAGGTTACCCGTTAGTTGATAAAACAATGATTGAACTAATTACCAAAACATCAGGTAAATGGATACCTGCAGAAAACTATACTGGAGAAAAAGTCAATCAAGAATTGGTAGTTTCTTTTGGACTAATGGGATGTTAAACAATTAAAAAACTAATAATTAAAAATATAAATCATGAGAATTGAAGCATTAAAAGCATTGATTATTTTATTACTAATTTCATTTACATCATGCTCACAAGTCAACAAAACCATTGATCAAAATCAAGTAAAAACAACAAAGGTTAAAGGAATACAAATAAAAACAGAATCTCACAGATATGGTGGGTGGTATTGCCCTGACAACCTAAATGGTTTTCCACCTGTTAATATAATTAATTGGAAAAATGTCCCAGTTGTAAACGGGAGAATGGCTACAAAAGAAGAAACACAAAATGGAACATCATTAATTTTCCCAGATACTTTAAAATACCCAAATGCAAAAGTATTAGATATCACCATGCCTAAATTAGCTAGTTTTTATAATGAATATTCAAAAAGAGAAGACCTTATAATTGCTATACAAGCCATTAATGTAGATAATGACTCTATTGTTGGTTTCAGATATTTAAATGGAGGTAATGGTAGTGCTAGACTAAAAGATGTTAAGTTTCTTTCTGATAATGAAATTGAAATGATTCCTACATCACGATTTGTCTCACTTAATATAAAAATAGATGCCACTCAAGATACAATTTGGAAAGTACTTACAGATCCTAAAAATGCCGAACTTCTTCAGACTACTTTTGATAAAGGTAATAAGTTAAAAACTGATTGGAGAAAAGGATCAAATGTAAATTACCATTATCCAAATACTGGATTTTTAACCTCTTCATATGCAAGTAAACTATTTGGCAACTTTTATATTCAGAATGACTATAATTATTTACAGTATAATGAAAAATTCCTTCTTTTAGAAAATGAACAAACAAAGTATACAGAATTAAAAATTGTTTGTGGCCCATATGGTGATGATTTTGAAACTCAAAAAAACATCTTAAATAACTGGGCTAAAAAAGTAAAAAAATTGAGTGAAAAAGAATAGCAGTAATTTTAAAAACATCTATAAAAAAGATAGCTAACACAATATAAAATGTGGTAACCTATATAACAACAGCACATAGTGGGCTATATTCCAAAAAAAACGAATCAACTGACAATTCATATAGATATTAAGTGTACAAAAAAAGCCTCTTAAGAAATTAACTTAAGAGGCTTTTATATATTGTAAAACGAATCTTTACTTCGTTAAGTACATTTTACGTCTTGAGTATAAGTCATAGAATTGATCATCTTTTAAATCATCTATAAACAAGATACTTTCTCCTGTACTTTTCATTTCAGGCCCTAATTGCTTATTTACATTCGGGAACTTATTGAAAGAAAACACTGGTTGCTTGATAGCATACCCTTTTAACTGAGGATTAAAGGTAAAGTCCGTTACTTTTGCCCCTAACATTACTTTAGTCGCATAGTTTACATAAGGCTGACCGTATGCTTTTGCGATGAAAGGAACTGTTCTAGAAGCTCTTGGATTTGCCTCAATGATATACACTTTATCATCTTTTACTGCAAACTGAACATTAATCAATCCTTTTGTTTCTAAAGCTAATGCAATAGATTTCGTATGATCTTTAATTTGTTGCATTACAAACTCCCCTAAATTAAATGGAGGTAATGTTGCGTTAGAATCTCCTGAGTGAACTCCACAAGGTTCTATATGCTCCATTATTCCGATAATTTGCACATTTTCACCATCGCAAATTGCATCAGCTTCAGCTTCAATTGCTCCATCTAAATAATGATCTAACAACAATTTATTTCCTGGAATTGAACGTAACAAGTCAAATACATGTTCCTCTAACTCCTGCTTATTAATTACAATTTTCATTCCCTGACCCCCTAACACATATGATGGACGTACTAATATTGGAAAATCCAATTCGTCAGCAATTACCAAAGCTTCAGCTACAGTTTCCGCTATACCAAACTCAGGATAAGGAATGTTATTATCTTTTAATATTTTAGAGAAATGCCCTCTATCTTCCGCTAGATCTAATGCTTTATAAGATGTTCCGATAATTTTAATACCGTAACGCTCTAATTTTTCAGCCAATTTCAAAGCAGTTTGCCCTCCTAACTGAACGATAACTCCTTCTGGATTTTCATGACGAATAATGTCATAAATATGTTCCCAGAAAACAGGCTCGAAGTATAATTTATCTGCTGTATCAAAATCTGTTGAAACAGTTTCAGGATTACAGTTAATCATGATTGTTTCATAACCTTCTTCTGCAGCAGCTAATACACCGTGCACACAACAGTAATCAAATTCAATTCCTTGCCCAATTCTATTTGGCCCAGAACCTAAAACTATAATCTTCTTTTTATCAGAACGCTCACTTTCATTATGTACATAACGTGTTCCATCTGCCAACTCTACTTCATTTTCAAAAGTAGAATAATAATATGGAGTTTTTGCAGTAAATTCTGCGGCACACGTATCAACTAATTTAAAAACACGATTGATATCAAATTCATCACGTTTTTTAGATACTTGACTTTCTAAACATTTAAGCATATGAGCAATTTGCCTATCACCATATCCTTTTTGCTTTGCTTCTAACAATAAATCTCTCTCAATAGTATCTATTGTGAACGTAGAAATTTCTTGTTGCAAGTGAAATAATTCTTCATATTGACGCAAGAACCACATGTCAATCTTTGTGATTTCATGTATACGACTTAAAGGTATTCCTGTTGCAATAGCATCGTAAATCACAAACACTCTATCCCAACTTGCAAATTCTAATTTACTTAAAATGGTGTTGTAATCTGTTTCTCCTTTACCATCAGCCCCTAAACCGTTACGTTTAATTTCTAATGATTGCGTTGCTTTATGCAATGCTTCTTGGAAAGAACGACCAATTCCCATAACCTCACCTACAGATTTCATTTGTAAACCTAAAGTTCTGTCAGATCCTTCAAACTTATCGAAGTTCCAACGTGGTATTTTTACAATTACATAATCTAAGGTAGGCTCAAATAAAGCTGATGTAGATTTAGTAATTTGGTTATCTAATTCATCTAAATGATACCCCATTGCCAATTTAGCAGCAATCTTTGCAATTGGATATCCAGTTGCTTTAGATGCTAATGCGGATGAACGAGATACACGTGGATTAATTTCTATTGCAATAATATCTTCTTTTTCGTCTGGAGAAACTGCAAACTGAACATTACATCCACCTGCAAAATCACCAATACTACGCATCATATGGATTGCCATATTACGCATTTTTTGATAAGTAGTATCAGAAAGTGTCATTGCTGGAGCAACCGTAATTGAATCTCCAGTATGAATTCCCATAGGATCCATATTTTCAATAGAACAAATAATCACAACATTATCATTTGCATCACGCAATAACTCTAACTCATATTCTTTCCAACCCAATAAAGCCTTATCAATCATTACCTCATGAATTGGAGAAATCTCTAATCCGTTAGTTAATAATTTATCAAAATCCTCTTCATTATGAACAATAGCAGCTCCTGCTCCACCTAAAGTAAAAGAAGCTCTAATACATAAAGGAAAACCAAATTCCTGAGCAATTTCTTTTCCTTTTAAAAATGAAGTAGCTGTTGCCTGAGGCGCCATTGGGACCCCAATTTTTGCCATTAAATTTTTAAACTGCTCTCTATCTTCAGTAATATTAATAGCATCAATATCTACACCGATAATTTCTACACCAAAATCTTCCCAAATCCCTTTTTCATCAGCCTCGATACATAAGTTTAATGCAGTTTGTCCTCCCATAGTAGGTAAAACAGCATCAATTTGCGGATGATCTTTAAGAATTTGAATAATTGACTTGGTATTTAAAGGCTTTAAATACACATGATCTGCCATAGACGGATCAGTCATTATTGTTGCTGGATTAGAATTGATAAGAATAGTTTCAATTCCGTCCTCACGTAGTGAGCGTAATGCTTGAGTTCCTGAGTAATCAAACTCACAAGCTTGACCAATAACTATTGGTCCTGAACCTATTAATAAAATCGATTTTAAATCTTCTCTTTTCGGCATGTTGTGTAATTTATTTGTTGTGCAAAAATAAGTGACTCTGATATCAAAAAAAAGGTGTTACCAATAGGAACACCTTTTATATATTAACAATATGTTAATTATTATTTTTTATGTCTTGGCTCACAAGACACAGTTAATTTCTTTCTTCCTTTAGCTGAAGCCATTCTATCTCTAAAACCGTGTTTATTTCTTCTTTTTCTCTTTGATGGTTGAAACGTTCTTTTCATCTTATAGTATCTTTAAAAACTTTCTTACTTAATTTAAAATTTTAGCATTAGTATCCTGCTAAAATGTGAGCGCAAATATACAAAGAGTTTTCACACTGACAAGTGTAAAAATAAAAAAAATCAAATCTTTATTATTCGCCGTTTATTAATGCGAATATACTACTTATATAATCTATTTGAAACTATACATATTAACGATGTAATTTCTAATAAAATATGTAGCTTTGCAAACTAATATTTATACTATAAAAACGAAATAAAATGTTCAATAAAAACATAAAATTAGGGCTTGCTATAGCTTTATTAGCAACAGCAGTATGGCAATTTACCGAAGGGAATATTGGTAACGGAATCATGATTATCTTTATTGCAGCACTAGTTGTTCTTTTATATTTTAAAAATGAAATTATCCTGGCAACCACATTGAAACTAAAAAAACAAGATATGGATGGCGCTAAAATAATGTTGGATAGAATTAAAAATCCAGAAGGTGCCCTTACCAAAAAGCAATTAGGGTACTGGAATTTTCTAAAAGGACAGTTCGGATACCAAGAAGCTCCTTTAAAATCAGAAAAATATTTACGAAATGCTATTGAACTTGGACTGAACTTTGACCATGATATGGCGGCAGCAAAAATGTTCTTAGCAGGTATTGCAGTAAGTAAAAATAGAAAAATTGAAGCTACCAATTTATTAAATGATGCGAAAACATTAGACAAACACGGTATGCTTACAGATCAAATTAAAATGATGCAACAACAAATGAAACGCTCTCAAGGGCCTAAACAGCATTTTACAGGTAACCAAAGAAGACGTTAATTAATATATTTTTTATTAACTATATTTTGATAAGCTAATAAATATAACTAACTTGTATATAACCAAAAAACCGGCTTAGACGTAGAACTTTTAAACGAATTGTCTATGAAGGTCATAATTATTACTCTAATACTCCTACTAACCAACTTACTCAGCTACTCACAAACCTCTTTAAAGGATAGTTTATTCTCTGAAGCCATACACGCTAATATTAAAACATATAAGCTAACTGCTAATAACGCTTATATTAATTATAACTTAGACGGAGGCGACATGCTTTTTAATCAGTTTGTAGAAAGTAACCTTGTTAATACTTATTTGGATAATTTTAAAGCCAGAAACACACATGGTGCCATAATTACTATAAATAAATACTTTAAAAGCCCCGTAATCCTCGTTACCTATGCTTCTTGGTGCATTAGAGACAACCAGGAAATAGCATCTTTAAATGAGCTAGCGAAAGTCCATCACAATGAAATTGATTTTGTAGTTGTTTATTGGGATAACAAAAACACAGCTAGAAAAAAAGCAAAAATACACAATAAGCATATCCATGTGCTTTATATTGATGAACGAGAAAATATTTTTTCTAACGAGATCAAAAATATGAAGCACGCCCTAGGGCTTTCCTTAGTTTACTATATTAATAGTGAAGATAAAATTATTGCAATCAAAAAGAATGATAATTCTATTTTTAGAACAAAAAACTCATTTAAAAATGGGTATGTACAAAATAATAATGATTTTATAGATGGCTTAAATTCTTTATTAATACACAATAGCAACACCAACGAACTTATTGTTTTAGATTAACTAAGAACCATATCTGTATACTAAAAACATTCAACATGGCAATTAATTTGCGTATCTAATTTAAAATCAATATATTGTGAAATATATTTTTGACTTTAGTTAAAAAATTATAATTTATTTAATAGTAAAGCAAGATGTTTTCATCTTGCTTTTTTATTTCAAATATACTTTATTTGCGATTTCATCTAGGCTACTTTAGTATCATTTTCATCTACCATAAGTTGTGAAACAAATACATAAAGTGCCTTTAAACGTTCTCTAGACACCATATTATCTTGTACAATAAAATTATCAATCACCTCTTTTAATTCTAAAAAAGTATTCATTTTAATAGCTACTGGAGTATACGCAACCAATTCTGTTTCTTTAAACAATTGCACTACCAACTCTCTTTTACTGATTTTTTCATCTATGAGATTAGACGAAAGCACTTCAAGTAATAATTTTTGTATTTGGGATTTATGATTCATTTTTAATATTTAAAACCGAAAAAAAGTATTTCAATTACCATACCAAACTAATAAAGGTTAATAAATATAACAATACCTATATTTAGCCATTTTCTCAACACTAAACTTAGTGAGAAGAAAAACAACATCATATAACACGTAATTATATTAAAAGTAAAAAAAATGGGTAACATAAATGTGTTTTATGGAACATATAAATGAGTGATACATAAACCTTATGTATTGTTTTAGCTTATGGGACAAAAAAAGCAGCACTAGATAATAGTGTTGTTTTTTTTTGTTATAAACATTTCTTCATATAATTCTAAGCAAAACCAATATGGCATAAAAAAAGACAATCCTTAAAGAATTGCCTTATAAATTATTTGATATAATTAGTTTAAGCAGCTTTACAATTGTCACACAATAACTCACTAACAATTGTATAAGTATTTTCTATTATTTCCCTCGACGAAGGATTATCATGCACAATAAAACTATCTATCGCTTCTTTTAATGCCAAAGTTGTATTTAATCTAACTACTACAGGAGTACATTCAATTAATCGGGAGCTTTTAAACAATTCAACTACTTTATTTCGTTTCTCTCGTTTTTCATCTACATTATTAGAGGCTAAAATTTCCTGAATAAGCTTTTGTATTAAAATTGTATTGTCCATATATCAGGTATTAAAAAGTGAATTATTTTTCTAATATACGTATTTCATCGGTAATATCGTGTATTTTGTCTTAAAAAACAGTTAATCCATTTAGACGCTTCAATTATTTCACTTCTAATATTATACTATTTACACCTATGTCTTCATTGATTCTTTTCCAATAACTTTTGCTCAATAACATGTATACAAGGATCATAATTACGAATTAGAACTAATTTATTAGGTCTGTTCTTTTTTTCCGTCCAGCCCTCTTCACATCTTTTGTTAGTTCAAAAAAAAAAAATACAATTAACCTCTTATTAATAACTTTTTTTAAGTGATTAGTTTTCAAAAAACAAACTGCAACTATTTCCCGAAGATCATTTTTAAAGCAATACATAACATTAATACACCAAAAATTCGTTTTAATAATTGCTCATTGATAACTACCGCCAATTTAGACCCAAACAATCCTCCAATAACAAACGTAGCAGAAATAACCAAAGCCATTTTCCAGTCAACATGTCCAGCTTTTGAATACTGTAATACCGCTAATAATGTAACTGGAGGTAACATTACTGCCAAACTAGTTCCTTGCGCTTGATGTTGTGTAAAACCAACCAATAATAATAAAGGCACCATTACAACCCCACCACCTATACCCAATATTCCGCTAAGGAACCCCGCTAATAAACCAATGAAAATAAGAAAAAGTATTGTGCTCATTTTAATTGGTATAATATCCTTTTTTGGGGATTTCAATTTCATAAGTCCTCTTTGTTTTATTATTTAAGTGTCCTTCTCTTAACCAAGGATTATGAATTTTTAAAATTTTATAATTGATCCCAAATTGTTTCGAAAAACTAGCCATGTCTGTAATAACAGAATCTACCACAACAGTTGATGTTGGGATTTCTGTATACAAATCTTTTTTCTCAAAATTAAACCCAAAACTATGAGGCTGCATTAATATGTATTTTAAAGCTACTATTCTAGGAACATATCGTGATGTTTCACTACCCAAAAGCAAATCGTAATATCCATCAACTTGCTGCTTACTCAAACGTCTAGATATCCCAGACATCCCGCCATTATATGCCGCAGCAGCCAAAGTCCAACTTCCTAATTTATTTTTTGCATCCTTAAGATATTTACAAGCAACACGAGTAGCCTTTTCCAAATGATAACGTTCATCAACATTACCATTGACCTCAAGACCATACTCTCTACCGGTAACTTTCATTATTTGCCAAAACCCACTAGCTCCTGCTGGAGACACAACATTTGTCAATCCACTTTCTATTACTGCTAAATACTTAAAGTCATCAGGAACACCTTCTTCTTCTAATATTTTTTCAATTATAGGAAAGTATTTATTTGCGCGTTTAAACATCAAAAAACCATTTGACTGCCAATAGGTATTTACCAAAAACTCTCTATCAATACGCTCCTTAACATCAGGTAAACCCATAGGCACCTTTTCATTCGCGAAAATTAAATTCTTAGGCAGAGTTAAGGCATATACATTGTAATTTTTAACAAAACTGGTATCTACCAATTTTTCCACTTCTTTTTTAACTGTCTTATTTTTTACATTTTTTGATGCTGAATTCATGAATAACCCAGCTATAAATACAACTCCAATAGCAAATATTATATTTTTTATTTGTTTCATTTTTTTTTCCTTTTTATCTATTACACAACATTATCTTTCTTTACAACGATGACTCATCATTCATTTTGCATATATCCTGCTAAAAACTTATAAAGTTTTAGACACTTAACAACTCTGGTAAATTTTCATTAAACCATTTATACTTATTAATAATCATTATGTGAGTTCCATTTTTCACCTCTATCACATTTCCTTTAATGTATTTCACAGGAAATATTTTATCCTTATTTCCGTGTATATGAATGACATTAGTGAGTATTTGCGTTTGTTTCCAATTCACAATTTGCTCAATTGCCCAATTTAAATATTTTTCATCACTTACTGATAAATATTTTTTATATAATTCAGCTCTATGTGCAATTTTTTCACCAAAAGCATACTTAGCCAATTTTTCAACGTCAGAAAACAAATGTGTTGGCATTAACTTATACACTTTCGTTTTTTTTGCGAATTTCATTCTAAAAGGAAATTCCTTTTCATGCAAAACACTTGAAACGACTACAACTTTTTTTGTTGCTACAAACCTACTCATCTCCTGGACTAAAATCCCACCAAAAGAAACACCCAGTAATATTGGGTTTTCATGAGTAACCTTTTTAGTCATCCTTAATGCATATGCTTCCAAACTTTCTTTAGTTAATGGAATTTCCCATTCTAAATAATGTATTTCAAAAACAGACTCTGGCAACTTTATATGCTCAAATATTTTAGCATTAGCTGCCATTCCAGGAATAAAGTAAATATGTGTTTTATTGTCTTTCATTCGTTTTCTCTTAAAGCTATAAATTTAAGTATTTCTGACCAATAAACTTTAGCCACATCCATAATTTAGTCAATCTCACACAGTTACACCTCTTAACCTTTGTTAAACACCTATATTTTACGTATATTTATAGGCTGTTTTAAAAAACAGCGCCACCAAACCTATTAACCTTAAAAAAACCTATACCTATGATTATGGAATTGACATTGAAGGACAACGATTTTTTAAGACAATTTGAGATGATTGTTGACAACCATTTAGCTACTATTGAATACTCATTACAAGAGCGAAAAATATTCTTAACAAAAATAAACATCCCAGAAGAAATTACCGAAGATGATTTTCAAAATACGTTCATTAAAATAGTTTTCGAAAATATTGAAGAGCGCAACTTAAGTGTTGTACCAACTTGCACTCCAATAGTTAGCTTTATAAGAAAAAACAAACAATATAGAAGTTTACTTCCCGTAGGCATCAAAATATAATTGGTTAAAAAAACCGAAGTGAAAACTTCGGTTTTTTTTTATGCGATAAAATCAAATCGTACTAAACCGTCTTCATCTATTTCTGTTAATTTCACCTTACGCAGTGTATTTACTAATTCAGGATTCCAAGGCGATTTTACTTTTACATAATTTTCTGTAAAACCATTAATATACCCTTCTTTATTTTCATCTTCAAATAAGACAGTACGCTCCATATTCAATTGCTTTTCATAAAATACGCTACGCATTTTAGCAGATAAACCACGTAACATTTTACTACGTTTTTTACGTATATTTAAAGGTACTACCCCACCAAATGATACTGCTTCCGTATTACCACGCTCTGAATAGGTAAACACATGTAAGTAAGAGATATCTAAATTTGCAAGGTAATTATAGGTTTCTAAAAATAACTCGTCTGTTTCTCCAGGAAAACCAACAATAACATCAACACCAATACAGGCATCTGGCATATATTTCTTAATTGCCTCAACCCTATTAGTATACGTTTGTTTTAAATAACGGCGCTTCATTTTTTTTAGCAACTCGTCACTTCCACTTTGTAAAGGAATGTGAAAATGAGGCACAAAACTTTCTGAATTTGCTACAAACTGAATTGTTTCATCCTTTAACAAGTTCGGTTCAATTGATGAAATTCGTATACGATGAATCCCTTCAACATCATCTAATTTCTCTACTAACTCAAAAAAAGTGTGTTCGTGTTTTTTATTTCCAAACTCACCTTTTCCATAATCACCAATATTAACCCCAGTCAATACTATTTCTTTTATTCCTTTAGCAGAAATTTCAGCCGCATTATCTAACACGTTCTGTAACGTATCGCTACGTGATATCCCTCTTGCTAATGGAATAGTACAATAAGTACACTTATAATCACAACCATCTTGCACTTTTAAAAAGGCCCTGGTTCTATCACCAATAGAATAACTTCCTACATAAAAATCAGCATCTTCTATTTCACATGAATGTACTTCGCCCATATCATTCTTAGACAAATCATTTATGTAACTGGTAATTTTAAACTTTTCGGTAGCTCCCAACACTAAATCTACTCCATCAACAGCAGCAAGTTCTTCTGGTTTTAATTGCGCATAACAACCCACTGCAGCCACAAAAGCATCTGAATTCAGTTTTTGAGCTTGTTTTACAACACTCTTAAAACGTTTGTCAGCGTTTTCTGTTACCGAACAGGTATTGATCACATAAATATCCGCTTCTTCAGAAAATTCTACCCTATCAAAACCTTCCTTTGTGAAATCTCTAGCAATTGTAGAAGTCTCAGAAAAATTTAATTTACATCCTAAAGTATAAAAAGCTACTTTTTTTCTTTCTTGCATTTAATTATCTTACTTATATTTGAACAGCTTAGCTATCATAAGAATAGCGGATGCAAAAATACAACTAATAAACCAATTTGAAAACAGTAAAACACCTTCTACCAAAACTGATAAGTTGTGCTCTTTTAACACTGCTTATCGCTTGCGATTCTAACAAAAAATCTGACAAGGACCATTTAGTTTTTCGTTATAACGAATACAAAAACATCAATTCGTTGGATCCCGCTTTTGCTAAGGACAATTCTACCATTTGGGCTTGTAACCAATTGTTTAACGGATTAGTACAACTTGACGATAATTTAAACATTCAACCAGACATTGCTAAAAACTGGACCATTTCCGAAGACGGAAAAACATATACATTTTACTTACGTGATGATGTTTATTTCCACAAACACAAGTTATTTAAAAACAATACTAGAAAAGCAACCGCTTTTGATTTTGAATACTCATTTGACCGTCTAACCGATCCAAAAACAGCTTCTCCAGGGAGCAATACATTACAACAAGTATCTAACTACCTTGCAGTAAACGATACCATATTTAAGATACAATTAAAACAACCCTTTCCTGCTTTTTTAGGAGTGTTAACTACTAAATATTGTTCTGTACTCCCAAAAAAAGTAGTAGAATTCTACGGAAATGAATTTAGAGCGAACCCTATAGGTACTGGCCCTTTTAAATTTAAACGTTGGGAAGAAAACATTAAATTAGTATTGCGAAAAAACAATTCCTATCACGAAAAAGATAGCTTAGGAAAGCGACTCCCTTATTTGGAAGCTGTAGCTATAAGTTTTTTAACCGATAAGCAAAGTGAATTTTTACAATTCTCACAGGGAAACATCGATTTTATATCCGGTTTAGCACCATCATATAAAGATGAACTACTAACTATTAACGGCAAATTACGATCAAAATACAAAGAGTCCGTTAATATGGTTTTCGGTGATTATCTTAATACAGAATACCTAGGGTTCTATATGGAAACTGAACAAACAGAGATTAAATCCGAACTAATCCGAAAAGCAATTAATTATGGTTTTGACAGACAAACTATGATACGTTATCTACGTAATGGTATTGGAACTCCAGCAGAAAATGGCTTCATCCCAAAAGGACTACCTAGTTTTAACAGCTTAAAAGGGTTTAGCTATCAACCCGAAAAAGCAAAAAAATTAGTTACTCAATTCATTAAAGAAACCGGAATAAAAGAGCCTAAAATCACTATTTCAACCAACAGCTTATACGTTGATTTGTGTGAATATATTCAGCGTGAATTAGAGAAAATTGGACTAACCGTTAGTATTGACCTGCTCACTTCATCAACATTAAAAGAAGAAAAGGCTACAGGAAAACTAGCTGTTTTTAGAGCCAGTTGGGTTGCCGATTATCCTGATGCTGAAAATTACCTATCATTATTTTATTCCAAGAACTTTACTCCTAACGGACCAAACTATACCCACTTTAAAAACATCGAGTACGATAGTTTATATGAAAATGCGTTAAAAGAAGTAAATATAAAAAAGCGTCATAATTTATACCAAAAAATGGACTCAATAGTTATTAATCACGCACCAATTATTCCATTGTATTATGACCAAGTAATTCGGTTTTCAAGAAAAAACATACATGGTTTAGGAATAAACCCTATTAACTTATTGCATTTGAAAAGGGTAAGAAAGACAGATAAGCTGTAGATGAAACTATTTTATAATACTAATCCATCCAATAATAAATAAATTTTCTATTCGTTTAAACTTTTATGAAAAAACTGCTTTCCTTTATTACAATAATAACTTTGTTTTCGTGTAAAAAAGAAGATATCTATAAAGACAAACTTATTTATTTAATAGATCAAGACACTGAATTTATTAATTCACATATAGGTAACAAAAAACTATATTTAAATAGCAAATATGAATCTTACCCTGAACAATACAAAATTATTATACACAAAGAAAAAGTACTTGATTCAATCTTGGAGTCTTTTAGCGATAAAATATCAAATACTAAAAAAGAAGATATAATTGAAGGTATTATTAATGATGAAATCAATAATTTAAAAAATCAAATACCTGAAGCTTCTCATCATATTATACACGATTTAGATAGCATTAATAATCAATATGGTTACGAGCTTGATGTTTATAAAAAAATTATTAATTATGAAATACAAAAAACTAAGTATAATATTTACACAGCTCTTTCCTCTGGTCGTAGCACTAGTTGTTGGGGTGGCGGAAGAATGACCAGTTCTATAAAAACGAAAAGAAAAAATGATTCAATTGTTACAATTACCTTAACTTCTGCTTTTGTTAAAAACAATATAGAGTTATTTGAAGATGGCTTTTTTCATATCTCAAAATTAAACACTAACAAGAACGAAAACCTAGAGATTGTTTCAGAAAAAAGGATATTTGACGTATTTAGTTTTGATGTTTTAAGTAAGGGGGATGAGCCAATAAATACTAGAATAGACCTATTTACCTCCAAAGAACATGAAAGACAAATTTTTGAATCACTAGACACTAATATTAAAATAAATGAAACCAAACATTTCACACCTGTTCGTGGTGAGTATAAATAAAAAAGAGAGCATAATAACTCTCTTTTTTTAATATTATTTACTTATTATTTTACAACTAAAACCGCAAACTTAACCTTAATCTTTTCTATACTTTGCAGTTTCTTCAAATACATGTGTAAGAATACTTACATCTTGATCAGAAAACTCAACCCCTCTACGTGCCATAACAACTTCAGCTACCTCAAATGCTTTTTTAGTTAAGTAGGTTGTAAACCCTGAATTACCTCCCCAACTATAACTTGGGATGAAATTTCTAGGAAACCCTCCTCCGAAAACATTAGCTGAAACACCTACTACTGTCCCTGTATTAAACATAGTATTGATTCCACACTTAGAATGATCCCCCATCATTAAACCGCAAAACTGCAATCCTGTTCTGGCAAAATTTTCAGTTTCATAATTCCACAAACGCACTTCAGCGTAGTTGTTTTTTAGGTTAGAGTTATTAGAGTCTGCACCTAAATTACACCATTCTCCTATAACAGAATTTCCTAAAAAACCATCATGTCCTTTATTTGAAAAGCCAAATATCACAGAATTATTTACCTCTCCCCCTACTTTACTATGAGGTCCTATTGTAGTAGCACCATAAATTTTAGCTCCCATTTTTAAGGTAGAATAATCACACAAAGCAAAAGGCCCACGAACTGCACAACCTTCCATTACCTCAGCGTTTTTACCTATATAAATTGGCCCATTTGACGCATTTAAAGACGAAAACAACACTTTAGCTCCTTCTTCTATAAATATATTTTCGCGAGCAATACATTGTACCCCTTCCGGTATAGGTTCCGATATTCTATCTTTAGTCAAAAAATCAAAATCGGCCTGAATAGCAACTGCGTTCTTTGCAAAAATATCCCAAGTATTTTCTATTCTAATATAATCACAATCCACATCAAAGACCTCATAAGTATCAAAATCTACCTCCTCTTGTCCTTCAGTAGTAAAAAACGCCAAGATTTCATCATCACAAATAATAGCCTGATTCTCTGACAAATTCTGAATCATTGCCACCAACTCCTCATTTGGTAAAAACGAAGCATTTATCATAATGTTTTGTTCAAACTCTACCATTGGGTATTTATGCGACAAATATTCTTCTGTTATTGTAGAAGTCGTAAACCCAAGGGCTTTCTCCCACTTTTCCCTAATAGTCAAAATTCCCACACGGATATCCGCAACAGGCCTGGTATAGGTAAATGGTAATAATTGGTTTCTTACGGTTCCGTCAAAAAGAATATAGTTCATAAAGGTGATTTCTGAATTTAATAATCAAAGTTAAAGTATAAAATAGATATAGAAAAAGAAAAAGCCTTCGATTTCTCGAAGGCTTTTAATATCTAATAAATTCGTAAAATTACTTTTTGAATTTTGCGTATTTAGTCTTGAACTTATCAATACGTCCGGCAGTATCTATTAACTTAGATTTACCAGTGTAAAATGGATGAGAAGTTCTTGAAATTTCTAATTTAAATAATGGATACTCAACTCCGTCTACTTCAAGAGTTTCTTTTGTATCTACAGTAGACTTAGTTAAGAATACGTCATTGTTTGACATATCTTTAAACGCTACTAACCTATAATTTTCTGGATGTAAACCTTGTTTCATTTTATTAATCTTAACATTTTCGAGGTGCAAATATATTACTTTTAATCTGTTTCAAAAAACTTATTTGT
>Ga0209396_1000918_pt1 | contig 33849 bp, 28 predicted proteins | sample GOMGulsemesocosm_6_FD_184638 | JGI IMG/M metagenome (GOLD analysis project Ga0209396, IMG submission 184638) | Methane-oxidizing microbial communities from mesocosms in the Gulf of Mexico - GOM8C Gulf of Mexico (SPAdes) (version 2) | ecosystem: Environmental > Aquatic > Marine > Cold seeps...
TTTGCTGCTAATTTCGGTGAAAACACTATAATAATCGCCAAATTCAAGAAACTGATAGTTATTAGACAAATAACTTCCCATCACAAGGCGTTTTATGTGATGATGATTGCAATGTTGAAACTTAAGAGGCATTTCCAAGAAAATGACAGCAAAGTTTAAGGTTTTAGTGCTAAATGGTCCAAATTTAAATATGCTTGGCAAAAGAGAGCCTGGCATTTATGGTTCTTTAACGCTGAACAATATTATCGAAGATCTGAATCAGCGTGCCGAACAACTTGGCCTCAAGTTGTCGCATATGCAATCTAATGCCGAACATGAATTAATTGAAGAAATACATAAAGCATTTGAAAACATTGACTTTATTATAATAAACCCTGCTGCATTTACTCACACTAGTGTCGCGTTAAGAGACGCTCTTTTATCAGTAAACATTCCATTTATTGAAGTGCATTTATCCAACGTGCATGCAAGAGAAGACTTTCGACAACATTCGTATTTATCCGATGTTGCTCAAGGGGTGATTTGTGGATTAGGGCCTATTGGTTATGGTTATGCTTTAACCAGTGCTCATCAATATTTAACAAAGAATACATAATAATTGGCCTTATAAAGCCACTTACATTAATAAAATACACAGACAGACAAAAAGGTAATCTTATGGATATTCGTAAAATAAAAAAACTAATCGAACTTGTTGAAGAGTCAGGTATCAACGAATTAGAAATTTCGGAAGGCGAAGAATCAGTACGCATCAGCCGTGGTGCCGTGGTACAAGCAGCCCCAATGATGCATGCAGCTCCTATGATGCAAGCTGCTCCGGCCGCAGCAGCTCCCGCAGTTGCCGCAACTGAAGCCGCAGCGCCAGCTGTAATTTCAGGGCATGTTGTTCGCTCACCTATGGTAGGTACTTTCTACGCTTCCGCTTCGCCAGATGTGCCGGCATTTGTTGAAGTAGGTCAGCATGTTAACGCTGGTGATACTTTATGTATTCTTGAAGCAATGAAAATGATGAACCAAATTGAAGCGGATAAATCAGGTGTTGTAAAAGAGATTTTAGCGAGTAACGAAGATGCTATCGAATTCGACCAACCGCTATTCATCATTGAATAAGCCCAAAAAGTAAGGGTATTTCATGTTAGATAAAGTTCTTATCGCCAATCGTGGCGAAATTGCATTGAGAATATTGCGAGCCTGTAAAGAGCTCGGCATAAAAACTGTTGCTGTTCATTCAACGGCGGATAAAAATCTCAAGCACGTTTTGTTGGCTGACGAAACCATTTGTATTGGCAAACCATCAGCAATGGAAAGTTACTTAAACATTCCGACACTTATTACCGCAGCTGAAGTAACAAATTCTGTGGCTATTCACCCTGGCTATGGCTTTTTAGCAGAAAATGCTGACTTTGCCGAGCAAGTTGAACAGTCAGGTTTTGCTTTTATTGGGCCTAAAGCAGATAGCATACGCTTGATGGGTGACAAAGTTTCCGCTATTAAAGCAATGAAAGCTGCTGGCGTTCCTTGTGTTCCTGGTTCAGATGGACCATTGACTGAGGATGATGACGCCAATCTAGCCCATGGCAAACGTATTGGTTATCCGGTGATCATCAAAGCTTCTGGTGGTGGTGGTGGTCGCGGAATGCGTGTGGTTCGTAGCGAAGAAGAGTTAGTTGAATCTATCGCATTAACCAAAACTGAAGCACGTGTGACATTCAATAATGACATGGTTTACATGGAAAAATTCCTTGAAAATCCACGTCATGTTGAAATTCAAATCATGGCTGATGGCCAAGGTGGCGCAATTCATTTGGGCGAACGAGATTGTTCTATGCAACGTCGTCACCAAAAAGTCGTTGAAGAAGCACCTGCACCAGGAATAACTCCTGAAATGCGTGCCAAAATTGGTGAGCGCTGTTGTAACGCCTGTATTGAAATTAACTATCGTGGTGCCGGTACCTTTGAATTTTTGTATGAAAATGGTGAGTTCTATTTCATTGAAATGAATACTCGTATTCAAGTAGAGCATCCTGTTACTGAAATGATTACTGGTGTTGATTTAATTAAAGAACAATTACGTGTTGCTGCTGGCCAACCGTTATCTTATACCCAAGAAGATATTAAAGTGGCAGGTCATTCTATTGAATGTCGTATTAATGCTGAAGATCCACGAACGTTTATTCCTTCACCGGGTAAAATTACTCGTTTCCATCCTCCGGGTGGCTTAGGTGTACGTTGGGATTCTCATATTTATGCTGATTATTCTGTACCGCCACATTACGATTCTATGATTGGTAAATTAATCACTTGGGGCGATAACCGTGATGTTGCGATAGCGCGTATGCGTAATGCCTTAAACGAACTTGTGATTGATGGTATTAAAACCAATATTGCCTTACATCAAGATATTTTGAATGACCAAGGTTTTGTTAATGGTGGTGCAAACATCCATTACTTAGAGAAGAAACTCGCTGAGATTGAATAACACTAATTAGTTATACTTTATACTTTAAGCTCTATCGCTAAAACCGATAGAGCTTTTATGTACAGGAAGTACGGTCAGGTTTTTAGTTCCAGACAAAACCTAAGTACCTACATCCATGTAGGCAATGTCGCGGGTGCATGGTCGTTCCTAGGCATCCCTGCCTTCACGGCATTAGTGCTTCCATGCACGTCGATGCACAGGAGCGTGTATTCTATCTAGCAGTAAATAAGAATATGATGACTGAATTACTTGTAAAACCTCAACCACCTGCCGATGGCGAATGTTGCGATAGTGCGTGTGATGTTTGTGTTTGGGATAATTATTATGCCGAACGTAAAAAGTGGCGTTTACAACAAGTGGCATTAAAAGAGCAACTTGCAAAAGAGAAGGACTTAAAAGAGTAAGTCCTTTTTACCTCAATCGAACTAGGGAGGTATTAATTTTTACGTGTGACCCAATGGGGTAGCTGACAAAGTAAAACCACAATCACTGAACACCACATCAACAACGCAAAAGGCAATGCACTGCCATCATAAAAATACGCTAATATCGGCCCAGCTAAAGCGCCAATACCAAATCTTAGCGTGCCAATTACCGCAGTTGCTGTGCCTGATTCATGAGTAAATGACAGTAAGACCAAAGAATCTGCATTAACCGCCACCATAGACAAACTGCCCATTAAAGGTAAAACCGCGATAACTGTATAAGCCAGTGGCAGTTGCCAAAAATTTACCACCACTAAGCAAGTTGACGATATTAAACCAACCATAAGCCCATAAGAAAGCATCTTACGTGAGCCTTTTTTTACCACTAATCGGGTATTGGTAAAGTGAGCAATCATTAACGCAACAACCGTGATGGCAAACAAAAAGCTAAATTCAAACTCTGATACTTTAAATACCGTTAAAAAGACAAAAGGGATCGCGGTAATATATGCAAAAAATGCCAATGAAATCATCATAGAAGTCATTAAATCTAAACGCGCTTTTTGATGAGATAACACCACTTTATAGCGGGATAAAAAACTAACACCTTTGCTTTCATTTGCGCGTTTTGACTCAGGTAAATATTTATAGGCGAGTGCTAAAACGGCTAAACTATAGAGACCAAGCGCAATAAAAATAGCCTGCCAGCTATGTAATAACAACACACTACCTATGCTTGGCGCTATCATGGGAGCTACCATCATGATCATCGACACATAGGAAAATCCTTTTGCGGTATTTTTTCCATAACGCTCTTTAATTGTTCCCGGTACCACTACTGTCGCAGCACTGCTGATAAATGCTTGCACAAAACGTAATGACAAAAACTGTTCAATACTGTCAACAAAAGGCAAAGCAAAACTAATCAAAGTAAAACCTGAAATACCTAATATCACCAAACGTCGACGGCGGTATTTATCTGCAAGAGGGCCAAAAAATAACAAGCCAAGCGCATAGCCTAATAAATATATACTCAAGCTGTTTTGTATCATCGGCATGTCCGTTGAAAACTGCTCGGCTAAAATAGGCATTGCTGGCAAATACATATCGATTGCTAAAGGTGAAATGGCAATAATCGACGCCAACATTGGCAACAAAAGTGACAATGATATAACTGGTTGGAGATCTTGGCTTTTGATATCGCTCTGAGAGAGTTGTTTACTCATCATTTATCCGAGTATTCGTGCACAAGTTTACCTAACGTCATTACTGCATTCTCAATGGTATCGCACCATTTCACGCCATAACTTATACGCATAAAATTTTTGTATTTACCTGAAGGAGAAAATATTTGCCCGGGAGCAAAGCTCACTCCTTGTTTAATAGCGTCAGTAAAAAGCACACTTGTATCAACATGAGAACGGCAACGTATCCATAACACGCTACCTCCTTGCGGTTTTGAAATACACACTTCTTTGGGAAAGTGCTCGGCAATTAAGGCACGCATTCGTTCACAGTTATAACGCAGTGTTTTTCTTAGCACTTGTAAATGGCGGTCATATTCACCACTGAGTAAATAATCCGTCATTGTCCATTGTTGTAACATGGGACTAGAGCATGATTGTGCTCTTTTAATGCGTTTAGCCGCTTCTTCAAATTTTCCGGGGATCAACCAACCCACTCGATAGCCCGGTGCCGCCGTTTTGGAAAATGATGAACAGGTCATCACCAAACCTTTTTCAGAATACAACTGCGCCGGAATAGGGCGTTGCTCGGTATAATAAATATCGCTATAGACTTCATCTTCTATCAACGGAATATCACGAGACTCTAGAAGTTTCACCAATGCATGACGTTGCTCATTGGTCATCATCGAGCCCAATGGGTTATTAATCGCAGTCGAAAACAAACAGACTTTCACTGGATGTTGATTTAAGACCTTTTCTAATTCACTGATACATACCCCGTCTTCTGTACAGGTATATACCTCTAACGCCTTCATGCCTAAACTTTCTATCAGTTCAATCAAGCCAAAATAACAGGGAGACTCAACCGCAATGATATCGCCCCGCTTTGCGACACATTTTAATGCAATGGATAAAGCTTCTTGTGCACCGATGGTGATCACCATGTCTTGATGATTAACATCCACACCTTGCTCTTGATAACGCAATGCAAGTGTTAAACGAAGTTTGGCGTCACCATTTACAGGACCGTAACTGACCGCCTTTTCTGAGACGCGAGTTAAAATAGAGCGCATCAAGCGCGCCAGTGCTTTATCAGGTGGATGAGCATTTACCGGATTTGAGATCCCCAAAGCAACTGTGTCAGGCACGTGCACAGCATCATAAACTTGCTCAATTAAACTACGACAGGAAACCTCTACCGGTTTACAGCTAGCCCACTTAGCACGCATTGGTAATAAGGTTCTGGCTTGTTTAGCTTTAAGATAATAACCCGACTGAGGACGAGCAGATATTGTTCCTTGCCGCTCTAATTCAATATAAGCTTGTTTCACCGTTGGTACACTAATCCCAAACTGGCTGCTCAGCTTTCTTAAACTTGGCAACTTGTCACCCGCCTTTAACGCGCCGCTTTCTTCTTGCTTTTCAACAAAATCGATCACTTGTTGATATAAAAATTCTGAGGCTGACTTGTCTAATAATCTCATTTTTGACTCGTTAAGTGCATTATTCGCACAAGCAAACTGTATAGGTTACATTTTCATTTTTCTGTATATGTTATTAAAACAAATGATCGGTAAACTGTCTAGTCATAAACAAACACAAGACAGCAAACTAGTAGAAATACTTAAGAAACCTATACCCATCTAATTAAGGAGTACAACATGACTTTTATTTATATCGTAAAAAAATTAGCCTCTAAATGGCTGGAAAATTTGGTAAAATCAAATATCGTAAAAAACCTTGTTGTACAAGAAACACTTTCAATTAGTTCGGCAAGGCAAGCATTTAAAACTGATCACAACTGCTCATTCAGTACCAACGATAAATAGAGGGAAAGATGAATAATTTAGCACTTTATATCATCACAGTGGTGATCTGGGGCAGCACTTGGATAGCCATTAATTATCAACTAGGTGAAGTAGCCGTTGAAGCTTCAATCGTTTACCGCTTTGCACTCGCGGCAGCGATACTGTTTATTTATTGTTGGATTAAAAAACTACCATTAACGTTTAGTAAAAAACAACATCTGCAATTCATCGCTTTTGGCGTGTCATTGTTTGGTTTAAATTACTATTTATTATATAGCGCCCAGCAATACATAAATTCAGCCTTAACTTGCATCGCTTTTTCTACCTTAATGTTGATGAATATTATTAATGCCCGATTTTGGTATAAAACACCAATTACTAAACAAGTCTATATTGGTGGTGCGATAGGCCTCATAGGTATTACCACTTTATTTTGGCCAGAAATCAGCAATGTTGAACTCGGTGGTGAAGTACTCTTTGCTGTATCCCTCTGTTTAATAGGGACTCTCAGTGCATCAAATGGCAATATGTTGTCGATTAAAAATCAAAAGATGAAACTACCTGTTATGCAAGTAAATGCATGGGGTATGTTATATGGCTCGTTATTTTTATTGATTGTGGCTGTTGTACAAGGCAAAGAATTTAGTTTTGAATGGAGCGTGCCCTATGTCAGTTCATTGTTATTTTTATCCATCTTTGGCTCGGTTATCGCTTTTGGTTGCTACTTAACCTTATTGGACAGAATTGGTGCCCATAAAGCCTCATACGCCAATTTAATGTTTCCGGCGGTAGCCGTTATCATTTCAACCTTTGTTGAAGGTTTTGTCTGGAGCAGTTACACCGTTGTTGGCATGGTATGTATCGTTATTGGTAATTTAGTGGTATTAACAAAACCTAAGAAATCGAAAACAACTGCAGCAAAACCGCAAGCGGTTTTAATCGAAAATAGTTAAATTTTTATATGTGCCTGCACAATATAATACCAGTTCCATTAAGTTTGTGATCTTGTTGTGCGCAGGAAAAATAATTCAGGGCAAGGCGCTCGATTGACTAATAGCTGGCTATTGGGATTGAGAGCAACGCAGCCTTGGATTATTTTACCCCCACAAGTGGGCAATAATTTAATGGAATTGGTATAACCGTGCAACTTGCACAACGACTTGAGGTATCCTTTCCCTCAAGTCGTTTTTTAGTTTAAACAACTGAGTTTACTCATCAGCTAACAACATTTTCCCCGCCACTTCTTTAACCAGTTTAGCCACCAGTTGCGAAGTCGTATTATCAATGTCTTTATGAGGGTTAAATTCAACGATGTCTGCGCCAACCAATGGTGCATTTATTTGCTGAATAATATTAATCACTTCTCGACTACTTAAGCCTCCTGGCTCTCGGTGAGATACACCCGGCGCAAAAGCTGGGTCAATACCATCCACATCTAAAGAAAGGTATACCGGGCCATCAAATTCAAACGCCTTAAGCAATGGCCAATCTTTCATTTCATAACATTCAACATCAAATTTCTTGATTTGCTCTCGTTGGTGTTTGTTAAGGGTGCGAATACCTATTTGCACTAATCTATCGCAGAGACCTTCTTCCATTATCCGCGCAAACGGACAAGCATTAGCATATCGATTGCCTTTAAATGAATCGTATAAATCACTGTGGGCATCAATATGAAGAATATTTAGTTTGGGGAAATATTCGCGATAAGCTTTTAATAATGGGTGGCTAACACTGTGATCACCACCAATGGCTAACAAGCGAGTATTATTTGCCAAAAACTGCTGGCAAGTGCCCGTGATTTTATCAATGAAGTTGTCTTGGCTACTAATATCAATATTGCCAAGATCTTTCCACTGGGGGTTTTCTTTAAGCTCAACGCCTAACTCTGTCGCGCTGTTTAATGAGCCAGAAGATAATCGTGTGCGAATATCATCTGGCGCTAACGCAGGTCCTTTTTCAAAAGATGAATTATCATCAAAAGGAATGCCTAAAAAACCAACGCTGAAATTATCTGTCACTTTTATCTACCTCTTTAATTTCCAAAAACTAAAAGTCACTACCAATGGGTGAGCCCGGCGGCATTTTAATGGTCGATGAAGGAGTTACTAATTTTCCTTGCGTTAAGCTGTAAGCAATTTTATTTTCAAGGTATAAAAACTGTGCTGCCATTTTTTTATACTTACGAGCAGTTTTATTATCATCAAGCCAATCTTTCAACTGTGTTAAAGCAAGGTAAACTTCTGCTCTTATTTCACTGACCAAGCCTTTTTGGTGCCAAAGCGCTAATAAATGCTCAACTACTTGTTGATTAACCCGTTGTTGTACCAGTATTTTTAAACCTTTATCTGGTGATGATTTAATGGTTGATTTCACTAGTTTTTCTAGTAAGTCTCCTACAGTAAAAATATCATCATCTAACATGGCTTGTTGTTGTAAACGTGCTAATCGTGCCGAGTTAAGCAATAACGTTAAGGTGTGTTTTGCACTGGCTTCTGCGGCAGAAACAGCATCAAAAGCAAGCCCAGTATTACTGGTAAAGCTTTCTCTATCCCGGCGATATCCATACGCTTTAGGGGGGATTAACTTAATAATATGCTCAGGTAAGGTTAATACTTTTGCAGAAAGCGTCGTTAATAAAGCATCAAAAGCCGCGCTTTGCTGTTTGCTATTAACAAACGAAAGCTGATCATCGTTTCCTATTTCACGGACTTGATAACGATAATTCAGGCCAGCAATTAACTTTGCCGTTGCCTCAACTTGAAAACGGTGAAAATTATAAATAGGCACAAGTACAGGTTCAATTTCTGATAAAGGTGCGCCAACAGGAATACTATTAATACCAAAATCAGCGAGTGCTTTTTCTCTGACTTTTAATACCCGTAATAATTCCTCACTGGCATTTTTACCGTTATCCCATAAATGACCGGTATTATGTGCACTTGATGGTGAACGAGCGTCTGGATCAGATACGTATAGCAAACCTTTATCTTGAGCATCTTTTATATTATTAGCTAAATAGCTAGCTTCATTTATCGGTGCTACATCTGCATAACCATAAGCAATAACATGTTTATCCCAAATACCAATTTTATCATCGTAGGCATTTGATAAATCAACTTCTCCATTTTTTAAGGTGATCAAAGGATGCGGATAATCCATTACCGAAGCGCGATCATTAACACTGGCGGCAAAGTTATGCGCAATGCCAAGTGTATGTCCTACTTCATGTGCTGACAGTTGACGAATACGTGCTAAGGCCATTTCTTTCATTACTGATGTATCAGTATCAGCATTTTTAAAGGGTGATGTTAACCCTAAAGCTATCAAATAATCTTGACGAACTCGCAACGAACCTAGCGTGACATGGCCTTTAATAATTTCCCCCGTTCGAGGGTCCATAACTGATGCACCATAAGACCAACCTCGGGTCGCGCGATGCACCCATTGAATAACGTTATAACGAACATCCATAGGGTCTGCATTTGCTGGTAACATTTTGACTTGAAAAGCATTTTTGTAACCAATGGCTTGATAGGCTTGATCCCACCAACGTGCGCCATCTAATAACGCGCTTCTTACTGGCTCCGGTACACCGGCATCTAAATAATAAATGATAGGTTCAACCGCTTCACTCATGCTAGCACTAGGGTCTTTTTTACTTAACCTGTGACGAGGAATAACGCGCTGCACAAGTGGCTGGTCAATATCACTAGCATAATCAGCATAAGAATTTGCCCAAAAACCACTAAATGGATGAAAGTTACGTGTTTGATATTGGTCATCGGGTAATTTAATTAACGAGTGATGAAGGTTTACCGTCACGGCGTTTGCATCAGGAACTACTGAACGTAAGTGCTTACCTGCGCCTGTTCCTTTAAAAGTAACGGTGGCTTCTAATTCGGTATTATCAGGAAAAGCTTTTGTTCTTGCTTTATATAACGCACTTCTGCCGATATCTACTTTAAAGCTTCCTTCTTTGCGCTTTTTAAGTTTTTCTGAAATATTATGAATGTCAGATAATAAAAAGGGCGTGTAATCGATCAGTACCTTAGTGCCATCTTCGCTTTTAGCTGACACTTTAAAACCCCAAATAATCGAGCTGGCAAACGCTTCATTGATGGCTTTTTTTTCTAAAGCATTATCACTATCAGCACGATAATAAGTATTTTTTTGGCGCAGTAAAACTTTATCGCCAACTCTTTCAAATTGCACTAAACGAGTATTGCCAAGTTGGCCTCGATCCAAGCCAATATCATTTGAGCCAATACCGTGTGGCATAGAGCTTTGAAATAAAAATTCTTGTTCAACTTTATCAATCTCTAAAAAAACCTTACCGGTTTCATCATCGATATAAAATGAAAAATAGCCTTGTTGATGTCTCTTTTCTTTAATAAAGTCGCTATAATTTTCTACTGCCTGTAGTGAAAAAATACTACATGTCAGTAATAAAAGTACATTTTTAAGAAATTTCATTAATTTTCCTTTTAATATATCAAAGCAGAGAAATTTATAGCATTAATGCTACAGAAAATGCCGAGATTATTGTTATAATTAGCATGAAAGTCAGAATGAAAACTTACAATTTTCAGTTATATGATATTCGCAATAGATCACCAGTAACAAGATGACCCTTTAATACATCCGCTTTTTATATATAGCCTTTATACGGCAAAAAAAGCTCATTAAATATAATATACAATGTGCTCGATAACGAGCATTAATCTATAAATTAGGTAAAACAATGCAACGACTTGCTCCAGCTTTACGTGAAGATAATGTGCCGTTAGATTTAATCTCCTTAATAAAAACTATCTTAGCCGCGACCAAAGAAATTTCATTTCGTGTAAGCCAAGCACACTTAGGTGGTTTAATGGGCTCTACTTTGGATGAAAATATTCAAGGTGAAGTACAAAAAAAACTGGATGTAGTTGCTAACGAATTATTCAAAGATATTTTATTAGAGTCGGGCTTTGTTAAAGCAATTTCTTCTGAAGAAGAAGATGATTCTGTTGCCGGTGAACAACACGGTAAATACATCGTTTCATTTGACCCCTTAGATGGTAGCTCGAACATCGACATCAATTCACTGATTGGCACTATTTTTTCTATTCATCAAGCCATACCCGATATGGATGCTGCTGATTCTGACCAATTCAAACAATCGGGTAATAAACAAGTTTGTGCAGGTTATGTGCTTTATGGTCCATCAACCATGTTGGTGATGACTACCGGCAGCGGCACCCATTTTTATGTTTTAGATAGAACCCACGGTGGTTATTTATTAGTAGAACGTAATGTGCAAGTGCCACAAGATACCCAAGAATTTGCTATCAATATGTCTAACCAACGCTTTTGGCAAGCACCGATGCAAAATTACATCAAGGATTTAATCGCTGGTGATACAGGCCCTCGTGGTAAAAACTTTAATATGCGTTGGATTGCTGCCATGGTGGGTGATATTCATCGTGTACTCTGTCGTGGTGGCCTTTTTACTTACCCTGCTGACAGTAGAAAAGCCGAGCAACCCTATAAACTACGTTTAATGTATGAAGCCAATCCGATGAGCTTTTTACTTGAACAAGCTGGTGGTTTAGCAATGACCTCTCAAGGCCGCATTATGGATATAGAGCCGGATAGCATTCATCAACGAGTTGAAGTGATCATGGGCTCGAAAAATGAAGTAGAAGCTTGCTTAAGTTATTATAAGTAAAGAAATTATCTTCATATAACAAAGAAAAGCCACTTATTCGATAAGCGGCTTTTTTTTTTACCTATTTTTTTGTTAAAATATAATTAATTAATTTATCAATTTTTGTTACCAGAGAAGTTTATGCCACATTACGTTGTTGGACACAAAATCCCAGATTCAGATTCTATTTGCTCAGCCATTGCTCTTTCATACCTAAAAACGACCTTAGGTGAAGAAACAGTTCCAGCACGTTTAGGTGAACTTTCACCAGAAACGTTATTTATTTTAGACCGTTTTGGTTTTGAACAACCTGAACTGAAAATGAGTTATGCCGGCGAGAGTTTATACATTGTTGATCACTCAGAGCGAACTCAAGCGCCAGACGATATCGACGACGCCACTATTTTAGGCATCATTGATCATCATAAGTTAGGTGATATCACTACTTCTACACCATTAGAGTGTTGGATCCGCCCCGTTGGCTGTACAAATACCATTATTAAAATGATGTTTGATTTTCACAAGGTCGATATTCCAAAGAACATCGCAGGTGCGATGATGTGTGCGATATTATCTGACACCGTTGTTTTCAAATCACCTACTTGTACTACTGCTGATATCAAATGTGTAGAAGCTTTAGCTGAGATTGCTGGCATTGAAGATCCAAAAGCACTCGGTATGGAAATGTTTGAAGTTAAGTCTTCAGTGCTAGGTACACCTGCTCGCGATTTAGTATTACGTGACTTTAAAGATTTCGACATGAACGGTAACTTAGTTGGCATCGGCCAATTAGAAGTGATCGACTTAGCCATATTTGATGAAATGAAGCCTGACTTAGTCGCTGATATCGCTAAACTCAAAGCAGAAGGTAATCGTCATACTGTTTTATTATTGCTCACTGATATCATGAAAGAAGGCTCTGAAATGTTAGTGATCAGCGATGATGATAACTTAACTGAAAAAGCTTACGGTAAAACAACCGTAGACGGAAAAGTTTGGTTAGACGGCGTATTATCTCGTAAGAAACAAGTGGTACCACCGTTACAAGATTCTTTCGCATAACCATCCAAAACACCACTTCAAGGTGCATTTTATCTGCGCCTTGAAGCGTCTTCCCCTCAAATTGGTATTATCATGAAAATAACAAATTCAGCGCGATTATCTTATCGTTTAATGGACTCAAATGACTCTGAAGCATTATTTCAGTTAGACCAAGATCCTTTGGTTATGAAATATATTGCCGATGGCAAAGTATCGACGCGTGAAACTATCGATACCGTGCTTATTCCTCGTATGGAAGCTTATCGTGATGAAAGTAAAGGTTGGGGAATATGGCAAATCAATATTACCGATACAGATCAATATATTGGTTGGGTATTAGTACGTCCGATGAATTTTTTCTCAGATATGCCTGAATTTGATAATTTAGAGCTTGGCTGGCGATTTTTTCAATCGTCTTGGGGTAAAGGGTTTGCCAGCGAATCAGCCGCTCATATCAAAAATCATCTTGCTGAAAATAAAACATATAACGCCTTTAGTGCCATAGCTGATGAAGAAAATTTAGGTTCAATTGGTGTAATGAAAAACATCGGTATGTCTTACCTAAAAACTTATCATCACCAAGATCCACTCTTTGAATGTCAGGTCGCTTATTATCAAGCTTCAAATAACTAAAACCCGATATAAACCCAAGAAAATAAAGCTGCTATACCGCAGCTTTTAATTTATTTATTTCTTCGACAAACTGTTTTGGTTGCTCAACATGCAGCCACAGCTTAGAAACTTTTTCTGGGAACTGACCTAATGCACCAGAGTAAAATTGCTCACTTGTAAAGACCAGTTCAACATTGGCTTTTTTACCTTTACCAAACATTAACTGCTCTTTATTTGCTAACTTTTGCCACTCCCCCAGATTAGCATTTTCAATCTCGTCAATTTTTATACACGAAAAACCTAAAAAGCCATTATTTATAATCAAGCACTCTTCATTGGCATAAACACTATAGTTACGCGCAACACGATGATTCGCTGTTAGACTGATCAGACAATAAAATATAAAACTCGCGACAAATAGCGCTACAATCTCACTCCAGCCAACGAGTAAATAATAACTGAAACTACCAACAATTATGCAGGCCAATAACAAGGCCAGCCAATGCCAGCGGGTTGCTGATTTAGTAACAAGCTGTCCTAATGCCGGTATATGTTTTTTCGAAAATTTTGGAATAGCGTAATACCAACTGGCAGGCTCCCAAGAAAAAGTCAGCGCTAAAGCTAGTTTTTTATCATCACCTTGGTATTTATCTATCACATGAATACGTGGATCACCTGAAAGCTTTCGAGCTTGCCATAAACCTTTGACGATAGTCACCATCAAATACAATTCAACAATCAGCAAAATCGCAATAAGCGGATAACGCAGAAACATAATAAATTCAAAGTACTGGGCAATGTCCGTTGGAAAGCTATAACGCGCGCACAAACTGCTTAATGAAAATACCAAGATAATGCGCCATGGTTTTTGTTTTCCCGCTTTAATTACCCAAAGCCAATATAGAACAGGCAGAAAAACAAAGTAGCTAAAACCGGCAATAATTAGCGGAAATAACGTCGCTAGATCACCATCAAATTGCAATGACTCGGGAATGAATTGAAAACCCAAGACATAAACGATAATTGCAGCAATGAAAAAATGTAGCCGTTTTTTAGCAGAAGTCCGCATGAAATGCTTCCATGAAAAGTAAATGACCCTACTATAGTCTGCAACTTATCAAATTTATTACAAAATAATCTTATTATTGCCACCCCAAACCACTGGTAATATAAACAGTATCAAATTACACTATAGTCAACTCCTAATAAAACTCGTTATTAATGAAGCTATATATTGCCGAAAAACCTAGCTTAGGGCGGGCTATTGCAGAAGCCTTACCTAAACCGCATAAAAAACAACAAGGCTATATTGAGGTTGGTAATGGCGATGTGGTGACTTGGTGTATTGGCCATATCTTAGAGCAAGTAGAACCAGATGCCTACGATGAAAAATATAAAAAATGGCAATTAGATCATCTACCTATCATCCCAGAGCAATGGCAACTTAAAGCTAAATTCAATACCAAAAGCCAACTAGGGGTGATCCGAAAACTGGTAAAACAAGCGAGTCAGTTAATTCATGCTGGCGACCCTGATCGTGAAGGGCAGCTGTTAATTGATGAAGTCATTGATTACCTCAAAGTTAGCGACACTAAGAAAAAACAGACCCAACGATTATTGATCAGTGATTTAAACACTCCTGCGGTAAAACGAGCATTACAACAGCTTAAGTCAAATCAGGACTTTATGCCGTTGTCTGTTTCCGCATTAGCGCGAAGCCGAGCAGACTGGTTATATGGTATTAATCTCACTCGTGCATATACCATTCAAGGAGGCAAGGTGGGTTATCAAGGAGTATTATCCGTAGGTCGAGTACAAACCCCCATATTAGGATTAGTGGTTAATCGCGATGATGAGATTCATAACTTTATCGCGAAGCCTTATTATCAAGTAACCGCCAACATACAAACTCCAAGTAACGAAACCTTTATTGCTAAATGGCAACCGAGTGAAGCATGCCAACCTTACATGGATGAAGAAGGAAGAGTATTGGTTAAAAGCCTTGCTGAAAATGTTATCAAGCGTATTAACAATCAACCCGCAAAAGTGTTGAACGTTAAGAAAGAACAAAAGAAACAGCAACCGCCCTTACCTTTTAACCTATCTGCATTACAAATCGCCGCAGCCAATCAATTTTCCATGAACGCCAAATTGGTATTAGATGTCTGTCAGGCGCTTTATGAAAAACATAAACTAGTCACCTATCCTCGTTCTGACTGCCGGTATTTACCTAAAGAGCAGCATGGTCAAGCAAACAATATATTAACTCACCTCTCTCAAGGTGAATCACCCTTAGCAAGTGCAGCAAAAAATGCCGATAAAGCCTTGTACAGTAAAGCGTGGAATAACAATAAAGTCACCGCCCATCATGCAATAATTCCAACAGAAAAATCTGCTAAAAATATCAACTTAAATGGTTTTGAGAAAAACATTTATCAATTGATTGTTCGTCAATACATCGCGCAGTTTTATCCGGTTTATCTTTATAATCATACGCAAATTTCACTCGATATTTCCGGCGGATTATTCACAGCTATCGCTAATGTACCAGAACAAATTGGCTGGAAGTGCCTGTACAAAAAAGAAGCCTCAAAACGAGGGGCAGCTAATAATGACGAAGAACAACATTTACCTGATGTTAAGCAAGCTGATGAATTACATTGCCAACAAGGTAATTTATTAGAGAAACTCACCCAAGCCCCTAAAGCATTTACCGACGCCACCTTATTAGCAGCAATGACGGGCATTAACCGTTTTGTTAGTGACAAACAATTAAAAGCGGTATTAAAAGACACTGATGGTTTAGGCACCGAAGCCACTCGCGCCAGCATTATTGAGCTGTTATTTAAACGTGGATTTTTACACCGCCAAGGGAAATTAATTCACGCCACCGACGCAGGTAAAGGACTAATCAACGCCCTCCCGATACAATGTACTAAACCCGATATGACCGCCCAGTGGGAAGCAACGCTAAATAATATAAGCGAACAAAAAGCAAATTATCAGAGTTTTATGAAGCCGTTAACAGCTACCTTAGGAGAGTTAATCTCTATTGCAGCGAGTCAGTTACCTGACTCATTGAAAGGGGTAAAATCTAACCAAAAGCCAGCCTATAAAAAAAGACGTAAGGCGAGAAAGAAAGTTGCGTAATAAAGTCCTTTTACAAGTGACGCCCCATGCCAAGAGACAAGACTGTCTACACCAATTTCATCTCAATAAGTACATCACCAGTATCATCCCATATCAATTCACTGACAAATTCAAAATCATATTTATGATAAAAAGCGCTACCGATATGGTTTTCTTTAAATACTTTCACGGCTAATTCACCGTACAATTGTTTGGCTTTATCAAGGAGGGTTTTACCAAATTTCTGACGATGAAAACTAGGTTCGACAAATAAACCACCAATTTCACAACTCAATTGGCTATTTTCATCAGCAACAATTAAAGCAATAAAACCAACGACTACTTCATCAACTAATACCACCCAAGTATCGGTATTAGGAATATATAATTCAGGGATGTTCTTCCGTTCTTGTTGGAAGAACTTTTCTGTCATAAATGGATGAGCTAATCTTGAGGCGCTCTCCCATGAATTCAATAAGTCTGGTAAGTCTTGCTTTTGGTAGGGTCTAATTTCTGTAGTCATTATTATCACTTTTTCATGTTGATTAAGTTAAATACTCAATGCTTAAAGTCATAATAATTAAGCTTCGCTAGCTATGATTGAATAAAAGCGACAATGTTCGGCTCAAAAGCTAATCAGAAGTAAAATCACCATAAATATCAATTGTGAGATCTCTAGCTTTGGCATATTGGCCGGGAGTTTCATCAATGATACTTTTCAAATTTCTAATCAAGTGAGATTGATCACTAAAGCCGAATTCATCAACAATATTTAGCCAATCGATATCTGCGTCTTTGACAGCATATAGTCGCTCAAGTATCGCTTCAAATCGGAGCATAGACTGGCATTGTTTAAGTGTAAATCCTGTTACTCGAGAAAAACTGCGTTCAATAGTACGTTGGGAACAGTGTAATAACGGGCCAATCTCGGAGACTGGGTGATTAGTTAGCTGCAAAATAGCCTTTTGACATAATTTGCTATGGCTATCCTGAAGTTTGCTTGTTAACCAAGGGGCCAAAATATCATCTAATAGATCACGATAACTTTCTACTGGGTGATTTTCCTTAGTTAAACAACTTAATTTGTTTAATATGTCGATTTTTAGTAACAGATTGACATCTACTTTAGTCACTTGATCAATAACAGGCTGCTTTAAGGGAAGATCTAAAGAATACAATGCACCAATATTAAATTTTATCCCCAAGATAACAAAAGGTTGAGAATGGTCTAATTGCATTGTTTGGCTATTTGGGAATATCCAATGGCTGCCTTGCCCTGAAAAATTATCGTTCTTATTTTGATAAGCATATTTTTGCTGTTCAGCAGCGATGATCAAAGTGCCGGAGGGGTCTGGATTTAATTTTGGGTAATTATGACTGGTATCACTGGCTTCTTTTTCTAACAACCAATAACACTGAACAAATTCAGCTACGTTTGGCTCTTGCGGTACTATTTTCCAGCTCTTCATTTATTCGCCAACTTCTCATTTATTCGCCAAATTACATCAGGGCGAACAAAAAAGCTCACCGAAGTGAGCTTTATCTTAACCAGTTAACTCGAATAATTAAACCCGTTCGATAACCGTTGCAATACCTTGACCAAGACCAATACACATAGTGGCTAAACCAATATTAACGTCTTGCCCTTCCATCAAGTTTAATAACGTACCTGTGATACGAGAGCCAGAACAACCTAGAGGATGACCTAATGCAATAGCTCCGCCATTTAAGTTGATCATATCATCGGCTTTATCTTCTAAGCCTAATGCACGAACACATGAAAGTGCTTGTGCAGCAAACGCTTCGTTAAATTCAGCAAGCTCAATATCAGCCAATGATAAACCAGCACGTTGTAAGGCTTTTTTCGTTGCTGGCACTGGGCCAAAGCCCATAGTTGATGGATCACAACCTGCAACTGCCATCCCTCTAATTTTAGCACGAGGAGTTAAACCTAGTGCTTTGGCACGTTCAGCTGACATTACTAACATCGCAGAAGCACCATCTGAAAGTGCAGAAGAAGTACCTGCAGTTACAGTGCCATTAACTGGATCAAATACCGGACGTAAACCCGCTAAAGTTTCAACCGTAGTTTCAGGACGAATAACTTCATCATGCTCAACTAAGGTTAATGCACCCATGGCATCATGACCTTGCGTGGCAACAATTTCGTTGGCCCAACGCCCATCTAATGTCGCTTGGTGTGCACGTTGATGTGAACGAGCAGCAAAAGCGTCTTGTTGTTCACGAGTAATACCATGTTGTTTACCTAGTAACTCAGCGGTTAAGCCCATGTTACCTGCAGCACGAGAAATGTATTTACTTAGCGCTGGATCAAAATCAACATCATACATCATCGGGACATGCCCCATGTGCTCAACACCACCAACGATAAATACATCACCTTGACCAGCCATAATGTTAGTAGTTGCGTCATGTAATGCTTGCATCGATGAACCACATAAACGGTTGACGGTAACAGCACCGACTGTTTTTGGAATGTCAGTTAATAACTGTGCATTCCGAGCAATGTTGAAACCTTGTTCTTTTGTTTGTTTTACATTTCCCCAAATAATATCTTCTATTAAGGTTGGATCTAAATTGGGATTACGTACTAACAACTGCTGCATTAGATGTGCTGATAAACTTTCAGCACGTACGTTACGAAAAACACCCGCTTTGGAGCGTCCCATTGGTGTACGAATACAATCGACAATTACGACTTCTTTCATGGTGTGCTCCTAAGCTGTTTTAACGTCAGTGGTAAAGTATGATTTTCCTGAAGCTGCCATTTCCCGCAAGCCATCAGTCACTTGATAAATTTCCCCTAGATGAGCATATTTATCGGCCATTTCAATGAATTTACTTAAACCAACTGTTTCTAAGTAACGAATTGGACCACCTCTAAATGGAGGAAAACCTAATCCGTAAATCAAGCCCATATCGGCTTCAGCGGCAGTATCTACAACACCTTCCTCTAAACAACGCACAACTTCATTCACCATAGGTATCATCAAGCGAGCAATAGTTTCATCCGCAGAAAAATCTTTAGTCTCTGCATTAAACAGATCATAAGCTGCTTGAGCTGCCACTTTAGTTGGGCGACCACGTTTATCTTTACCGTAATCAAAGAATCCAGCACCGTTTTTCTGGCCTAAGCGATTGGCACCATAAAGTGCACTCACCGGATCATTATCAATTTTAGTCATGCGAGTTGGGAAGCCTGCTGACATAACGCCAGTGCAATGATCTGCAGTATCCATACCTACTACGTCGAGTAAATATGCTGGCCCCATAGGCCAACCAAATTGTTTTTCCATCACTTTATCAACGGCAACAAAATCTGCGCCTTCAAGTACTAACTGGCTGAAGCCAGCAAAGTATGGAAATAGTACACGGTTAATATAAAAACCAGGACAGTCATTTACTACGATAGGTGATTTACCCATTTTCGCTGCATAAGCCACTACCGCTGCAATCGTTTCATCTGATGTTTCTTTACCACGAATAACTTCAACCAAAGGCATTTTATTCACTGGGTTAAAGAAGTGCATGCCACAGAATTTATCTTTGCGTTTAACACTTTCTGCTAATAAATCAATTGAGATAGTCGAGGTGTTTGAAGTGACAATCGCATCATCAGCAACGTAACTTTCAACTTCCGCCAATACTGCAGCTTTCACTTTTGGATTTTCAACAACGGCTTCAACAATCACGTCAGCATCTTTAACACTGTCATAACTCAATGTTGGGGTAATATTGTTTAATACACCTGCCATTTTCTTCGCATTGATTCGACCACGATCGGCTAGTTTTGATAAAATGCCTGCTGCAGTGGTTAAACCTAAATCAAGAGCTTGGTTATTGATATCTTTCATAACAATAGGTGTGCCTTTATAGGCAGATTGATAGGCAATTCCGCCACCCATTATGCCGGCACCAAGCACAGCAGCACGTTCGACTTTTTTCGTTGCCATCTTACTGGCTTTCTTCGCTTTACCTTTAACGACTTGGTCAGCCATGAAGAGACCGATTTGTGCAGTAGCTGCATCGGTTTTTGCTAGTTTTGCAAAACCGGCATTTTCTAACGCCATGGCGCCTGCTCTATCTAAACCAGCAGCGGCTTCAATAGTTTTTACTGTCGCCATTGGTGCAGGGTAATGTTTACCCGCTTTCGCTGCGATCATGCCTTTACAAGTATTAAAGGTCATCACGGTTTCGGTTGGTGATAACTTTAATGCTTCAAGTTTTGGTTGACGTTTTGCACGCCAATCTAACTTACCATCAACAGCTTGTTGTAATGTTTTTAATGCCGCTTCACGTAAATTTTCGGGAGCAACAACCGCGTCTAATACTCCTACAGCTAGCGCTTGTTCAGGTTTATGTGCTTTACCTGTAGACATCCATTCAATGGCATTATCAGCACCAATAAGACGAGGCAAACGTACGGTGCCACCAAAGCCAGGCATTAAGCCTAGTTTTACTTCAGGCAAACCAACTGAGCTGCTGGTATCTGCAATACGATAATCACAAGCAAGTATCATTTCACAACCACCGCCTAAGGCAAAACCATTAATGGCAGCCAAGGTAGGTAAGTTAATATCTTCAAAAGCGTCAAAAACATCAGAACCTTGTTTGATCCATGGCACTAATTCATCTTCAGGTTTGGTAAACATACCTAAAAATTCGGTTATGTCCGCACCCACAATAAAAGTAGATTTACCGGAAGTAACTAAAACACCTGTTGCGTCACTGCAATTATTAATAGCTGCAATAACTTCTCTATATTCTTTAAACGTTGCCTGATCGAATTTATTTACTGAACCTTGGGCATCGAATTTAAACTCAACAATACCACCATCAAGTAATTCGGCAGAAAGGCTTTGGCCTTGAAATAACATGCCTGATTTCCTCATTTTTATTAGGGTGAATAAAACGGTTTTTATAATAATAGTCGAAAGACTATGCCTTGAAAGAAAAGTAAATGCAAATAATTTAAACAAGCGTTTTAATCACACGTATTAATTTTGTTTTTTGATGAATTAATAAGCATCTCAAGCAACTGATTTATTTCAATATATAAAGATAGTCTTAGGCCAGTTAAAAATACTGTATTCCAGTTAATATAAAAAAGAGCTAAAGATACTAATGAAATTTACCAATGCCAAGTGATGGTTATAGTACAATAACCATCAACTTCTTTATAAACATCGAATGAATAAAATAGGGTAAAAATGAAGCTCTCTGCAAAACTGCAAAAACCAGAAAATTTACTGCTAGCAATGGCTTTTATTATGCCGCTGGTTTTTTCAGTCTGGCTGGCGTTGCTGAATAATTTTGTTGTTGAAAAAGCCGGCTTTACTGGCATAGAGATTGGCATATTACAAAGTCTGCGCGAGATCCCCGGCTTTCTAGCTTTTACCGTTATTTATGTATTGTTATTTATTAAAGAACAAAAACTAGCGGTGATTTCTTTGATAGTAACCGCATTAGGCGTAGCTGCTACGGGTTATTTCCCCACAACTTATGGTTTATATGTCACGACTATCATTATGTCGGTAGGTTTTCATTATTTTGAAACCGTCAATCAATCGCTAACCCTACAATGGATCAACAAAGAGAAAACCGCCCATTTTATGGGCCGTATGTTATCGGTTAAGTCGATAGCATCGTTATTAGCCTTTAGCAGTATTTGGCTATTAATGGAAAAATTTACTTGGTCATATCAAGCAACCTATACACTATTTGGTGGCTTAGCACTTTTATTTACCGTCGTTTTAGCTCTTTCTTTTAAACAATTTCCTGTGCATGTTGAGCAAGAAAAAAAACTAATTTTACGTAAACGCTATTGGCTGTTTTATGCGTTAACTTTTTTCAGTGGTGCTCGCCGACAAATATTTGTGGTTTTTGCCGGGTTTTTGATGGTAGAAAAGTTTGGCTACAGCGTCGCGGATATCAGTGCACTTTTCCTGATTAACTACGTTTTCAACTGGTTATTTGGCGCAAAGATAGGCAAGTTAATTGGTATCATTGGTGAACGCCGTATCTTAAAGTTTGAATACGTCGGTTTGATAACCATATTTATTGCCTACGGTTTAGTAGAAAATTCCACGATTGCTGCGGTACTTTATGTTGTAGACCATTTATTTTTTGCTTTAGCAATTGCGATAAAAACCTATTTTCAAAAAATTGCTAAACCTGAAGATATCGCTTCAAGTGCCGGGGTGAGTTTTTCTATCAATCATATCGCTGCTGTAGTGATCCCTGCACTATTAGGCATGGTGTGGATTATTAATTCATCATGGGTCTTTTATATTGGTGCAAGCTTTGCGGTTTGCTCGTTAGTATTAGCACATTTAATACCAACCAACCCACAACAAGGCATTGAATTGCGTAGACATGAACAGGCGTTATCGAGCTCTTAAAATCGCTGCTCTTTGCCATCGACGTGAAAGGAATCACTAATGCCACGAAGGCAATCCTCACAGGGATGTGAGTTATTAGAGTAATGCAGGAGCAATTACCGAGGATGCCTTAGCGCTGCCATGCACCCGCGAAACCCGTTGATGTACAGGATGTACGAATGCCTTGAAAGGCAGGAGCCTGAGAAAGGCCATCCTGAACATCAAAATGAACGATTTTAGTTATTGGTTTGCTTTTAAAAACTCTAAAAACTGATCTGCAGGCATAGGTTTTGCGTAAAGGAAGCCTTGTACTTCATCACAGAGTTGTGCTTTTAAATGCCCTTCTTGATCTTTATCTTCGATACCTTCGGCAATAACTTTTAGGTTCATTTGTTTACCTAAATTAATGATGGTATCGGCAATTAATGATTGACCAGGTTTGGCAATATCAATGACAAAAGAGCGATCAACTTTTAAACGATCTAATGGCAGTTTTTGTAAATAACTTAAAGAGGAGAAACCGGTACCAAAATCGTCTAACGCAATGCTAATGCCTTCAGCTTTCACGCGCACTAAAGCATCAATGACCACTTGTGGGTCATCCATCAGAATATTTTCAGTAATTTCCAGTTCAAGTTTGCTTGGTTTTACATTATGTTTATGTGTTGCTTCAATGATACTGTCAACGAAGTTTTCACGTTTAAACTGAGGAATTGAGACATTGACTGAGATACCAACATGATCAAATGATTCTTGTTCTAACGTTTTAATTTGTTTACAAGCTTGATTGATTACCCAATCACCAATTTCAATGATCAATCCAGAATACTCTGCTAAAGGTATAAATACCGCAGGAGAAATATATTGGCCATCAGCAGTTCGCCATCTTAATAAGGCTTCTGCACCAATCACTTTACCAGTGGTTAAGTTTAGCTGAGGCTGATACCACAGTTCCAAACGATTTTCGGCAAAGTCCGTACGTAATTGACGGATCATGCCTAAACGCCATAGCGTTTCTTCTTCCATCTCTTGCTTGTAATAAGCATAGTGCTCTTTGGTGCTTTTCTTCGCTAAATTAAGGGCAATGTTAATTTGGTTTAATATCTTTAAGCCACGAGTTGCTGCATCTTGCTTCTTACAAAAGCCAAAAGTCGCGTTAACCGGTAATTTTTGCTCACCCGCAGCAAAAGGTTCAATAAATAAGTTCGACAAATTATCAGAATTAATAATATCTGCTGGACCAATAATGCCAAAAACATCAGCACCTACTCGGGCAAATTGACAACCTTGGTTCATCAACTTTAATCGTGTCGTAACAGACATCAGCAGCTGATTACCCAAATCTTGCCCTAAACCATCATTAATATCGCTAAAATGGTTTAAATCTAATAAACAAGCAACAAGATTTAAATCATTACTTTGACCGAAGCTATCTAATAAATTTACAAACTCTAAACGGTTAGGTAAGTCTGTTAACCAATCTTTATAGGCCGCATCACGTAATTTTTGAAATAAATGAACATTTTCATAACCAATAGCAATATTAGTTAAAAAGACTTCGATTAATTGTTTCTCTATATCGCTCAGTGCAACATTTAATTCAAAATGAATAACCGCTCGATAACCACCACTAGAAAGGTATAAATTGACATGGCTATCGCTATATTGATGTTGTTTTACCTGAAAACAGTGGGTAATTTGTTTTTGCGCAATATCGTTATTGAGGGTATCAATCTTTTGATTTTTGAAAGACGATGACAAACCTTGTTGACCAAGAATGTATAAACTTAAATCATCAGCACCATCAATAATGCCTTGTCCTCTTGCACAAAACACACTGGAATCACTATCACTTAATAATTTCAGTTGAGACAAGACACCCTCAGCATAATCATGCACTGAATGTAGCTCTAATAAATCAGCGGCTGCGCCAATGATTTTTTCTAAACCTGTCCGGTTTTGTGTCACTGTGTCTATTTGTTGATAAGAACGAATAGCTGCATACACAGTTGTTACTAACTTACGGCGTGTTAATTCTGTTTTAGTTTTATAGTCATTAATATCGTAATCTTTAATAACACTTTCTTCGGGTGCATAGCCTGGTTGGCCAGTTCTTAATACGATACGGATGTCTTGGCGGGATAAGGTTTCTCGAATATGTTTAACAACATTGAGCCCAGCATCATCTGTTTCCATAACAACATCGAGTAAAACAAGTACGATATCCTTATGTTGCTCAATTAATTGGCAAGCATCTCGCCCTGAGTATGCATGGATGTACTCAAGACGCTTACCTAATACCATAAGATCGGATAAGGCAAGCTGTGTTACTGAATGAATTTCTGGATCATCATCAACGATCAATACTTTCCAGGCGTCGCCACCTGTTTCATCTAGAATCTCATCTTCATCACTATCATCGATAAACAAAAAATCGTCGTTAGTTTTTTCAGAAGCCTGCATATTCCCCTCAAATGAGTGGCTAATTTTGCCGCTCTATTTATCGCTAGTTTAACGAGTAATTAATTTTCAGAATTAAACTTACATTAGTACATAATAAAAGTGAGTGTAAGATTTATCAACCTATCAATGCTATAAATATGTTTTTTATTTTAAATGCTTGTTAGATATATGTAAATTTTAGGTAAAACCCCCTCAAATTATTGAATATTGATTAAACAATAGACAAATATCTCCTTCCCATAGATACTTTAGACTATTGTGTATGAAGAAGGGATGAGTACTTTCTTGTACTAATTGGGATTATTTAAAATGCATCATCTGTTTATTATTTAGTATTAGGGTATGAAAATGAAGATTGATAAGACACCAGCAGCCACTCCTATTCCGCTATCCTCTGATAAAAAAGAAGTTCTAATTAATCCACAAGAAAAAAACAAACCTATAAATCCCAATAAAAACACCAATACTCCGACATCACAAATGCAGTTGTTAGGGCTTGCTCGGCAATTTGTCATTGATGGCGCCTTATTGCCTGTTGAAAAACAAATGCCTATTGAAGATCGCGCAAAAAAAAGAGAACGGCTCAATTATTTACGCAAACAACAGAACCTAGAACATATTATTCAAAGAGCGGTACAGTACTGCTCTGATAACGAAATTGCAGATCGAGCAGATCAAGATTGGTTTAACAGTTTTATTGAACTTGCCGAAGATATTAGTAACAAAACTATGCAAGACTTATGGGCCAAAATATTGGCAGGTGAAATATCATCGCCAGGCAGCTTTTCTTTAAAATCGTTACAAACTTTTAGAACGCTTAGTATCCATGAAGCTAAATTATTAGCGAAAGCCTGTGCACTGGCAGTCAAAGATCAATCAAGAAAAGGTATGCGTATTATTTCTGGTGCCTCACAAACGCCAGGGATCTTTAATATCTTTAGTAAAAATAGAGAGCATAAACTTAATTTGAGTCCTTTTGGTTTGTCATATGCCGAGCTATTAACCTTAGCTGATAATCATTTAATCTTTATTCAAGAAACAGAGACCCCCCCGATAGAAAAAGGTGAAACCCTTAATTTTCATTATAATGGCAGCAATTTATCTATTACCGCGGCAAAAAATAACTGTTTGATCAGTTTTTATAAATTTACCCCCACTGGCACAGAATTAGCGCAATTAATTTCGGATAACTCAGACAGCAAATATCTTAGCCTATTAAAAAGTGAGTTAGATGGCCTATTTGAGCTGTCTAGTTAAAGCTTTAAAACTCATTTTGCAGAATAAAAACAATATTATTGTGCCGATGGTTTGTTAAATTATTGTGGTAACTTTGACTAAGCTATTCGCCATAAATCAAAAAAAAAAACTGATAAAACCAGTAAGTTGAGATAGACTTACACTAATGGTTCAGCCCATATTTTTTTAAAATAACAATTTTTCAACGTTAATTTTCTCTTACGTTTTTTTAACGGCTCAAGGGTCTTTATGCCTGAAATTTCAGAACAAGAATACAGCCAACAACGTCTGCAACAAGTCAATGAAGCACTTGGTAGTGGTATGTTTGTTTATGTTCGCAAATTATTGCAGAACATGCCGGCGTATGATCTTGCTCTGATCTTAGAATCCTCTCCCAATAAAAGTCGTACCATTTTATGGCAACTCATTGACCATGACCATCATGGCGACGTCCTCGAAGAACTTAATGAAGAAGTGCGTAAAGGCATCTTAAAAAACATCCGGCCTGAGAAGCTCGCTGCGGTTGCAGAAGGCATGGACGTTGATGATCTGGCAGAAGTACTGCGAACTCTGCCTGATAGTATTTATCAAAAAGTACTCTCTTCGATGGATAGCCAAGACAGAAGTCGTGTAGAAACGGCTCTCTCTTATGAGGAAGATACCGCTGGCGGTATCATGAATACTGATACCATCACTATTCGCCCGGATGTATCAGTTGATGTGGTGCTGCGCTATTTACGTTTAAGAGGTGAACTCCCGGAAGCCACAGATTCATTTTATGTTGTTAACCGCAAAGATCATTTTATTGGAGCTGTTTCATTATCTTCTATTGTCACTGCCAAACCAGAAGTGGTGATTTCTCAACTTATTAACGACGAAATAACCGCGTTAAATGCTGAAATGCCTGAGAATGAAGTGGCACAGTTATTTGAGCGTTATGATTGGTTTTCCGCGCCAGTTGTTGATGATGATGGCCGCCTACTTGGCCGTATTACCATAGATGATGTCGTTGATATTATTCGTGAAGAAGCCGAACACAGTATGATGAGTATGGCGGGTTTAGACGACGAAGCCGATACCTTTGCCCCTATCGTAAAAAGTACCCAACAACGTTCTATCTGGCTGGGCGTCAACTTGATCACCGCTTTAATGGCTGTTGCCGTATCAAGTATGTTTGAAGACATTCTAGGCCAATTAGCGATATTGGCTATTTTGAATACGTTGGTACCTAGTATGGGTGGCGTTGCTGGCAACCAAACCCTAACCTTGGTTATTCGTGGTATTGCTCTTGGCCATATTGGTGACAGTAATGCTAAAGTTTTACTTTATAAAGAACTGGCCGTTGGTTTTCTTAACGGTATCATCTGGGCGTTACTGATTGCCACTGTCGTTGCCATTTGGAAGCAAGACTTTATGTTAGGTGGGGTCATCGCTTTTGCGATGTTAATGAACTTAACTGCGGCTGGTGTTGCTGGAGTAACAATTCCATTAATGTTAAAACGTATGAAAATTGATCCTGCGCTTGCCGGTAGTGTGATATTAACCACCATTACTGATGTGGTTGGTATTTTTGCTTTCTTAGGTACCGCGACCTTATTTCTAGGTTAGAAGCTTTTAGGTCAAAATTTTTTAGGTTGATACTCCCTTCCAACAATATTAATTGGTGAGGCTTTTAAGCAAGCCTCACTACTATTTTTTCAACCGACTAATTACCCGCTACTTGCATTTCGCCAATCAATACAGACCCAGTACGGATACTGCCTTTAAGATCAAAATCATCACCAACCGCAACCATGCCTTTAAACATTTCAGCTAAGTTCCCAGCAATGGTTACCTCTGAAACAGGGTAAGCAATTTCGCCATTTTCTACCCAAAAACCTGCTGCACCACGAGAATAATCGCCATTAACAACATTAACACCTTGCCCCATTAGCTCAGTAACCAATAATCCTGTACCTAATTTTTTCAACATTGCGTTAAAGTCACCACCGTTCGCCGATACTTGCCAGTTATGTATTCCGCCAGCATGTCCTGTGGTTGTCATTGCTAATTTTCTTGCAGAATAACTCGTCAGCAAATACGTTTCTAATGAACCTGAGGTAATAATGTCACGGTCTATAGTGGCGACCCCTTCACTATCAAAAGTACTACTTGCTAAGCCTTTTTTGATATGTGGACGCTCTTGGATGGTTAGAAATTCAGGGAAAACTTGTTGTCCTAATGCATCAAGTAAAAACGATGATTTACGATACAAATTACCACCACTGATTGCGGCAATAAAATGGCCAAAAATACTGTTAGCGACATCAGCTCGAAACATCACAGGGACTTTTCCTGTCGGTAATTTTCTCGCTTGTAGACGTGAAAGTACCTCTTGAGCGGCTTGTTTACCAACTTCCATCGGCTGAGTTAATAAAGCAAAATCACGATTGATGGTGTAAGCGTAGTCACGCTGCATATCTTCACCTTCATTCGCTATCACCACACAACTCAAAGTATGACGAGAACTTGGATAACTCACCAGCTGTCCATGACTATTACCATAGACTTTAAAACCTTCAAAACTTGCTAAAGTCGCGCCATCGGAGTTGGTAATGCGTGGATCATAAGCTAACGCGGTATCTTCACATTCTTTTGCAATGGCAATGGCCTCATCAGTAGACAGCTCCTTGCCATGGTGCAAGTCTAAACTTTCTGGTTGCATCGCTAATAATTCTTTATCTGCCAAACCGGAACATTCATCTACAGAAGTATATTTAGCGATATTAACCGCCGCTTGAACCGCTTGTTTTAAAGCGCCTTCTGATAGGTCTGCTGTTGATGCACTGCCTTTACGGCCCGCTTGATAGACCGTGATACCTAGTGCGCCATCATTGGTAAACTCAACTGTTTCAACTTCACCTAATCGAGTACTAACACTTAAACCTTGTTGACGACTCATCGCCACTTCAGCACCATCAGCACCTAAAGACTTAGCTAACGTTAAAACATCAGCCACACGGCTTTCAACTTGCTTCATTTGTTCAGTAATATTGCTTGAATCTGTCATTAGGGTGATTTTCTCATTATTCTGGCTAGAGCGCTTTACACACTTTGGTGTATATACTCAAACGATTGTAAAATTCGAACTGAATTATGCATTTTGAAATCGTTTGAGTATAATGGCTACATTCAGTATTAAAAAACTATTTCATTATTATGCCCCACTCAGCAAATGATATCGATGAATTCGATGAAGAATTAAAAAGTAAATCAGAAATAAAGCGTGAAATGCATAAACTGCAAGACTTTGCTGCAAGTTTAATTAAACTCTCAAAGCATCAACGCAGCAAAATTCCTTTTACTGAGGAATTGTTAGCAGATTTAAGGTTAGCGGATAAAATAAAAAATAAACATGAAGCATTACGCCGTCATGTTCGTCATATGGCAAAAGTATTATCTGAAACCGATCTTGGCCCGATCAATCAAGCCCTTGATGTGATGGCAAATAAACATCAACAAGAAACGGCTAAGTTTAACGCCTTAGAGCAACTTCGCGACGAGCTGATTGAGCAAGGTAGTGCATTGATTGAAGAATTAATCGATAAACATCAGACCATGGAGCGTCAAAAGCTTCGTCAACTGGTTCGCCAAGCCAATAAAGAGAAAAAAGCAGAGCAGCCAGGTAAATATTACCGTGAGTTATTCGCTTATTTAAAAGAACATATTGCGATGTAAGATGCACAGCCATTCCATATCAACATATGTCTATTGAAATGGTCTGGCTCTTTTGCAAATTGATTAAAGGTGTTTTTCTATCGTCGTTCTTTGCCATCTATGGCACCACGAAACCCGAACGTCCTGTTCATAGGGTAAAGAATTTAGAAAACACTTTATATAATTCAGTGCCTTGATTCACACTAGCTGACGCAAAATGTAATATTGGCAATACTTCATGATCAAGTGATAGATAATGAAGTGGCACACCACTTTCATTTTCATCATCAAAATGATAATTATCCATACGCAAAATTCTCGCCAGCGGCTCACCTGCTTTTAGAGGTTTTCCAAATTCTGCCAAATAATCCACCATACCTCCCATGGGTGAATAATACGCTTTATAGTCTTGTAGATAACATCCATACCGCGTCATTTCTTTTGGTTGATATTCCTCGGTAGCAATCACACCTTTATATTGTAAATAGTTTAAAATACCTTTGGCATCTTCAAGTGCAACATCTAAATCTATTTGTTCTTGTGAGCCAAGTTCAACGGTAAAACTTTCTTTATTCAAGTTTTTTGTACTGATTGAAAATTCAATGCCTAAGTTGGCAAATGCTTCTTGAAGTTTCCACCATGGACAGAACGTCGCTTCATCTAATGCCCCATCAAAGTCATTTGGGATAAACAAGGTATGGGGGATATCAAAATATTGTGCACTTTCTTTGGCATATTCAGGACAATATAAATGTTTACTGGATATTGGCCCAGTGTGTAAATCAAGCACAAAATCAGCTTGATGTGCTAAACGCTGCAATTGGTAGGCTATGCGTTGTCCTGTCGTTAAACCAAATATATTGTGATCAAGTTTCTGCTCAATACTATCAATCATCAAAGCTTTAAAATTGGCTTCAATGGTTTGATCATCTTTACCAATGCTACTTTGCACAAAAGGGGCAATGATACTTTCGTCAAAGTGATACATACGGTTCCAATTGACACCAGTGATTGGATCAAATCGACCTAAGGTATACTCACCATTCTTATGATTACATCCTACGGGATTAGCATAAGGCACCAAAGTAATATCACCTTTTATTTTGATGTCTCTGAGCAACTCAAGTAATTGAAAAATAACCGCGTTCCCTTGCACTTCAGCGCCATGCATATTCGCTTGAATATAGACGCTAGGGTGTTTTTGTTGATCATTACTCTCATCAGCTTTGAGGCGATAAACAGGTACGGTTAACGCTGCACCACTTGCCATTTCACCAACGTGCATGACTTCTTTTGAAAATTTTGTCATTAAATTGTCTTCATTATTTTTATTAACGTAAATACCAATCGGCAGGTTGTGCCGCTCTTACTTCACTTAACTGACCATTTCTGTAGATATACTCCGCAGCAATAGCATGACAAAGGAAAAACGGCATACTCTCAGTAAAGCCATAAGCGCCTGCATAACCAAAAACAAGCTGGTCACCAACAGCAACATCACTGGGTAAGGGCAGATTTCCTAGCTTATCCATGCTGGTACACAGTGGTCCATGAAGATCAAAATGTTGTTGTTGGGCATTTGACTCACGCAATAAACTGACAGGGAAAGGTTGATCTGTAATGGCAGGTCTTAATAAATGATTAATACCTGCCGCTAAGACTAATTGCTCTTGTTGGTAGTTTATTTTTCGATCTATCACTGGCACAACATAATAGCCACATTCGGCTACCGCAAAACGACCGAGTTCAAGCCATAACTCTTCAACGCCAGCCTGTGTTTTTATTTTCGCTAAATCCGCTAATATTTGTTGCCATGACAAACTATTTCCCTGCTCTAGGTAGTCAATACCTAAGCCACCACCTAAGTCGAGAATTTTTAATGTCATGCCAATGTGTTCTGCTAAACCAACTAGTGGCGCAACCATTTGCTGCCACAATGAATACATTTTTTCATTGCTCAGCATATTGCCCCATTGAAATATATGTAAACCACACAATTCCAGCGCTGGAAAATGATCAACATGCACGTTTTGCCATGCTTCAACCGATAAGCCAAATGGCGTTAAACTATTCCCGCCTAGTGGATTTTTTTCTCCTTCAGGCCATTGCAGTTGTACCCGCAACAATACCTGTGGCCTAACATTTTGCTCAACAGCCACTTCGTGTAACCACTGTAATTGATTAATGCTTTCAACAACAAAGGTATTAACTCCTTGCTGAACAAACGCTAATAATTGTGCTTTAGACTTTGCAGGGCCGGTATTAAGTATTCTATCTGAGCTAATACCTTGCTTGAGTACTTGATTTAACTCTCCTGAGCTAGCAACATCAAAATTAAACCCTGCACTATCAAGCGTATTAATAATGCTTGATAATGGGTTAGCTTTAACCGCAAACCAAAGTTTGATGACATCTTGTTGTTGTAGGTACTCAAGATGTTTTCTCAATGCATCTAAATGATAAACAAAATAACCTTGCTCATATTCGTTTGACGGTTGATGTGCTAACAAACTAGGTTGAAAAGTTTCATCTCGGTTAAATTGATTAAGCCAACTAGGCTGACAAGCATTAATATTACTACTCATAATTTTCTCTATAGTGCGGCTAAACTAACGTAAAAGTGATTCGAGTTCGAGTGAGGCATTACTTTTTTCATCACGATACTTGACGATTAATGCACAGGCCATATTCAATCCTTGCGACTGTGCCCAATCTCCTTTAACCGGTCTTGTCCCAGGCACAACAACTGCTCTTGCTGGAATATCGGCACCTTTTTCTAATAACACTTGGTTGACACAGTCATAAACCGGCACTGACGCTGACAATGAAACACCTGGAGCTAATACAGCACCTTGTTTCACCACAATGCCTTCAACAATGACCACACCTGCACTTAAGAAAGCATCGTCTTCAATAATCACCGGACTGGCACCAACGGGCTCTAAAACGCCACCTATTTGTACTGCCGCAGAGACATGCACATTCTTACCTATTTGCGCACATGAACCAATTAACGCATGGCTGTCAACCATAGTACCGGTATCAACAAAGGCACCTACGTTTATATAAGCAGGAGGCATAATAATGACACCCGGTGCAACATAGGCACCACGGCGAACTGAAGATCCACCGGGCACTAAACGAACACCATTTTCTACTTTAAACTCCCGAGCAGGTAGGTTGTTCTTATCAACAAAACCTTGGTAAATCCCTTCAAATTCAGCATTTTCGCCCGCTTTAAAAGCAGCTAAAATCGCTTCTTTCGCAGCAACATTGACCTGCCAGTTGCCTTTCTCATCTTGGTTGGCTGCACGTATAGTGCCAGCTTCTAACTGTTCTAAAGTTTCTTGCCAATTCATTACGCCTTACCTCTAATATTTTTTTTATCTGATAATGACTTATTTTCTTCAAGCCATTGATTTATTTGTTGATCAATATCTACAAGATTGTTGTTTGCCGATAGTTCATGCTCAGTCAGTGGTGCGCGTAAAGTAGGATAATTAAGGATGTTTTTTTGATGCATGAGTACTTTTGTTGAAATGGGGCTCGCCACCTGAAATAAAGCTTCGACGGCATTTTTCCAAACGGGAAATAAACTTTGATGCTCGCCTTGCAATGCTAAATCCACATAACGATGAGTTGCTTCTGGCCAGACATTGGCTGCAACAGAGACCAACCCT
>Ga0209396_1000920_pt1 | contig 33833 bp, 25 predicted proteins | sample GOMGulsemesocosm_6_FD_184638 | JGI IMG/M metagenome (GOLD analysis project Ga0209396, IMG submission 184638) | Methane-oxidizing microbial communities from mesocosms in the Gulf of Mexico - GOM8C Gulf of Mexico (SPAdes) (version 2) | ecosystem: Environmental > Aquatic > Marine > Cold seeps...
CGGGTGATCGCGCTTCGCTGGAAGCAGAAGAACGCGCTGCGGCCGATGCGGCACGTGCGGCTGCCGAAGCTGAGCAACTGTTGAACATCACTACCTTCTACTTCGACTTCGACCAATCGACTATCAAACAGGAAGCACGCGCAGCTCTTGAAGCTCACGCTGCATACCTGGTTCAAAGCGGTAGCAACGTTGTTTTAGAAGGCCATGCTGATGAGCGCGGTACTCGTGAATACAACCTGGCACTGGGTGAGCGTCGAGCACAAGCTGTTGCTCGTTACCTGACGGTTCTGGGTGTTTCCAGCCAACAAATCGAAAGCGTTAGCTACGGTGAAGAACGCGCTGCTAGCCTGGGTCACGATGAGACTTCATGGAGTCTGAACCGTCGTGTTGACCTGCGTTACGGTAGATAAGCTGGTTTTAGATGATGATTAAACCTGCTGTTATTACAATGCTCATGCTGGTGGCGACTGCCCCCGGCATGAGTTTTGCCAATGATCCCATTCCCGTTGTTGAAGTATCTCCTGGCGTCAGTCGTCAGGTTGATGCTGCTGTACAAGTGGGAGCTACTGCTGGCCACTCTCAGGCTGCCGAGATGTTGTATCAGCAACAGCTGCTGCAACAGGAAGTACAGGACTTACGTGGCATGGTTGAACAGCAGGCTTATCAGATTAAGCAAATGCGTGCAGAACAGCGCGATCGTTATCTGGATCTTGATCGACGCATTACTCTGCTTAATCAGGCTCCGGCCAAACGGACATCAGCAAATGTAGCTGCTGAACCCGCTCCGGTTGCCGCTATTGAAAAGTTAAAAGCACCGGCAACGGATGCAGTTAAAGAGCCTGTCGCAGCAACTGTTGACGCAGCGCCAGTGCAGGACAAAAAAGTCAGTGAAAAAGAAGCCTATCAGGCAGCTTTTACGCTGGTTCGCAATAAACAGTATGCCAAGGCCAGTACAGCCTTTGAGCAACTGATCAAAGATTATCCCGATGGTAACTACACCGGCAATGCTTATTATTGGTTAGGTGAAGTGCTGTTGGTTGAGTCAAAGCATGAGCAGGCGCTGAAAGCGTTTGAAACGCTGTTAGAAAAATACCCAGCGCACCGAAAAGCTGCCGATGCCAAATTCAAGCAGGGTAAAATTTACCTGCAAATGGGCGATAAGGTGCAAGCTAAAGTATTGTTGCAGGATGTGATTGATCTGCATGCTGGCACTTCAGCTGCCAAACTGGCCGAAGCTGAAATGCGAGATGCACAGCTTTAAAGCACTGGCTTTAGTTTCCCTTTTTCTATACCTTCCAGTTTTAACTCTTCTTAGATAGTTTGTCATGGCCTCCGATCAGCTCAGAATTACCGAGATTTTTAATTCCCTGCAGGGGGAAACCTCCACCGTAGGTTTGCCAACGGTGTTTGTGCGCCTGACAGGTTGCCCATTACGCTGCGTTTACTGTGATACGGCTTATGCCTTCAGCGGCGGCGAGCAGATGACGCTGGATGCAATTCTGGCGGAGGTGGGTAAATATGCCTCACGTCATGTCACAGTAACCGGTGGTGAACCGCTGGCGCAACCCAACGTACTGCCGTTATTGACCGAGCTGTGTGAGCGCGGTTATCAGGTGTCGTTGGAAACCAGCGGTGCGGTAACCGTCGCGGGTGTTGATGATCGTGTCGTGAAAGTGGTGGATTTAAAGACACCGGCTTCGCAGGAATGCCATCGCAACCTGTATGACAACATCGAATTGTTGAACCCGCATGATCAAGTGAAATTTGTGATCTGTGATCGTCAGGATTACGACTGGGCGAAAATGCAGATCGACCAGTATCAGTTAAATGATCGTGCTGATGAGGTGCTGTTTTCACCCAGTCACGGTGAGCTGACAGGCGCACAGTTGGCTGAATGGATTCTCGAAGATGGTCTACAGGTACGTTTTCAGCTTCAACTGCATAAGTACCTCTGGAATGACGAGCCCGGCCATTAATAATTCGTCTCATCCCTAACGTATGCCCCAGGGCACCTTCTCTTGTGGCTACGCCACAATTCACCTTGTGTGAGGGATCTTTCTACACTTCAAAATAAGATTTCTCACACCTGTTCGAAATGACAAAGAAAAAATGATGACAAGAAAAGCAGTAGTTCTTCTCTCCGGTGGCCTCGATTCCACTACCGCCTTAGCCATGGCAAAAGCCTCGGGTGCTGAATGTTATGCGCTGAGTTTCAACTACGGTCAGCGTTGTAACGCTGAGCTTGCCGCCGCAGAGGGCATCGCCAAATCCATGGCTGTGACTGAACATCAGGTGGTGAATATCGATATGGGTAAAATCGGTGGCTCGGCGCTGACTGATGACACCATTGATGTACCCGAAGATGAGCCTGAAGGCATTCCCGTCACCTACGTGCCTGCACGTAACACTGTGTTTCTATCCTTCGCGTTAGGTTGGGCAGAGGTGCTGGGCGCACAGGAAATCTATATTGGTGTCAGCGCCGTGGATTATTCTGGTTATCCCGATTGTCGTCCCGAATTTATTGAAGCCTTCGAGACGATGGCGAATTTGGCAACCAAGGCCGCAGTAGAAGGCGAGCCCATTAAAATCCAAACACCCTTGATGCATCTCAGTAAAGCCGAGACCGTAAAAGCGGGTGTTGAGCTGGGTGTGGATTACAGTTTGACGGTGAGCTGTTATCAGGCAAATGATGATGGCAAAGCCTGTGGAAAATGTGACAGTTGCCGATTGCGAATCAAAGGATTTTATGATGCAGGGCTGGCAGATCCTACTCATTATTTCTAATCACGATGCTTTTTAAAAAAACTGCAAAAAATGTCATAAAACTTTAAATAAACGCTTGCCATAAATCTCCAGAACGCTATTATAGCGCCTCTCTTCTGGGGGCCGTTAGCTCAGTTGGTAGAGCAGTTGGCTTTTAACCAATTGGTCGCTGGTTCGAATCCAGCACGGCCCACCACTAGAAGACCTTTCCCAGTTAGTAACCACTAACGCCATGCCCATAAAACGGGTTTATTCCCCTAGATTGCATAAAGACACATTTTAGGGCGCAATTGAATTTCTTTTTTACAGTTAGATTGATGGCTTCTTGGGTGGAACAATAGAAGCCTCTAAGATCGATATCATGTCTCCATGATTAAACGATCTAACATCGGATTAAGTTCTCCTATCTTATACATTCACCTAAGCCGATTAATGAATAGCCCCCATAACCCACACGCCATCTTGTAATCTAAAGATAAAGTGTTGCGTCGATCAGTTGAACCCACCGCCATAAGCGGACGGTATAAAAATCGTTAATCCTAGTCTTATATGCCCTCTTCCTCCAAAGTGACGCATAAGCTATATATTTACAGACATTAACTCATCGCGTTATAACGGCGAGGGGACGGAGTATCTGTCCGCACTGAGAACGTGAGCCCTCTATGCCAAGGCCCTGGTTATTACACAGTCAACCTCAGCTGACCTCTCGGTTATCCCAACCTGGACAAAGACCGGCAAACTGCCATTCAACTAGAGCAGGCCGATACACCCAGAAAGCAGCGGCAAGAAGCAGTCCTTCTAGAGGCACACAACAAAACTACTAATTACACTTTATTCCTATCCACTTGTTTGAGAAGCTGGCCGTATCGGGACAGCGTTTTCACGACATTTTCCAGTAGCATAGTAATATCCAAGACAAAGCCTCTAGCATCATTGCTAAGCTCATGTTCGGCCTGAAAATAGGCGTTTCTCAGATTTACCATCATGTCACTCCGGTCTTGGGTCATCGACGCAAGCATATCAATATCCATCTCATCGCCACTCTCTAGCGCATCGATGGCGGAAAGCACCAAAAAATCGACACTTTCGAGCATATTTTGCCCCAAGCTACTCGCTCTGTCTTCCTCCCGATATCCTTGAACCTGTTTAGCTATCTGAAAAACATAGCCTTCCAGGTTGGCTAATTGCTCCTGAATTTTAGTCACTGAAATCAATGCCTCGCCCAGAGTTTGGTTCAGGTTACGTCGAGAGATAGAGGACAGTGTGCTATTAATTAACCCTGAAATCGTGCGAAAAGCCGCATGATACTCTGCTGGTGCTGTCAGTTGGCTTCGATCCGACTCACTCCGTGCATAGTCGATATACAACGGTAACCGTTGCAACAACCGGCGCTGTTCCTTTTCAATCAACATCACCCCCAATTCCGGGGTCTCGGCTGCCTTAGCATGAATGTACTCTGGCTCAGACAGTGATTCAGTCATCGACGGAGGGAAAAATGCCTCAATTTTGGGGAAAATAATCTGTCGTAATACAACCAGCAGCAACGCACTGAGTGTTTGGAAAACGACGGCAAGCACCACCACCTGAGTGCTCAGCTTGTTGAATCCAGTCTCTATCGCGGCAAGCAGCAACGGAATGCCTAGCCCTATTTCGATGATAAATAGGCCAACAAAAGCTACCGTTGCCACTAGATCAAAGGCAATCTGGGAGGCTACCACCTGCCGGGCACGGCCTTTTGCGTGGAAAGAGAATATGTAGGTCAAGATGCCTGTGCCTGCTTGCGCTCCATATATGACGATGGCTGTTTCCTGCAGCGACAATAGCTGACTCGATGCCAGCGCAATTGCAATCATCATCACGGCTAGGTTGGATTGAATCATCAACGTCAGAATCAATCCTGCAGCAAACGACAGCATATAGGTGCCACGCAAGGCTTCAATAAAGTCGGGCATCCAACCACCACTAGCCACGCCCGCGGCACCGTCTTTAACGAGATACAAACCGTACATGATCATTGCCAAGCCAAATAACGCACCATAGGTTTGCACCAGTCGCTTGGGAATATGAAACGTTAGTCCCAATGCGGTAATACCCAGCACAAACAGAGCAAACACCTTAAGGCTCAGCATCGAGGCAAATACGATCAGGCTACAACCAACGTTACCCCAGAACACAATCAATCCGGCCTGCCGCGTTGTCAGAAGTTTTACCTGTACCAGGTCGGCCAAGATAAAAGCTGCCGCCTTGCCACTTTGGGTCAGAAAGCCCAGAGCTCCACCCAGAACAACCACGCCAAAACGGCTGGATATAAGACGTCCTACCCACTTCTCAAACCGTCCTCCCGCCATATGCTGCAGATGTTCACCCGCAAAATGGATGCCAACCAGAAATATGCCTATTCCGCCGATGACTAAGGCACAGAGCTCTATCAGTGGTTTATCGGTCTCGCTCAGAACAATGGCGGCACTAGCGGGAGTAGACATTCCCAACAAAAAAATACAGAGCCCCCATAGTCGCCACTGAGTTTTTAGCGAAGGTGTATTCAGCCATAGGTTCATAGCACGACACCTAACAAAACCAAGTCAGACATTTTTTCGCTGTTATCTGCCATGGCTTTTTTCATGACATCCACAAACTCCGGATACAAGATTTTAATCTCTTCATAGTCAGTGCGGCATAAATACATCAGTTCACAATAGCTCTTCGCCACCACTGACGCAGTGCGGGGCTCATCAAGAATCAGGGAATGGTTACCGAAATATTCACCGGGACCAAAGTGCCCAACAATTTCATCTTGGAATTTAATATCGAGCGTCCCCTCCACCACAAATACCAATTTGTGGTTTCGCTCCCCGACGCGTGCAATCACACTTCCAGGATCAACAAATTCAAATTGGAGAGCAGCCAACAAGTGTTCGCGAATGACCAGAGAAGCGTGTTGAAACAACGACACATCTTGAATTAAGCGGTGTGCCAATTCTGTCTTAATATCAAGTGCTAGTGATCGAGGAAGGTCTGATAACAGATCGTCCTCATTGAAGTTGCGATATTTTTCCCACCGATTGTGGTAATAGGCCTGTACTCTATTTACTAGCACCGAAGGTACTTTTTGCTCGTGCAAATAGCTGGTGACGGTCTGTGCCCGCTGCTGGTATTGCGCTTTACTGGCGTTCAGCTGTCCGACCAGAGAAGCAATATTACCGATGATATAGGCATAGAACGAGGCGCCCACTAGCATTACAAAACTGGCGAACAGGTATTCCCTGTCCAGAACAGGAGTGATATCGCCATAACCCACCGTGGTCATGGTGGTAATCGTCCAGTAGAGCGACCGGATGTACTGACTTTCGGACGCCAGCAGCTGCAATCCTGCGTAATTCATCCATGACGCATCCAGATCCATATAACCCAGCAGCAGCCAGCCACAGGCTAAACAGTGGCTGACCACCGCGATATTGATCAACAATCTGATCAAGCGTAGTAATCCCGGTTTTTGCAGACTGATCACTTCATAATTGAAGAGAAAAGCATTGAGCTGAACCAAACGAAACAAGCGCAGCCCCCACAGTAGCGGCAACGCGCCTTCGACCAAGCTGGATGAGGGGAAAATCAGCTCCCAGGGAGCCGTTATCAGCAAGCTGACAAGCCCCAGCTGCTGTCCATAACGACCGGGACCTTGACCTTTTCTTTGCGCGTATTTGTGTAGCAGATCGGCCCAGCAGACCAAATCAACGCCATAGAGCAACGGCAAGCTGCTTTCCGCGATTGCAGGAAAGACCAAGCCTAACGCCACGAGAGTGATGCTGATAAGTATTGCGATCAGCAGGCAAGCATCCCACCCCTTAGGCAGGGAATCTGGCAATGAGAAGCGACTAAGCATCAAGGCTACGCGTTTAACGCTTCCTCTTGGGTAGCAAAAACTTGCAGAATGGTGGCAAAACCGGAGATATCAAAGACCTCTTGGACAGTTTCATTCAGGCAGCAAACCTTTAGCCCACCGGATTGAAGTTTGGCTTTTTTTGCCGTTGCCAGCAACACGCGTAATCCAGCACTGCTAATAAACGACAGATTTTCAAAATTTGCCAGCAGGTGGGCTTGCCCGGCATCAAGCAGATTAACAAAGGCCTGCTCGACTTCTGGTGCCGTATTGGTGTCAATCTTCCCGTTAAAAGCTACGACCTGGATGCCATTATTTTCTGTTGTTGTAATTTCCATAATTCATTTCCGTATTAGCAAATTGAAAATTAATTTCCAGTAATAAAAGTCAGTCATCTAACTGTTTGGTCAGTGTCACCCGGTTACGATCAAAATGACGCTTATAGCTAACCTCATCCATTACTTTCTTCACCAGATGAATACCTAAGCCCCCAATCGAGCGTTCCTCCAGAGAGGCTTCTGTATCAGGGTCTTCTCTCATAAATGGGTTAAAGGGCACACCATCATCTTCGATGATAATCACCAATCGAGTACTGATCAGATCTATCCGAACCAGAATCGTATGTGCGTCCTGATCCTCATAGGCATAAGAAATAATGTTGTTTAGCAGTTCATCAAACACCATATTGATTTTCAGCGAGACCCCCAAGGGAACCGCAGAATTTTCGGCAAACTCGTTAAAGCTGTCGTTAATACGATCGATTTCGCTCAACTGATTAATCAATGTCAGCTCGATACTGTGTTGAGCCGCCGCCTGAGTATCAGCTTCAAAACGAAACCCCAGCATGGTGATGTCGTCTGACTGTTCACAACCGGCAGCAAATTCGTCAACGGCTCCGAGCACCATTTCAATACTTTGCGCAGGGTCATTGCCAGGCAATTTAAACAACTTGTCTGCAATTTGTTTCTCTTTAAACAGTTCATCTTTGGCGTTCATCGCTTCAGATACACCATCGGTATAGAGAAATAGCAGATCGCCCTGTTTGAGCTGTAGTTCGCTCTGTTTATAGGCTAAGCCTTCCATTGCCCCAGCGACCGGTCCGTGAATACCGGTGATACTTTCGACTTCACCATCAGCCCGCTTGATGAAGGGAGGATTATGCCCCGCATTGGTATAGCGAACATTACCAGTGTGAAGGTCGCAGATTGCCAGGAACATAGTCACAAACATGCACGTTTCATTGTCGACGGCCAAGTCATCATTGATACGTGTGACGATACTAGCGGTAGATGTGTCATTCGAAGCATGTGCTCGCAGTAACGTTTTAGTGACTGCCATAAAGAGTGATGCACCAACTCCTTTGTCAGAGACGTCGCCTATACATATGCAGAATTTACTGGGGTTTATGAAGAAGTAATCATACAAATCACCGCCGACCTGACGTGCAGCCCGCATGGTCGCCGCTACCGTAAAGGCGTCATCGTCAGGTTGACTCGACGGCAACATGCTGAGCTGTATCCGTCGTCCGACATTGAGCTCTTTCTCCATCCGCTCTTTGGCACGAGCCAGCGCTGCAGTCGTCTGCTGCAGCGCATCCATATTCTGCTTTAATGCTAAGTGTGTTTTCACTCTGGCTCGAAGAATAGGGGGGTTAACAGGCTTTAGAATATAATCGGCTGCGCCAAGGTCAAAGCCCTCCGCCTCATCGGAGGTTTCTCCTTTAGCGGTCAGGAAAATCACTGGGATATCGGCTGTTTGTGGGTTACTTTTAAGCCTACGACAGACCTCATAGCCATCCATATCAGGCATCATGATATCCAGCAGAATCAAGTCAGGGGCCTGCGCTTCGGCAATTTTCAATGCTATCTTGCCATTAGGCGCTGCCTTGACCGTATACTCCGGCACCAATAGCCCTTTAACCACATCCAGGTTTTCAGGCGTATCATCCACTGCCAGAATCACCGGTTTGTCTTTCTGATCAGCCATAGGTTCCGTTTCCTCACTGGAAGAGAATGGCATTTAGTTACCCCGCTGTTTCAAAGCTATACTTCCGAAGCTGTTAAATCAACGCCTTAAATTCCTTAGAGTTTTTTTACTTTCTCTCTATCTATAGCGTTGGACAACCATGCTTAGGTGGGCTGATATCCAGATTGAATTCAAAACTAGTAACCCTGCTTAATAGTTCTGGGCGGAACATTTTCTCGTTTTAATGTTGTAATTGCCGCACTTAATCGGATCGGTCCAGTCGGCTATCAGCGCCTTCGAACTTGGTAAATAATCAGACCAGGCATCGCCCGGAATCAACTGTTCGGTTTGCCAAACCACTTCAAATTGGCCATCTCTCTGAATTGAGCCAATCAATACGGGCTTACTCAGGTGATGGTTCTTATTCATTATCGCCAAACCACCTGTCAGATTTGAGGTTTTCTGGCCAATCATTGCCTGCTCAACAGCATCTACATCAGTAGTTCCTGCTTTTTCAACTGCTTGAACCCACATTCTGAAGCCAATATAAGTTGCTTCCATTGGGTCGTTGGTGACACGATCTACATTTCCGGTAAATGCTTTCCACTGCGAGATAAATTTGTCATTGATCTCGCTGCCAACACTCTGAAAGTAATTCCAGGCAGCCAAGTGGCCCACCAAAGGTTTGGTATCAACACCTGACAGCTCATTCTCACCCACTGAAAGAGCAATAACCGGGATTTCTTCAGATGAAACTCGCTGGTTACCAAGCTCTTTATAGAAAGACAGGTTAGCATCACCATTAATAGTGGAAATAACTGCTGTTTTCTTTCCTGCACGGCCAAATTTCTTAATACTAGAGACTATAGGCTGCCAGGTAGAATGACCAAACGGCGTGTAACTGAGCATAATGTCTGCGTCATCAATCCCTTTTGCTTTCAGGTAAGCTAACAGAACTTTGTTAACTGTGCGTGGATAGACATAGTCGGTACCGACCAGGATCCAACGCTTTATACCTCTCTGCTGTATCAGGTAATCCACCGCCGGAATCGCCTGCTGATTAGGTGCCGCCCCCGTGTAAAAAACATTTCTGGAGGACTCTTCCCCCTCATACTGAACGGGGTAGAACAGCAAACCATTCAGCCCTTCAATAACCGGCAACACCGACTTACGTGATGCTGATGTCCAGCAACCAAAAATTACATCTACCTTGTCTGCTAGCAACAGCTGGCGGGCTTTCTCTGCGAACAGTGTCCAGTTAGAAGCGGGATCAACAACAACCGCTTGCAGTTTTTGCCCAAGCAAACCACCTTTTTTATTTTGCTCTTCAACCAACATCAACACAGTGTCTTTCAGAGCCTCTTCACTGATGGCCATAGTGCCGGACAATGAATGTAACACCCCCACTTTGATAGTGCCTGCAGCCAACGAGCTGAAACTTAAAGCGCTCCCGCAAAGCAAGAACACAACGCCTAAAATGAAATGTCTGATATACATATCTGCTTTTCCATTCCTGCATCCAAATTTGAATCGAGTTATCAACAAATCGACCTAACCGCCTGTCGTTTTAAAGCTACTTTCCAGCCACAGCCAGCGTTTCAGGTTTATTCTATTTGTTCAGACAGTAGCCTTAACTCATAATTGATTCAGAATGTCTTTCAGCTGTTCTGCAGCCCCGTCAAAATCATATTGGTCGATAGGCTTACTCAGTGCTTTGAGAGCGCCCTCTTGAGCGGTGCCTGCTGCAACCATCAAAACATCATTGAGTAACTCGTCTGCTTCCGAATCATACTGCTCCAGCTTTTCCATCAGGCTTTCCAGCTTATTTTTAAAGTCCGCTGGCAGCTCTGCTAGTTCAGCTGGCGTAACAACCTCCGACTCTCCCTCTAGGGAAGGGACCTCCAAATTAAGTCCTGACTTCAGCAAAGCAAGAGTCTGCTCAAGTGCTTTAGACGTTTGCCCCAACAGGTTTTCAGGTAACAGCTCTGGCTGCTCGTTCAGAGATTTCTCCAGTTTCGCAGCAATGCGGCTTAATTCATCAGCGCCCAACGTTGCGGAAACTCCTTTTAGCGTGTGGGCCAGCCTTACTGCCTCTTCATTATTTCCATTAGCATGGCTATGAATAATTTCATTGATGGAGTCAGCCTGATTGGAGACAAATTTTTGCAACAGTTTGAGATAGGATTCAACACTTCCACCCACTCGCTGAACACCTGCATTGGTGTCGATACCCGGTAAGTCCGGTAGCGTCTTGTCTTCTCCTGCGCTCATGCCAGAGTCGCTGGTTAGTTCCGGAAGCTTACGCTTGTCATGCTTAATCCAGGTCAGCAATAACGAGAACAATTCTTTAGGGTTAATCGGCTTATTAATGTGTGCATTCATACCGGCGGCCAACGATCGTTCGCGGTCCTCAATGGTGGCGTTAGCGGTCATGGCCAGAATAGGCAAGCTCTTAAACTGCTCCATCTCTCTTATTTTGTTGGTAGCCGTATAACCGTCCATGACCGGCATCTGAACATCCATTAACACACAGTCATAGGTATGCTGGGCTAATTTATCCAGTGCTTCCTGGCCGTGATTGGCAATGTCGACGAAGAAACGCGCATGCTCGAGAAGCTCTTTAGCAACTTGCTGATTAATTTCATTATCTTCAACCAACAAAATAGCGGCACCTTGAACCGGCTGCAGTTCCTCATGATCAACGCCTGCTTGTTTTCGGCGTGTCCGTGCAGAATGGACCACTTCATGGCCAAAAACCCGCATGATGGAATCGAAAAGGTGAGAAGGGCTGACCGGTTTATTGAGGAAATCATCCACATATTCCGCACCGGGTTTTTCGGTGATTTCGCTACCATGGAAAGCTGATACCATAATCAGCTTAGGAGGTGTTTGCGGACATAAACGCTCTTTTATTTGGGTGGCCAGCTCCAGTCCGCTCATGCCCGGCATCACCCAGTCTGTCAAAATCAGATCATAGGGAGGTGCTTGTGCTTCTATTTCTGTAATAGCGTCACTCGGATTATCCACGGCTTTAACTTGATAACCGAAGGCAGATACATAGTTGCTAAGAATGTCACAAGAAGTGGCATTATCATCAACGACCAGGATATTCAGATTTTGAATATCTGAGGCTGGCTCAAATGATCTGGACTCCACATCGTTACCAACACCCAGCACGATTTTGAAGCTAAAGGTACTGCCAACATCTGGTTCACTCTCTACCCAGATATCTCCTCCCATCAACTGCACAAGCTGCTTTGAAATAGCCAACCCCAGCCCAGTGCCGCCATATTTTCGAGTGGTTGAGGTGTCCGCCTGAGAAAAGGATTGAAACAACTTCGACTGTTGTTCCGGCGTCATTCCAATGCCGCTATCCCGGACAGAACACTCTAAGGTAACCCTGTCGCTATCAAGCTCTTTATCTATTTCACCCAAACGAATAGCTACTAAGACATCGCCATTTTCAGTGAATTTAGCGGCATTGTTACACAAATTAACCAGAACTTGTCCGACACGCAGAGGGTCTCCTATCAACACAGGGGGTAAAGCAGGGTCTCTGTCAAACAAGAGCTCTAGCCCTTTCTCCTGAGTTTTCACCTGGACGACAGTTGCCAGATTGTCCAGAACCGAATCGATCTCAAACGGAATTGCCTCAATGTCTAATTTGCCGGCTTCGATTTTTGAGAAATCAAGGATGTCGTTAATAATGCCCAATAACGCACCCGCTGAGGCGTGTATTTTGTCGAGGTAGTCCTGCTGTTTAGTGGACAACTCTGTCATCAGGCAAAGATCGCTTAAGCCGATAATGGCATTCATCGGCGTTCTGATTTCGTGACTCATGTTGGCCAGGAAGTCACTTTTTGCTTGACTGGCTTCATCAGCAGCTTCTCTGGCACGCTTCAGCTCTTCAGCCACACGTTTACGTTCGTAGACTCGTCCCAGCTGGTCACTTATTTCTTGCATTAACTTCAGTTCAGCTTCCTGTGTAGGAATGGCCTTGTCATTAAAGAACTCCAACACGGCGATGGTTTTATCGCCAACATTGACTGGGAAACCAAAACCAGACTTCACGCCCAACTCTCCGGCTAATTTATTTCGTGGAAAGTTTGTATCCGCTTGCAGGTCTTCAATCCAATGTGGCTCATGGCTCTGGGCTACTCTGCCTGGTAAACCGATGCCCAAGTCAAACTCCGTCTTCTCGGTCAGTTCTTTGAAGGGCGCAAACAGGTGGGCATGTTTTAGGTACCAAATCTTTGTGGGTAACATGCATGTGGCATCAGGTGAGCTCATATAGACATGGCCCACGGGCCAATCAATGGTTTCACAAATGAGCCTGAGCACCTTGTCTAATACTTCATCAAACTGATCGGACTCTGCCGCTTCTGCAGCAATGCGATCAAGCAAACGGGCTTCACGCGCCTCTTGCCGTTCAAGCGCCTCTCTGGCCTTCTGCTCCGAAATATCCCTTAATAGGCCGATAAAAATAGTTCTTTCACCCACACTCATCGACTCAACTTTTAGTTCAAGCGGGAAGGTTGAGCCATCTTTACGCACAGCTTCCACGTCTCGAACATTTCCGACGATGGGTGATGGGCGGTCAGGGCTGTAATGCTCCAGATAATAATCATGTTCTATCGCAACAGATTTGGGCATCAGAACTTTGATATTACGCCCGACTGCCCAGTCGGCATCATAACCAAACATCAATTCAGCAGAGCGGTTAAAGGTTTCGATAGTTCCCCTGTTATCAATACTGATAATACCATCCGGACTTCCTTGGAGAATGGCCGATACCCTCTGCTCACTGGCCTCCGTTAATTCACGTGATTTAATCAGTTCCTGCTGAATCTCGTGCAGTTCCTCGTTTTGCTGCTCCAGCCGACTCGTTTGTTCTTCTTGTGAAGACAACGCTTTATCGAGATCGGCTGTACGTGCACTAACGCGATTCTCTAACTCCTCGTTTTTACGTTCGACTTCAGCGAATGATCCCTGGAGTTTAACCCGCATAGTCTCGAAGTTTTCGGCCAGATCACCAATTTCGTCCGAGCTGTGCCGTATGATGGGTTCATCCAAATTTCCTTCCGTTAAAGATTCCGCCGAGCTGGATACAGCCCGTAGCGAACGGGTCAAAGAGAGCGATAGGAAATATGAAAGATACACCGTCAGGGCCAGTAAAACGGATCCCACCATGACCATGGTATCGCGCAGCTCACCAAACACCTCGAAGGCTTCGGCTTCATCAATTTCACTCATAATCGCCCAGTTAAATCCCTCAATGGCTAACGGGCGAAAAGTTGAAAGCACCGGTACACCCCGGTAATCGGGAAAAATCTTGGTGCCTTGTTTGCCAGACAATGCGGCCTGCGTTCCTTCTGTCTTCACCTCCTGTAACCCAATCGAATTATTCAAGGCATCAATCTGGTTAACGATAGTCTCAGAGGTTCCATGGGCTGCAACCGTTTTGAGATAGTTCTGCTTATCTTCAATCAAAAAGCGCGATTGATTTCTGAGCCTATAGTCCTCTCCCACAATGTAGGTTTCGCCACTTTTACCCAAGCCAACACGAGACCAATCCTGTTTATTGGTCATGATGTCGTTTATGCGCTTAACGGGCATCTGGAAAATCAGCACACCAATACGGCGATTGCCATCAAAAATGGGGGTTGCAATAAAGGATGCCTGGTCATTATAGGAAGGCGTATAGGGCTCAAAGTCGATAGTAGTGATGAAATCTGGTTGACTCGCTTGGCGAGCACGCCGAAATACTTCAGCGATATTAGTTTTACTGTACGGACCATTTAACAGACTGGTCGCGTAATCAACCTCTTTAAAGACACTGTAAACAATATGTCCATTATCAGGGTCTACCAGAAAAATATCGTAATAACCAAATGTCTCCAGGTAGTTACGGATTACCGGATGGTATTTACGATGAGCTGAGGTATAGCTCGAATAATCGGTAGCCGCATCCAGTAGATGTTTCTGCCCGGTTTGATTGATATTGTCTGCGATGTACAGATACTGAAGTATCTGGGTCGTACTGTTTTCCGGCCAATAATCATTCAACTGGGCCGGGGATTGGGCGTACTTGGAGAGCCTGGGCAGGAACTCATTCTGATAATATTGCCGCAATACTCCTGAGCGGTAACCTGGATAAGCCTCTTCTATCGCTTTAATTTCATGGGTATGACTCTCAAAACCCTGAGAAAAGGCTTTCATCGCATCAACGATCATGCGGTCTTCAGAGAAGGTGATGACCTGATTACGAATTTGCTGAAAGTAATCTTCAATTTGCTGGGCCTTCATTTCCCGCACAGCGGTCAGCTTGTTGAATGCCTCTATACGAGTGGCCTTCCGAGTGATTACGTCCGATGCCACTCCGCTGATAATAATGATTGCGATAGCCATGCTGGTGGTGACAAACAATATCTTCGTGCTTATTTTCAGCCTGCCAAGCATCTTGTAGCTTCCTATTATTGATTTTTTGCGGTCATAGCTATTGATAGCCAGCTATCAAAAAGTACTTGGTGGCGCACTACCCACTCGTCCACATGACGTTCGATGTTCTCTGAGGAGCGCTCCCCTTCCCGCATTTTCATATTCTGAAAACTGATATCCTGAACTGGTAGCTTCATGACTTCGAACAGTTTCGCGGCTACCGGGTTTCGCTCTGCAAAAGCACGGTTAGCAACAATTCGCATACTGTTCATCTCGAAGCCATAATTGCTTCCGTTGGGTAGCGCAGTATCGACACCTACCCGTTCGCCGGGTAACGCAGAGAAAGGAACCTGTAGCCATATAACATCTCTTCCAGGCTTGAGTACGGCGTTGACCCAATAGGGTGTCCATGCATAGTAAAGAATCGCTTTCCCAGCCCGATAGCGGGTAATAGTGCTATCTATCAGTTCTTCATAGCCACTTTGATGCTGTGTAACCCTGTCACTAAGTCCAAACGCGCCCAATTGATGTTCAATAACATGACGGCAGGCCCAGCCTAGGGTGCAGCCGGCGAGATCCGCTTTGTCATCGCCATTGGCGTCAAACAGTCGAGCTATTTTTGGCTCTGCAAGCTGCGAAATGTTTGATATGCCATGCAGGTCCGCCGTTTTCTTATCTATCATATACCCCTGTAAAGCCCCGACGACCAGGTGTCCTTGGCGATAAAGAAGTGCGTCGCCACCAGCGGTCTGATATTTATCACTGTGCAGAGGGTGCCAATTAACCGCGAGGAATGTTGCATCACCTTTGGCCACCATTGAATAGGCCGAATCATAATCAACCTTTCTTATAGGGTGGAGTTCGTAACCTAGAGCTGTCAGAGCTTTACCTACAATCAGTGTTTGAAAACCCTCTTCCTCAATGGTGCTTTGAACAGGGTAAACGGCGATTCCTGTCCCCGGTAAACTTTCGGCACTGAGTTTAGATATTAAAAGACAGCTAAGTAGCAAGAACCCGATAGCTTTTAATGATGACCTCATCTTTGTTCCTCCTTCAGGGAAGAGGGGGCAGGGTCCGGGCGTATGGGATCAATATTCGATAGATTCCCAGCTCCAGTTTCGTATTCTTTTTCTTCTCGAACGCCATGCTCTGCAATGTTTAGCCCCAGCAGTTCATGATCTCGCAGCACTCTCAATGGGTACAGGTAGTTAATTACTTTTAAGATGCTATAGGCGATACCAAAAGCCCAAACCCCGCAGACGATAACGCCCAAAAGCTGAACGCCTACCTGCTCCATTCGCGTCAAACCTGTACCTAGAATGGCTGGGTCACCATATAAACCAACAGCCAGTGTTCCCCATATGCCTGCACCTAAATGAACGGGGATAGCCCCAACCGCATCGTCAATCTTCAGGTTCTCAAGTAACTCTTCCACACCGATGGTGATCATGCCGCCCACTAAACCGATGAGCGCTGCAACCGGTGTTGTCACAGCAAAACAGTTGGCAGTGATCGCAACTAATCCGCCTAGGCAGCCGTTCATGAATTGTGTGACATTAAGACGATTTTGAACGACGTAGCCTAACAATCCCGCAGAAACTGCGCCGATGCTTCCCGCTATGATGGTATTCACAATAATCAGTGAAACCTGGTCGTTCAGTGCCAGCGTGCTACCACCATTAAAGCCAATCCAGCCAATAAACAGTAGTACGGCACCGAAAGTTGCCAGAGGTAAGTTGGAAGGGTAAATATTTTGTGATTCCCCCTCACTAGAGAACCGCCCTATTCGGGGCCCAATGATTAACAAAACAGCCAGTGATACCCAGCCCCCAACGCTATGAACAACGGTAGAGCCTGCAAAATCGACAAAACCCATGCTGTTAAGCCAGCCATTCGCTTCGCCAGTATCTAGGCCAGCCCATGCCCAGTGGCCAAACAGGGGATAAATCAACGCGGATACCAGAACGGTCACTATTAGATAAGATGAAAACCGCATGCGCTCGGCGATAGCACCGGACATGATGGTTACGGCAGCGCCACAAAACATCACTTGAAAGATAAAGAAAGCGCTTAAGAAGGGGGACTCAAGAGAGAAATCAAGAAGCAACATGGATGAACCGAACCAACCAAAGTTCGATACACCAAACATCAAACTAAAACCGACCAGCCAAAACACAACCGTGGTAAGGCAGAAATCAGCTAGATTTTTGATGGCAACATTGATGCTGTTTTTTCGACGGGTAAGACCGCTTTCAAGACAAAGAAACCCAGCCTGCATTATAAATACAAGCGCACTACAGACATAAATCCACAACAGATCAATATTGTTGCTCAGCTGTTCCATAGGGTAGTTCCCACACCTTCGGTGTAGCCTAAAACTCTGAAGAAAATAAAAGACTAAATCTTTAGAGCACCTTGTATTTTAAAACAACAGTCCCCCAAGATTGATACCACCCCCTGTTATTGTCAATAAATAAGACCGTATTACAGTGAAATTATGGAATGCTCTATGAGCACTTCAACTGGGTGTATAAATTAGGTGGTGGTTATTAACCAAGGTTCCATTCGGGGGTATTTGGAAAGACAAATACCCCACAACGCGACCTAATTGACTACTATAAACAGGGTTGCATCGACCAGTTGGGATCACAGCACAAAGTGGATATTTATCATTCCTTCAATATCATCGCACCAATGCTCCTGATAGCAATGTTAAGAAGCTGTTACTGGTCTGAAACTGAGTGGAAAAATGGTGCTGATTTTCTTTATTGAACGCCAATTACTCACTTTTAAAAAGGGCGAAAATCTATGTCCGTAAATAATTTTTATTCCTTTCGTTTCAGTCACTTATAATGCCTCTCATAGTAATTCGAGTGGCATGGTGAATTAGTTGAGCTGTTATGTTTTTTTTCAGCGTAACGAAACATCAGTCCTTATTCTTGAAACTTCCCTCAGTGCCCCCATTTTTATAGTATTCAGGGTCTGCTAACATTATTTGCGAGACCTCTGTTTTTGCTAAAAATTTGTCAGGCGAGGCATGAAGAGAGAAATTTGGTTATTCCAAATGAGCGATACATAACGAAGTCTGGCAGATTTTTAGCAATAACCCGAAGGGCTGGGACTATTTTTTCCCTCCACTGCGTTATTATTCGCTTATGTAAAGGGCTACATGACGCTTATAATGCCTTGTTGAAGAAAAAAAGAGCCTTCAGCAGTGGTGTCTCAAATAGTGTTAACAGGCCCACACCCACCTTCTTTGTTATTGATTTAAAAGTGATCACCCTATGTCTACCGAAGTTGCAGAACAATTAGCCACCCAAATCCAACTGGCGTTGGTCAATGAAGCCAAAGCCATGGGCAGCGATGAGCGCCAACAATATAAAGACAAAATCAAACGTCTGCTGAAGCAGGAAAACGCCGTATTGGTGGCGCACTATTACACTGACCCAATCATTCAGGAGCTGGCCGAGGAAACTGGCGGCTGCGTTTCTGATTCACTGGAAATGGCGCGCTTTGGTAATCAGCATCCGGCAACTACGCTGGTGGTTGCCGGTGTGAAATTTATGGGCGAAACGGCAAAAATCCTGACGCCGGAAAAACGCGTATTGATGCCGACGTTGGAAGCAACCTGCTCACTGGATTTGGGCTGCCCGATTGAAACCTTTGCGCCTTACTGTGATGAACATCCTGATCACACCGTCGTGGTGTATGCCAATACCTCAGCGGCGGTAAAAGCGCGTGCTGACTGGGTGGTGACATCAAGCATTGCGCTGGACGTGGTGGATCATCTGCAAGCCGAAGGTAAGAAGATTTTGTGGGCGCCGGACAAACATCTAGGTGCCTATATACAGAAAGAAACTGGCGCGGATATGTTGATGTGGGACAGCGCCTGCATCGTGCACGAAGAATTCAAATCCAAAGCAATTTACGACCTTAAGAAAATTTATCCTAACGCCGGTGTGTTGGTACACCCTGAATCGCCAGCGGCGGTGATTGAAATCGCCGATGCGGTGGGTTCCACTTCACAATTGATTCAAGCGGCGCAGGATTTACCGCATAAGATGTTTATTGTCGCCACCGATCGCGGCATCTTCTACAAAATGCACCAGGTATGCCCTGACAAGACCTTCGTTGATGCCCCCACGGCCGGTAAAGGCGCAACCTGTATAAGCTGCGCCCATTGCCCGTGGATGGCGATGAATGGCTTGGAAAATCTGGCTGAGTGTTTGGAGCAGGGCAGCAATGAAGTATTTGTTGATGCTGAATTAGGTAAAAAAGCCATGATCCCGCTGCAGCGCATGTTGAATTTCGCTGCTGAAAATAAAATGCGCGTGAAGGGTAACGCTTGATTACTTCTCCGATGGAATATCACATTACCCTGACAGACGATGCACAACCTGCATTAGATCTGTTAGCAGCCGAGTCCGGCCTTTCCAAACAGCAAATTAAACAGGCCATGAGCAAAGGCGCTGTGTGGCGCAGTGAAGGCAAGCAAGCCTACCGCACACGGCGTGTCCCTAAGAATCTGAAGGCCGGTGATACGCTGCACCTGTATTACGATGAAAAGGTATTGGCTGAAGTGCCGTCTGAAGCGCAGTTGATTGCCGATGAGGGTGCCTACAGCGTCTGGTTCAAACCCTTTGGCATGCGTTCGCAGGGTTCTAAATGGGGCGATCACTGTGCTTTGTATCGCTGGGTGGAAGTGAACCACAAGCCTGAACGGCCAGCTTTTTTAGTACATCGTCTGGATCGTGCTGCAACTGGCCTGATTTTGGTCGCTCATTCGAAAAAAGCCGCCACCGCCTTAACGAAGTTGTTTGAAGAGCGGAAAATCGATAAACGTTATCAGGTCATTGTTGCCGGACAGTTTTCGACAGAAACCGGCGTGTGGGCAAAGAAACAAACCTTTACCACGGACGTTGATGGCAAAGCCGCGATCAGTCATGCGCGCTGCCTTGCTTACGATACAGCGAAGGATCGTTCTCTGCTGGAAGTGACTATTGAAACCGGTCGCAAACATCAAATTCGTTGCCATTTGGCCGATGCCGGTTTCCCGGTTATTGGCGACCGCCTGTACGGTAAGGCAAAGGATGACGATCAGGATTTACAGCTGACAGCCAGCTCGTTGGCCTTTGTGTGCCCGATCAGTAATGAAGAGCGTCTCTACGAGTTGCCTGACACGTTATTACCCGTTCTGTAAGCTAGTCAGACGTCTCGAGGTTAAAGGCTGCCTCGGCAAAGCTAAGCCCGTTAATTTTTACCTCTACTTTATGTTCGCCTGTGTAGTAACGGCGTGTGGAAAGCGGTACAAAACGGTGCTTTTTCTCCAGCACCACAGTCTCGCCGCTTGCCAGCTCCAGTGTTTTTAATTTAAAGATTTTGGCGCTTTGCTGGCCATTAGCTTTCATGAAGTGAATGGCATAATCAACCAGCAGTTTTTGCGGCTGTTGCGCTGTTGATTTCAATTGAATGTGAAACTCCAGATTATCGCCCACCTTTAGCTTGTTGCTACTCAGCGTAAGTTCTATCTCCAACTGCGGCTTTGCTGTGTAACCTAATAAGGAAAAAACCTCCGGCACATCCTTTTTTACTAACGTACGCGTGGCGTGGCGGATAATCCATTGCGTTTCCTTACATGGCTGCGCTTGCCAGCGCTGGCAGGTATTCAACACCGTTTGTGGATGATCCTTGGAAATATCATTGAGGTTGTTGGCGACTGAGCGGCGCACATAATCTTCTGGATCGGCTTTTAGTGTTTCCAGTAGCGGCAAAATCGGTTGTGGATTTTCGATGAACTGCGGTAGCTGCTGTCCCCAGGGCAGGCGAGGGCGCGTGCCTTCGGATACTAAACGACGCAGATGGAAATCCGGACTGTCACACCAGTCATGTAAATGCTCAAACGTTAGCTGGTAGTGCTGTTGAATAAAGGGACGAATGGCAAATTCAGCCGAGAACAGCGAGGTGAGTTGCGCCAATGTGTTGAGGGCAACCTCTGGATGTTGCAGGCCGTGAGCGGCAACATAATCAATCAGCGGCCAGGCCGTAAAAGCTCTGATAGTCGGGTCTTTAGCTTCAAGTTGATGCTGTTTTACCTGACATAGAATCTGCGCAGTTTGTTCAAAGTCCTGCGGCAGGTGACGGTGTAGGGCATCGATCAGATGGTAAACGCGGGCTTTGAGTTCCAGATCACTCAGGCTGTGATTGGCAGCTTTGCTAAAAGCCTGATGGTTAAAGCTGGGTTCAACCTCTTTCAGGCAATCAGCGAGTTGTTGAACCGCCTGAGCATTGAGCGATTCCTTGAGTAGCGGGAAACTGTTGGTGTTTTTGGAGCCAGTCATGTTGAAGTAACTAAGGTCAAAGTGGCCTATCTCAGGGACTAGTCGACATGAACCGGACTCTCTTCAATAAACTCAAATCGTGGCACAGCCTCACCATCAATTTCCACCTCTTCGCAGAACATATCCAGCGGGCGAAGCCAGGTGCCGCGGTCGCCGTATAGCGCTTTGTACACCACCAGCTCCTCTTCGGTTTCGCTGTGGCGAGCCACGGCAATCACTTCGTAGAGATTGCCTTTGTAGTGCTTGTAGACGCCGGGTTTGGGGTTGTTTTCAGCTGTCATAGTTTATGCCTGTTGTTTGTTGTCGATGGGGCAGATAGAGATTATTGGTTCTCTAGCTCATCCCAGCGGTCATAGGCCAGTTCCAGTTTTTTCTGGGTATCTTCCAGTGACTCCAGAACGGTTTGTGTTTGTTCGGTGCTGCCTTTGTAAAAGTTAGCATCTGAGATTTGAGCTTCCAAATCCTGTTGCTGTTGTTCGAGCGTTTCAATCAGTGCCGGCAGTTTATCCAGCTCAAGTTGATCCTTGTAGGATAACTTTTTCTTGGCGGGCTGTTTAGTCACTTGTTGAACCGGTTCTTGTTTGGCAGGTTCTGATGTGGCTGATGTGGTGGACTGGGTTTCATCCAGACCGTCCAGCTTGCCACCACGGCCAACCCAATCACTGTAACCACCAACGTGGTTGGTAATTTTACCGTTGCCCTCAAGCACCAGCAGGTTGGTGACGACGTGATCCATGAAATCCCGGTCGTGGCTAACCAGTAATACCGTGCCTTTGAAATCGAGCAGGATTTCTTCCAGCAGTTCCAGCGTTTCGATGTCGAGATCGTTAGTCGGCTCATCAAGTACCAACATGTTAGCGGGTTGGCTGAACAGCTTGGCAAGAATGGCGCGGTTTTGCTCACCACCGGACAGTGCTTTTACCGGTGTACGTGTGCGTGCCGGGCTGAACAGGAAGTCGCCGAGATAACCAATGGCGTGACGGTTCTTGCCGTTGATTTCGATAAATTCACGGCCACCACAGATGTTTTCGATCAGCGTTTTTTCCGGTTCAAGCTGTTGGCGTAGCTGGTCAAAGTAGGCGACTTCCAGCTTGGTGCCGAATTTTATTTCACCTTGCTGCGGTGTCAGTTGGCCGAGGATGAGTTTCAAAAGCGTGGATTTACCCGCGCCGTTAGTGCCAACAAAACCAATACGGTCGCCGCGCATGATGTTGCAGGAGAAATTATCGACGATGCATTTGTCATCGAAGCTGAAGCTGATGTTTTCCAGCTCGGCAACGATTTTCCCGGAACGCTCAGCAACGTCCAGGTTGATGCTGGCTTTGCCGGTGCGTTCACGGCGCGAGCTGCGCTCGTCACGCATGGCTTTTAATGCGCGCACACGGCCTTCGTTGCGGGTACGACGCGCTTTGATACCCTGGCGAATCCACACTTCCTCTTCGGCGAGTTTTTTGTCGAACAGTTCGTTAGCGCGTTCTTCGGCGGCCAGTTGCTGCTCACGCATGGTGAGGAAGTTTTGATAAGTGCCTTCAAGCTGACTCAGGTGGCCGCGGTCGAGTTCGACGATGTTGTTGGCAATTTTTTGCAGGAAGGCACGATCGTGGGTGATCACCACCAGTGCGCCACGGTAAGTTTTTAACTGCTCTTCGAGCCATTCAATAGCCGGAATATCCAAATGGTTGGTGGGCTCATCCAACAACAAAATATCGGGTTCGCGCACCAATGCGCGTGCCAGTGCGACACGGCGACGCCAGCCACCGGATAGTTCTTTCATTAACGAATCAGCGGGCAGTTGCAGTTGTTGAATAACAGTATCGACACGTAATTGCAGTGTCCAACCGTCTTTGGCTTCCAGTTGTTCCTGTGCGCGCTCAAGCTCAACCATGTCGAAGTTATCGACATCGCTGATGGCGTGGTGATAGCGCTTCAACAATTCGCCAATTTCATGCAGGCCGCCAGCCACCACGTCATAAACACTTTGCTCATCGGCATCGGGCAGAGACTGATCCAACCAAGCCACTTCAACGCCGGGACGTAACCAGCGTTCGCCGCTGTCGGGCGTAATCATGCCAGCAATGACTTTCATCAGGGTGGATTTACCCGCGCCGTTACGGCCCAATAGGCCAATTTTGTTGTTCTTGTTGAGAATCAGGCTGGCGTCATCAAGCAGGACATGGGTGCCGTAATGGACATTAATTTGATCTAGGCGTAACAGGGGCATGAAAGGCTTCTTTTATAGTGTGGTGTTGGGTTAGCGGCGCTATTCAATCACATTTTAAGGCTGGTGCGCGAGCTGTAGATACTCGTGCGAGGCCATTTCTGTCAGGCGGCTCTGCGTGCGTTGAAATTCAAACGTGAGGCTGCCTTCGGTGTAGAGTGATTCTAAGGGTGTTTGGCTGACCAGATAGAGGTTCACTTTACGTTCGTAAAACTCATCGACCAGGCTGATAAAACGTCGCACTGCATCATCATTTTTACTGAGTTTGATTTCACGAGCACCGGTGGTGGTGGCGGTGAGTGTAGCTTCTTCGGTGCCGCGGGCCTTGATGCGTTCATAGGTTCCACCGCTCAGGGGCGGAATATCAGTGAGCACGACATCGGTGTACCGCTGGGCCAGTTGAATATAATCGAGATGACTGCGATTGCCTTCGCAAAGCTGGTTAAAGGAGCAATGCAGGCTACGTTCATTGGCACCTTGAGTCGGGATGGTGCGCCCGAGTATTTCAATGCTGTGTGGATGGTCGGCGGGGTGTGGCAATTCAAGTGTCTGCAACAGGCTTTGTGGCAACTCATCGAAATAGATGGGTGCCGGTTGCAGCGTGCGCTGGCGGTGATCTTTGCCGCCATCCAGGTGCAGGCTGTTGGTGTGTGCAGCGATGGCTTTGATGGCGGGCAGGAAACGATCGCGTTGCAGGCCGTCGAGGTATAAGTCCTGCACGGGAATGTTGCTGGTGGCGACCAGCGTAACGCGCAGTTTGAACAGATTCTCAAATAACGTGCCGAGCAGCATGGCATCGCCAATGTCCTTCACAAACAGCTCATCAAAACACAGAATTTGATGCTTTTTAGCAATGTCCTGGGCGACCAGCTTCAGTGGATCTTTGCGCCCGGTATAATGCTGCAGGCGCTGGTGAACCCAGGCCATAAAACGGTGGAAATGCATGCGCCAGCCTAGCCCTTCAGGCAACGATTGGCAGAATAAATCCATCAGAAAAGTTTTGCCGCGTCCCACCTGTCCCCACAGGTAAACGCCCTGTGATGTGGTGTTTTTTGCCCGCGTAATGATGAGCTCAGAAAACAATCGATCCAGTTCGCTGACAGCCTGCTGCTGAGCGCTGTCGAAATCAATCTGCCCCTGCTCTATGGCTGTATGGTAGCGCTGAAGGGGGCTGCTTTGTGTTCGGGGTGAGAAGGTGTTGTTAAGAAGCGGGTTGTGCATGTTTGGCGTGCTGACATAGAAATGAAGGATGGGGATTCTAGCACTTTTTCAGTCTCATTATTAAGTTGAGACCTTTGCACGAAACGAATGACGAGTAAAAATGATTAATATCTTCCTGAGTTTCCCGCCTCGATCAGGAAAATTTTATGTTATTTTTCTTTCGCCCCTGCTTTATGCAAAGGTCTCAAGGTAACGGCGTCGAGGGTTTAATAGTGCGGTGGCCTTTCATGGCCGCCTTTGTCTGAGGTGGCTGTTTCGGCCATATCCTGCATGCGGTCGGTCAGGGCCTTGCAGATACGCTCGAGCTGGTCGATTTGCTGCTGTTGGCGGTAAATGACATCGTTGAGCTCACTGATGGTGTGCTCTTGATAGGCCACTTTTGTTTCAATTTCTATTAGCCGTTCGTCCATAGCTGTGTCTGCTGTGTGTTGTTGTAAGTAAGATATTGATAACGAAAATTAAAACTGCTTCAGGTATTCCTGGTAATCCCGGATATCTGTCTTGCGTTGCTCAATTTTAGTGGTTAGCTGAAAGCTTTTGTCGGATTTTTGCAGGGCGTAGTCCAGCTGTTTTAACGCTTGATCCATATTGCCGGTGAGAATGTAATATTCGGCGCTGGCCTGATGCGTGCCAATACTATTGCGATTAAAGCCATAGGCTTCGGCGAGTTTAAACCACACGGCCGGATCCTGTGGGCGTTGTTGGCTCAGGCTTTCCAAAAGTGTTTGGCTGGCTTTATATTTCTTTTGTAACGTGAAACTTTGTACCAGCGCCATGGACAGCGGGTAATTGTCCGGATTGAGTGTCAGTTGTTTTTTGAGGTGCTGTTCAACCGCGGGCTGGGCGGCACGCGTATTGTTGATTTCCGCATCGGCAATCACATAGCTGATGCGATTGGGCTCAGCATCTAGCAAGGGTTGCAGTGTTTGTTTGGCTTTAGCATCCTGCCCCGCTTTGGAATAGGCGAGCGCCAAACCATAACGTGCGGCGGTTTTGGCAATGGAGTTGGTGCTTTTGAGGTCAGCTTTGAATTGTTGAATAGCGTGTGCCGAGGATGGATCAAAGGCCAGTCGAACACGGCTGCGCATCAACTGATATTCGATGCCGTTGTGATCGGCAAAATCGATTGCGGGCAATTGTTCGGCACGGCTACGGGCATCGGCTACACGTGACTCAGTGATTGGGTGAGTCAGCAAAAATTCCGGGGGCAAACTGCCGGCCAGTCGTTTTGCGGCGAGCATACGTTCAAACATGGATGCCATGGCCAGCGGGTTAATACCGGCATTAACCAGCGTTTGGAAACCGATGCGGTCGGCTTCCTGCTCGTTATTGCGGCTGAAACGTAACTGTTTATCGAGGGACGCCGCTTGCGTTGCTGTAATGGCTGCAATGCCAGCGTCACCACCGGCTGTGGCGGCAATCACAATGCTGCCAAGCAGGGCGATCATGTTTGGCAGGGCATTACGTTGTGCTGCTTCGACGGCGCGTGAATAATGGCGCTGGCTGAGGTGAGCCAGTTCGTGCGCCAGTACTGAGGAGAATTCCTGCTCGTTGAGGGCATACAGAAACAGGCCGCCGTTCACACCTACCACACCACCGGGCACGGCAAAGGCGTTCAAAGCGGGGCTTTCGACCACGACCAGCTCAAGACGGCGATCCTGTAATTGACTGTGTTCTGCCAAACGGTACAGCAGGTGCTCGAGATAATCGTAAAGCAGCGGATCATCCAGTTCCTTGGTGTGGCTGCGTAGCGCTTTTAACCAGGTGCGGCCCAGCTTGTGCTCCTGCTGTAGCGAAACCTGTGCCGAGGCGGCGTCACCGAGTAGCGGTAAATCACCATTATCACTGGCATGAACGGTGTTGAAGAAGGGCAGTGCCACTAAAAGACACGTCAGCTGGATAGCCCGGCGTGAAACTGTGATTTGATGCCGGAGTTGTTGTGAAAGCAAAGATGATAGCAATGTGAAAATGTTGTGCTGCATAGTTAAAAATCAGGAACCTTTGAATGGATATGGGAACCCCGGTCATCGCTGATGAATAGCGATGGTCTCCAAAACACGAGTAATGTTGGTGTTTGGTAAAGATTCCTTAACACAGTTGTGACCTTGAATAGTGATGAGGGTTTCAGGGCACTGCGATTTACCCTTATTGTTTTGTTATTGTTGCATCTCATGATGGCAGCATCGGGCTGGATACGCTATACATGGCAGGTAAATATTGTATGATGCCATGGGCGTTAATTTTTGAATCAGAACTATTTTTAATGACTGAATGTTGGAAAACCCTAGCGATGGATAGACACTCAAACGATGACGCTACTTACCTTGATGTCAGAGGGTTACGTTGCCCGCTGCCGTTGTTAAAGGCAAAAAAAGCGTTAACGGAATTAAATGCCGGAGAGGTGCTCAAAGTGAGCGCTACGGATCCTGGCTCGCAGCGTGATTTTCAGGCCTATATGGATCACTCGAATCATCGCATGCTGGATGTCTGGCAGGTGGATGATGTGTATTGGTATTTGATTAAGCGCGGCGATTAGTGAGTTTATGCAATGATTAAGGTGTTTAAAGGCTGGTTCGAACGCTACTTCTCCAATGAGGAAGCGATGATCCTGTTTGTGCTGTTGGTGGGTATTTTTGCCGTTATTCTCACCATGGGTGGCATTCTTGGGCCGGTGTTTGTGAGCATTGTGTTGGCCTTTTTGATGCAAGGTGTCGTCAACAAGTTAGTGGCCAAAAATGTGCCACACATGCTGGCCGTGATGTTGGTCTTTACGGTCTTTATGGGGCTGTTGTTTGCATCCATTTTCCTGTTGCTGCCGTTAGTGTGGGGGCAGTTGGTCAGCCTGTTTGGTGAACTGCCACGGATGCTGGAAAAAGGTCACGCGCTATTGGCGGCATTACCGGAAAAATATCCAGAGTTAGTGACTGAGGCGCAAATCAAGGAATGGACAGGCGCGGCCGGTAATGAGGCAGCGCAACTGGGCCAGTGGGTGTTGTCCTATTCGATGGCCACCATTACCAATCTGGTTTCAATGCTGATCTATCTTATTCTGGTGCCGATTCTGGTGTTTTTCTTCCTCAAGGATCGAGAGGTGCTGACGCAGTGGTTCTCCGCCATGCTGCCTAAAAAACGTATCTTGATAAGCAAGGTATGGTGGGAAATGGATGGTCAGATCGCCAATTATATTCGCGGTAAAGCCATTGAGATTTTGCTGGTGGGTGGCGCGAGTTACGTGACGTTTGCTTTTATGGGGCTCAATTACGCCATTCTGTTGGGTATCCTGGTGGGATTGTCGGTGATTGTGCCTTATCTCGGCGCGGCCGTGGTGACGGTGCCGGTGGCATTGATTGGCGCGACTCAGTGGGGCTGGACCTCGGAATTTTTCTATCTAATGATGGCCTACGGCGTGATTCAGGCGCTTGACGGTAACGTACTGGTACCATTCCTGTTTTCTGAAGTGGTCAACCTGCACCCGGTGGCAATTATTGTTGCGGTACTGTTTTTCGGTAGCATCTGGGGATTGTGGGGGGTGTTCTTTGCGATTCCGTTGGCCACCTTGATTCAGGCTGTGCTGAATGCCTGGCCGCGAGGTGATACTTCCGCTGGTCCTCCTATCGAAGGCTAAATTCTGCGCCTTATAGGTGGAACTTCCATTATCAGAGGTTGGTCATAGCAATTGTTCTGATTAACCTCAAGATTATGGAGACACGACCTTGTCCAACCCCCTGCGTTTGCCCCAACTGGCTGGTTTCTGGGCTTTAGCCCTGCTGATCACTGTATTTTCCCTGTCGGCTCGGGCGTCTCTGCCCGACTTTACTGAATTGGCCAACGAGCAAAAACCTGCCGTGGTTAATATCAGTGCGATACAAGCGGTGCGTGTACAACCATCGGGCCAGAACCCTGATATCTATAAGCAAGTGCCGGAGTTATTCCGCCAGTTCTTTGGTGAACTCCCGCAGTTCAGCCAGCCACAACGACGCAAGGCGCCTTCGTTGGGCTCCGGTTTTATTATTTCCGATGATGGTTACATTCTAACCAACAATCATGTCGTTAAAGATGCCGATAAGGTGCTGGTGCGCCTGATTGATCGTCGTGAATTTGAAGCTGAGGTGGTTGGTCAGGATCTACGTTCTGATCTGGCATTATTGAAAATTGATGCCGATGACCTGCCGGTGGTAAAACTGGCCGAACCGGGTGATATCGAAGTTGGCGAATGGGTCATGGCCATTGGCTCGCCCTTTGGTTTTGATTACTCGGTGACGGCGGGCATTGTCAGTGCCACAGGCCGTACCTCCTTCCGTGACAGTTACGTGCCGTTTATCCAGACTGATGTAGCGATTAATCCGGGCAACTCTGGTGGCCCGTTGTTTAACCTTGATGGTGAAGTGGTGGGAATCAACACCATTATTGTGACGCGCTCTGGCGGTTATATGGGCTTGTCTTTTGCTATTCCGATGAGTGTGGCAATGGATGTGGTTGATCAGCTAAAAAGCAAAGGTGAGGTTAGCCGTGGCTGGTTAGGTGTTGAGATTCAGGATGTCAGTCGTCAGTTGGCGGAATCCTTTGGCTTGCGTCAAGCCGCTGGTGCTGCGGTGACTAAAGTGGTGCCCGATAGCCCGGCTGATGCGGCGGGACTTGCTGTCGGCGATATTATTATTAGCTTTGATGGTCAGGATGTTGAACTGTCATCGGACTTGCCGCATTTGGTGGGTAGCACCAAGGCGGGCAGTAAGGTGCCAGTTACCGTGTTCCGCAATGGTAAAAACAAAAGTTTGAAGGTGGTTGTGGGTGATTTGCCCCATAAAATGGTCGCCGGCAAAGCTAAAAAGCCTGCCAAACGGGACGAAGTTGGACGTTTGGGCATGGTGGTAGATAACCTGAATGATCAGTTGCGCGATCGCACGGGTGTTAACGACGGTGTGATAGTGGTTGCCGTGCAACGTGGCGATGCCGCTCAGGCTGGTTTACGTCGGGGGGATGTTGTCACCATGATCAATGGTCAGCGCATCGACTCAGTCGCCGATTTTGAACAGGCTGTGGAATCGTTGGAGACTGGCGATATGGTGCCAGTGCGCATCGTGCGTCAGGGGCGTCCTATTTTTGTGCCTTTGAAGGTGACGGGGTCAGAGGGTAAATAAGCGGATGTAAAACGGGGCGAAAGGTCCCGTTTTTTATGTGAAAATAATTGGCTTTTGTACTGATTTCCATGCTCCAGCGTGGGAGTCATTATGTTTTAGCCGTTGTGGCCTTCGTATGCGTTACCACGCGGGAACGTAATAACGGGAAATATATTTCATTTGCGGTGCCGTTTTGCAACGCCCCCAGCACAACTTACCAGCTTGCATTAATCCCTTTTCAATAGCGGTCTCGGCGCAAATCCTGTAGACTTGCCAGCCAATTTTTTGATACTTGCTGGCGCCTTTTTTGTGACTGAACTTACCCATATTCGTAACTTTTCTATTATTGCCCATATTGACCACGGCAAGTCGACTCTGGCCGACCGTTTTATTCAACATTGCGGTGGCTTGAGCGAGCGTGAAATGTCCAGCCAGGTGCTGGATTCAATGGATATTGAACGCGAACGCGGCATTACCATCAAGTCGCAAAGTGTGACCTTGTATTACAAGGCGCGCAACGGCGAAACTTACCAGCTGAACTTTATTGATACCCCCGGCCATGTGGATTTTTCCTACGAAGTGTCGCGCTCGCTGGCGTCCTGCGAAGGTGCTTTGTTGGTTGTTGATGCCGCGCAGGGTGTGGAAGCGCAATCGGTGGCTAACTGCTATACCGCCCTCGAAATGGGATTGGAAGTGGTGCCGGTGCTTAACAAAATGGATTTACCGCAGGCAGAGCCGGAACGCGTTAAGCTGGAAATCGAAGAAGTGATTGGCATTGAAGCTCAGGATGCCGTGGCGGTGAGTGCCAAAAGTGGCATGGGTATCGAAGATGCACTGGAGGAAATTGTTGCTTTGGTGCCTGCGCCAGAGGGTGATCGTAGTGCACCATTACAGGCGTTGATCATCGATTCCTGGTTTGATAATTATCTCGGCATTGTTTCCCTAGTGCGTGTCACGCAGGGTGTGTTACGCAAGAAAGACAAAATTCATGTCAAATCCACCGGTCAAAGTTATCAGGTAGATCGAGTGGGTATCTTTACCCCGAAACGTACGGATATGGATATTCTAGAAGCCGGTGAAGTGGGCTTTGTGGTCGCCGGTATTAAGAATATTTACGGTGCGCCGGTGGGTGATACGCTGATCAGCGCCAAGTTCCCGGATACCGATGCGCTGCCAGGTTTTCAGAAGGTAAAACCGCAGGTGTATGCGGGCATGTTCCCGGTCAGCTCTGATGATTATGAAGGCTTTCGCGACGCATTGGCCAAGCTCAGTCTTAATGATGCGTCACTGTTTTATGAGCCGGAAAGCTCCGATGCGTTGGGCTTTGGCTTCCGCTGTGGTTTCCTGGGCATGTTACACATGGAAATTATTCAGGAACGCCTGGAACGAGAGTACAACCTCGACCTGATAAGCACCGCTCCAACGGTGATTTACGAAGTGCTGACTAAGCGCAATAAAGTCATGTTGGTGGATAACCCATCCAAATTGCCTGATCCAGGCGAAATTGAAGAAATGCGTGAACCCATTGTGCAGGCTAATATTTTGGTGCCGCAGGATCACTTGGGCAATGTCATTACTTTGTGTACGGAAAGGCGCGGTGTCCAGAAAGATATGCAGTTCCTTGCTGGTCAGGTATCGCTGACCTACGAACTACCGATGAACGAAGTGGTAATGGATTTCTTCGATCGTTTGAAATCTGTGAGCCGCGGTTATGCGTCACTGGACTACAGTTTTATACGTTTTGAACCTGCTGATTTGTCGCGTTTGGACGTTTTGATCAACGGTGATCGCGTTGATGCGCTGGCAGTGATTATTCATCGCGATGATATTCGTAAGCAATCTCAGGGATTGACTGAAAAGATGAAGGAATTGATTCCCCGTCAGATGTTTGATGTGGCGATTCAGGCGGCTGTTGGTAATCAGGTGGTGGCGCGTCAGACGGTAAAAGCATTACGTAAAAACGTAACGGCCAAGTGTTACGGTGGCGATGTCAGCCGTAAGAAAAAGCTGCTGCAAAAGCAGAAAGCAGGTAAAAAACGCATGAAGCAGGTGGGTAATGTTGAAATCCCACAGGAAGCGTTTTTGGCCGTTCTTAAAGTTGAGAAGTAAGTTAGAAAAATAGGCTCGTTAAATCGAAGCCACAGGGATTTTTATGGGTATTGAATTCAATTTTCCGCTGATTCTGGTCATTCTGGTATTTGTCAGCGGTGGCATCTGGTTGCTGGATATTTTATGGCTGGCACCACGACGCAAACAGGCCGTGACCGCCGGTGCCCCGGTTGACGGTGTCGATGAGTCTGAAGATGAGCCAGAAGCGCCCGCTGTGGTCGAATATTCACGCTCCTTCTTTCCCGTTTTAGCGCTGGTGCTGGTGTTACGCTCGTTTTTCTATGAGCCGTTCCAGATTCCTTCCGGTTCCATGTTGCCGACGCTTAAGATCGGCGATTTTATTTTGGTTAACAAGTTTACCTACGGCCTGCGTCTGCCAGTGGTTGGCACCAAAATGCTTTCCCTGAATGACCCGCAACGTGGCGATGTGCTGGTATTTAAATTTCCCGGCGATAACAACATTAATTACATCAAACGCGTGATAGGCGTGCCAGGTGATCGTATTGGCTACGTGCAAAAGCAACTTTATATTAATGGCGAGCCGGTCGCGCAGGAATTGATTGCACGTTTGCCTCCAGCCAATCCGGCGATTCAATTACTCTCTGAGCAACTGGGTGATGTTAATCACCAGATTTATCGTAATTACACGCCGTCTCGACCTGGTCAGGAGTGGCTGGTGCCAGAGGGCCATTATTTTGTAATGGGTGATAATCGCGACAACAGTAACGACAGCCGCTTCTGGGGGTTTGTGCCCGAGGAGTTGGTGGTGGGCAAAGCGCAAGTGGTGTGGATGCACTGGAAGAATTTTTGGAGTCTGCCCAGTTTTGCCAATGTTGGCGCTATAGACTAAATTTACAGCAACATGAACAATATTTAGCTGCTTTAAATTGCACAGGGGAACGACAGTGAATATCAAAAAACAACAGGGTATGAGTACGCTTGGCATATTGATGGCAGTGGTTTTAGTGGTGTCTGCGATGCTGCTGGCGATGAAACTGGTGCCTCTGTACATTAACGACTACGCCATTGCTAAAGCCGTCGCTTCTTTGCAGGAAGACGAGGGTTTATATGGCAAAACTAAATCTGAAATTCGCGGTACTCTTCGCCGTAGATTAACCGCTGACTATACTGATGGCCTGGCGGATGAATCGATTCAGATCGAAAAAAAGAAAGGCATTATGACTATTGATGTCGTGTATGAGTCGCGCGTTTCTGTGGTATATAACCTGGATATCGTAGCCAGCTTTGCGCACCACCTAGAAAAGAAAAAGTGAGCCAGAATTTAACTAAATTATCGCGGGTTATAGATTACCAATTCCGTGATGAGACCCTGCTGCAAACAGCCCTGACCCACAGTAGTTATGGCCAAGGTCATAACGAACGCCTTGAGTTTTTAGGTGACTCCATTCTGGGCTGGGTGATTGCCGATGCCCTCTATCAACAATTTCCCTACGCCCGTGAAGGGCAGTTAAGCCGTCTACGAGCGGGTCTTGTTAAAGGCGTAACGCTGGCTGAAATTGCCCGTGAGCTGGGACTTGGCGACTACTTACGGCTCGGCCAGGGTGAGATGAAAAGCGGTGGTTTCCGCCGGGACTCAACATTGGCCGATGCCTTTGAAGCGATTATCGGCGCTATTTTTCTGGATTCAGATATTACCACCTGCCAGCAACGGGTCTTGAACCTGTTTGCTAGCCGTCTGCAATCCTTGTCGCTAGAGGACACCCTTAAAGATCCTAAAACCCTCTTGCAGGAGTATCTGCAGTCGCGTAAACAGGCGTTGCCCAGTT
>Ga0209396_1000925_pt1 | contig 33666 bp, 26 predicted proteins | sample GOMGulsemesocosm_6_FD_184638 | JGI IMG/M metagenome (GOLD analysis project Ga0209396, IMG submission 184638) | Methane-oxidizing microbial communities from mesocosms in the Gulf of Mexico - GOM8C Gulf of Mexico (SPAdes) (version 2) | ecosystem: Environmental > Aquatic > Marine > Cold seeps...
ATTGATGCGACTTCTGTCAGAGTTAATGCCCCGCGTGATATTAGTGACAGAGTAAGTTTTTTGTCGGTACTTGAAAACCTTGAGTTTGAACCGGCATCTCCATCAGCAAAAATAATTGTTAATTCACGCACGGGTACCATTGTTATTGGCTCAGAAGTTACCCTACTGGCAGCAGCTATTACTCATGGTGGTATAACCGTCACTATCAATGAAATTCAAGATGTTTCTCAGCCCAATGCTTTTGCAGAAGGCGAAACTGTGGTCACCAATCAATCTGCAATTAATGTCAGTAATTCAGATGCTCGTATGTTTGTATTCAAGCCAGGTGTAACGTTAGAGACTTTGGTTCGAGCAATTAATGAAGTGGGGGCGGGCCCTGGTGATGTTATGGCAATTTTAGAAGCACTAGATCAGGCAGGGGCTATACGTGGCGAGTTAGTCATTATCTAGGGTTAACGGTTTATCTTGTCGCTGTAGAGCTCAATTTAGGCGTCAAAAGTACTCATTGACTAACGTCAACTCAGTGCTATTTCCTTTAAATTGAACCATACAACTTAAAGTTAAATAGTTAATAGAACAGAAATAATAATTAAAACTTTAAGCAAATAAAGATTAAATAAATTTAGGTAAGTTAAATTATGGATATCAATGCAAGTTTAAAACAGAATTTTGATCAAGCGCGTAATGCACTTGATCTTAATGGCTTGAATGATATTCGTCAGCAATCTCGTTCAGGGGATGGCGAAGCTAAAAAGGAAGCCTTAACAGAGGCTGCTCAACAGTTTGAAGCTATTTTTATGAAAATGTTATTGTCGAGTATGCGTAAAGCACAAGAAGTACTTGAATCAGACAGCCCTTATAATTCTCAATCGACTAAGTTTTATCGTGATATGCATGATCAACAAATGGCCGTTGAATTATCTTCAAATGGCTCTCTTGGTTTAACAGATTTAATTGTTAGGCAACTCGGTGGTGATGACGGTAGTTTTAAACCAAGCTCTGTTTTGAGAAATGACGGTAATTTGACAGTAAAAAGCAGCACTGTTGATGATAAAACGAATGAACAAACTGAAGCGAATAAAGACAGACAGCATAATTCGTTAGTCGAAAAAATGTTGTCTGATAAAAATCAAATTAAGCCTGACATTGATGTACCTTTCGCCGGTAGCTATCCATCACATAGTATTAGTAATAATCAGCAAGGCAGCGCGTTAAATCAATTTACGTTACGAGAATTAGATAGAAAACCAAATAAAGCGAATAGCTCGCCAGAAAGCGTCAAAATTTCAGCTTCATCACTTCCTTCAACCTTTGATGAGCCTAAAGACTTTGTTACCGCGTTAACTGAGCCGGCAAAAAAAGTGCAACAACAATTAGGTGTTCCTTTTGAAGTGGTTATTGCCCAAGCAGCACTTGAAACAGGTTGGGGTCAAAAAATAATCAAAGGCACAAGTGGGGAAAGCTCTAATAATTTATTTAACATTAAAGCTGACTCTCGTTGGGCTGGCGATAAAATAACTAAAGAGACATTAGAATTTGAACAAGGCGCTATGATTAAAAAATCAGAGCCATTTAGAACTTATCAATCGCTCACCGATAGTATTGATGACTATATAAACTTCCTTTCTACAAGCGAACGCTACCAAGAAGCATTGCAAGACTCCGGCAATGTGGAACACTTCCTGCAAGGTTTACAGAAAGCAGGTTATGCAACAGATCCTCAATATGCTGACAAAATCCTTGGCACGTTGAAAACTGTTACAAACCTTTTAGCTAAATAAATAAACCAAGCACGTTAAAGAAAGACTATGCCGTAAGGCAATCATAAATATTTTTATGGCTAAAAATCTTTCATCAAACATTATTTATAACAAAGCATATCTCTGAAAGTAGGGCTAAGACTTACTTCGACATGTTTTATTATAGGAGAAAGTATTATGACAGTAAGTTTGTACCAATCAGGTGTAAGTGGCTTATTAGCTGCTCAACAACAGCTGGCAACAACCGGTCATAATATTGCTAACGTTAATACTGATGGTTATAACCGCCAACGTGCGGAACAAAACGCCTCACTGGGTATCAATAATGGTAGTAACTACATTGGTGCAGGTACCTATATTCAAGATATTACTCGCCTCTATGACAAATTTTCCCATAAAGAGCAATTACTTAATCAAAGCAATTTAGGTAATGCTGACTCTTTACAAGCGCGATTAAGCCAACTTGACCAAGTCATGTCTACTTCAGGTAATGCAGTTGTAGGCTCACTAGATAACTTTTATCAAGCGTTAAACGGTATAGCTGATAATCCAAATGATTCAGGGTTACGCAGTATTGTATTAAATCAAGCGAACATTTTAAGTAATGATTTTAATGAGCTAACCAACAATTTTGACAATATGACTAAGGCTGTAAATGGTGAAATACAGCAAGTTGCCAGTAAAATTTCAGAAATATCAAATGAACTTGCCAAAATTAACGAAACCATTATGCATTCAAATGGTTCTCTACAAACAGGGCAACCTAATGATTTACTTGATAAGCGTGACCAACTTCTTGGTGAATTGGGGCAATTTACCAGAGTAACGACAGTAACAGACCCTAATAATGTTATGACAGTGATGATTGGTGAAGGTACCACACTCGTGGCAGGTATTACCCCTCTAGCACTTGAAGTGAGTGGGGGTGATCCTGATGCACAAAAAACTGAATTAAAATTAGTTAGTGGTAGCAGTAGTGTGACTATTAATGGCTCTAAATTAGGAGGCTCACTAGCGGCAAGTTTTGAATTTAGAGATGAACACTTAACGCAAACACGTACTGAAATAGACCGTTTAGCGATGGCAATATCATTCACCCTTAACGACAGTCAAGCGAATGGTTTAGACCTTAATCAGCAACAAGGTGCTAATATTTTTACTGATATTAATACCAGCCAATTACAGCAAGGTAGGGTATTATAGACCTTAATCAGCAACAAGGTGCTAATATTTTTACTGATATTAATACCAGCCAATTACAGCAAGGTAGGGTATTAGCGCATTCAACCAATGCAGCAATAAGTACCACGCAAGCTCAAGTAACTATTAATGATGTATCAAAACTCACTACCGATGAATTTGAAGTACGATTTGAAGCAGGTACTTATACATTATATAACTTAACTTCGGGCGCAAGTGAAAATCTTGGAGCACCGGGTGCTGGCACACCCGGCGGTACTCATACTCCAACGACTCCAGATTATGGCTTCTCTTTTGTTGAAACAGGTACACCAACAGCGGGGGATAAGTTCTCCATTGTTCCCACAAGAAATAGTGCCGCTTTAATGCAAGTAACACTAACTGATGGCAATGCCATTGCGGCAAGCTCAGCAGTGGCCGTAACACCTTCAACCAATAACATTAGTGATGGTCAGGTTGAGATCACCAATGTTATTAATCCCGTTGCTGCCAGAGCGCATGATATTACTGTCGATGTTTAATATTACTGTCGATGTTTATGAGAGTGCTCCCGGTACCTTTACCTATCGCGTATATGATACAGCTACACCACCGCCAGCTCCATCCATTGCAGCGGGAACTTATCCTGCAGGAGGCAGTGTTTCAGTTGATATCCCCACAGGTACGCCTGATTTTCAGATAGAAATAAAGGGTGATCTTGTTGGCTCAGGTACTAACGCGCGAGAAACATTCACCATAGGTGATGCATTTGGTGTGGGTAATAGTGGTAACGCCGTAGTGATGGCAAAAACACAAGAAGTTGGTGTCACTAACGGCGGTAAAGAAACGTTTAGTAAAAGTCTCGCAGTATCAACGTCAGTTGTCGGTTCAAAAGCGAGTAATGCAGATTTAACTGCAGATACAGCTCAGGCTTTGTTTACCCAAGCTTATAACAGAAATCAAGCAACATCAGGTGTTAATTTGGATGAAGAAGCGGCAAATTTGTTGAAATATCAACAAGCTTATCAGGCTGCTTCACAAATAATATCTACAGCCAACACTATTTTTGACACCATCTTATCAGCGGTGAGATAAGGAATATTTATGCGCGTATCAACAGCTCAATTTTACTTACAAAGCTCTCAACAAATGAGTAGTAAAACATCAGATGTAAATGAAAGAATGGCATACCTAACCAGTGGTAAGCGGGTGTTAACCGCTAAAGATGATGCTGTGTCGTTTGGCACTTTGGCTGGCTACAAAAACGACTTAGCTAATATTGAAAAATATAAACGCAATATTGACCGAGCTGAAAGTCACAATAACTTACAAGAAGTTGTTTTTGCTGATGCTGAAAAGATTTTAGATAAAATTAAGCAAGACATGTTACTTGCCAATAATGGTCGTATGTCAACTGAAGACTTACAAACTTTAGCTGATCAAGTTAGAAATAGTTTCGATCAATTACTCGATATTGGTAACACTAAAAATGAAAATGGCGATTACATTTTTTCGGGTTATCAAACTGAATTACAACCTTTTAGTCAACAAACTGACGGCACCGTTTCTTACAGTGGTGATAGTGGGGTAAATGAAATACAAGTCGCTAAAAATATTAAAATAGCCACGAACCAGGCAGGTGATGCCGCTTTTATAAATGTGGCTAATGCGATTGGTGATTTTAGCGCTACTTATCCAACAATGCCTGCTAATACATCTGGTATTGCTGTTGAAAGTGCAACGGTAACTGATAGAAATCTCTACAACGTAAGCTCAGGGCCTTTTACTTTTGCGACAGACCCCATAACTAACAACTTAACGGTTACCGATAACACTCCAGCGGTAGTATTTCCGGTATTGCCAGCACTTCCTGCACCTTATGTGGCAGGGCAAACCATTTCCTTTCAAGGCGTTGATGTAACGTTAAGCGGCAATCCATTGCCGGGTGATAGTTTTGTTCTTAATTCACAAGAAGAAATTAGCATTTTCGACACCGTAAACAGCGCTATCGCTTGGATGGAACAAGGTACGGTATCGGTAGACCAAGAGCAACATCAGGTTGATTACAACACAGTACTCACTCAAATAAATTCAGCGATGAGCCACATCTCCTCAAGACGGGTAGATTCAGGGGTTCGCCTACAAGTGCTTGATAATCAGAAAAATAGACACCTAGATGCTGAGTTATCTACTAGCTCTAACAAAGGGAAAATCGAAGATTTAGATTTTGCGAAAGCTATATCAGAATTTGAACAAGCAAAAATAGCGCTACAAGCCTCGCAGCAGGCGTTTAGTAAGGTGCAAGGGCTAACACTATTCAACTATATCTAAATAGTTAATTGCCATTTACTAAAGTGGCATCATTTATGCTTTGTTAATAATCAGTGACACAAAATAACAAATAATTGTCGATGTATAAGTTCAGGCAGTAATTTTTTATCAATAAAAGTAAAGAGGCTTGCTGAACAAGCTTCTAATAAATAATATTAATACATTAGGAGTTTTATCATGGCTTTATCAGTAGTAACAAATACAGCATCGTTAAATGCACAACGTAATTTAAGTAAGTCAGGAGAAGGGTTAGCTACTTCGATGCAGCGCTTATCTTCGGGTATGCGTATTAATAGCGCCAAAGATGATGCAGCTGGTATGCAAATAGCTAACCGTTTAACATCACAAATTAATGGCTTAGGCGTGGCTCAACGAAATGCTAATGACGGTATTTCGATGGCGCAAACAGCAGAAGGTGCGATGCAAGAATCGTCAGCCATTTTACAACGTATGCGTGACTTATCATTACAGTCAGCTAATGGTTCAAATGGCGCGGAAGATAGAGCAGCACTTCAAAAAGAAATGGGTGCTTTGCAACAAGAGCTTACGCGTATTGCTGAAACAACAAAGTTTGGTGCAACCAGTTTAATCGATGGCAGTTTTGGTACCAAACAATTCCAAGTTGGGGCTAATGCTAATGAAACTATTAATGTATCTTTAGGCAATATGTCTGCAGATGCTATTGGTGCTCATGAGATCAAAGGGGCTGGTGCTGCGTCGAATAACATAGGTGATGTTCAAACGTTATCGTTAAATGCTAACCATGCAACCTCAGCCGACACACTAAATATTAATGGCTCTACAATGAGTGTTGCTGCTAATACCGGTGCTGCAACTATCGCAGATACAATTAATGGTTTGGGTAATGGTGTAGTTGCAGAAGCAAAATTAGAAACGACCATTTCAGGTATTACTGCAGCAAGTACCTCAACTATCAATATTGAAAAAGGTACAGGTACAGTCGACTCATATGATTTAGGGACTTATGGTGGGGATTCAGCTCGTTTAGCCGAAGATATGCAAGCGGATGGCTATGATGCTATCTATGATAAAACTACGGATACTATCACCTTTAAAGCGACTGATGTCGATGGTATGGATACAACGGGTGCTAATGATGGCAGTGGTTTTACAATTGGTGGTACGGCTGTTGGTACAACAACTGCATCATTGAGTGTTTCATCTGAACTAAATTTATCATCAGCGAATAAAATTGGTATTTCTGGCTCATCGGCGAATGAAATTTTTGGAACTGGTACCGCAGCCATTGCGTCAACGGGTGGTTCAAGTGCGCTGACCAGTGTTGAATCCCTTGATATATCAGGTGTTAGTTCTAGTGGGGCTCAGTCTGCGATTAAAGCTATTGATGCGGCATTAGCGCAAATTGATAGTCAGCGAGCTGACTTAGGTGCGGTACAAAATCGCTTTAGCCACACCATTAGTAACTTAGCTAACGTTGCAGAAAATGTTTCGGCATCGCGTAGTCGAATTCAAGATACAGATTTTGCTTCAGAAACAGCAAATATGACTAAGAATCAAATACTACAGCAAGCTGGTACGACAATTTTGTCACAAGCCAATCAAATTCCACAAGCGGCCATTAGCTTATTAGGTTAGCAAGTAAGTTAACAAATTCTTACCTTAACGTTTTCACTTTTTAATAATCGTTAAGGTAAGTCGGACAATTTGAAAAAAGGAAGCCTTGATGGCTTCCTTTTTCAGTTTATTCACCTGAAAGTTACCTCCCTCCCATTTATGCCAATTATTTGACTATAAAACAACCAACCTAAATTTATTAAAGTAATCCAATAATTACTTGGTTAACGTGTTGTTATTAAAGTGTTTTGTAAACTTGGCTTGTTTTTTGATTGGTTTAAGTAAAATAGAGAGGCTTTTAGGTTTAATGAGCTTCTAAGGATAAATATTAGGAGATTATTATGGCTTTATCAGTAGTTACCAATACAGCATCACTTAACGCTCAGAGAAACCTGTCTAAATCAGGTGAAGGCCTAGCAACGTCAATGCAGCGTTTGTCTTCTGGTATGCGAATAAACAGTGCTAAAGATGATGCTGCGGGTATGCAAATAGCTAATCGTTTAACGTCACAAGTTAATGGTCTGGCAGTAGCTCAGCGAAATGCCAATGATGGTATCTCGATGGCACAAACAGCTGAAGGTGCTATGCAAGAGTCTTCAAATATCTTGCAACGTATGCGTGATTTATCACTACAATCAGCTAATGGCTCAAACTCGGCAGAAGATCGTTCGGCATTACAAAAAGAAATGGGAGCTCTACAGCAAGAATTGACCCGCATTTCAGAAACAACAAAATTTGGAGCAACAAGCTTACTTGATGGCAGTTTTGGTACTAAACAGTTCCAAGTGGGGGCTAATGCCAATGAAACTATCAATGTTAGTTTGGGTAATATGGCAGCAAATGCTATAGGTGCTCATCAAATTCGAGGTGCAGGTACCTCTGCGACCGCAGCTGATAATGTTGGTGATGTTGAAGCTGCGCTATTAGCGGCTAATATGGGGACAACAGGTGACACCTGGAGTATCAATGGTACTAGTGTCACTTTTGCTAATGGTGATGGAGCCTCAACTATTGCAAAAAATATTAATGATGCCTCGACAGGGGTGAATGCCGAAGCTAAATTGACCACGAGAATTCAAGGTCTATCGGCATCCGATGCAGGCACTTTTAATATCTACAAGGAAGGTGCTGTGGAGGATAGCTTTACTTTGGCTTCTTATGGCGGGGATATGGAACGCTTAACCGAAGACTTGCAGGCCGCAGGTTATAATGCTGTGTTTGATAAAGCGCTTAACGGTGGTCTTGGTGGAATAGATGTAGTGGCAACCGACATAGATGGTTTCGAAGTTACGGCTTCTGCTGTAGGGACAATTCAAATGGGCCCTGCGGGGGGGCTAATGACTTCAGGTGCGGGTCCACTATCTCATTCAGCAGAGTTACAGTTATCCTCATCAGATAAAATTGGTATTTCAGGTACATCGGTAAATGAAATACTAGGTCAGGGGTTTGCAGGTAATGCTATAGCATCTACTGGGGGAACAAGTGCACTAAATTCAGTAGAAGATATTGATATTTCGGGTGTCACTTCCTCTAATTCGCAATCAGCTGTAGAGGTCATTGATGCTGCGTTAGCGCAAATTGATTCAGCTCGAGCGGGCTTAGGTGCGGTGCAAAATCGTTTCTCTCACACTATTAGTAACTTAGCGAATGTACAAGAAAATGTATCAGCGTCTCGTAGTCGAATTCAAGATACTGACTTTGCCAAAGAGACAGCCGTGATGACTAAAAACCAAATACTACAACAAGCTGGTACAAGTATTCTGTCACAAGCGAATCAGATTCCTCAAGCAGCAATCAGCTTATTGGGCGGTTAATAAAGTAATAGTCGGTATTATATAAAAGGGCTAAACAGTTAATGTTTCGCCCTTTTTTACAGGTTTTCATTTTATCCCTGCCCTTTTTTACAGGTTTTCATTTTATCCCTGTCATATGTAAGTAATTTTATTACCCTTAAGCTTATAATATATAATGTTTTTTTAAATAGGGGATGGACGACGCTTTATATTATTTAATATTTTTTGTAAAAAGATTAAAGTTAATTTTTGAGCTGCCGTTAAGGTGTTTAGAACGGAGCTGGTTTGATGGATTTATTGGTAACTATATCGATAATTTTATCGCTTAATTAACGGCTTCTGGTTAATACAACTAACTAAACAATTACATTATGTAATCAGGAGTTTACCATGGCTTTATCAGTAATCACTAATACCGCATCAACTAACGCTCAACGTAATCTAAGTAAATCAGGTGCAGGCTTAGCAACTTCAATGCAACGTTTATCATCAGGTATGCGCATTAACAGCGCAAAAGATGATGCAGCAGGTATGCAGATTGCTAACCGTTTAACATCACAGGTAAATGGTTTAGGTGTCGCACAACGAAATGCAAACGATGGTATTTCAATGGCACAAACCGCTGAAGGTGCAATGCAAGAGTCATCAGCAATTTTACAGCGTATGCGTGATTTATCTTTACAATCAGCTAACGGCTCTAACGGTGCTGATGACCGTGCAGCACTTCAAAAAGAAGTCGGCGCATTACAACAAGAGCTAACTCGTATTGCCGAGACCACCAAATTTGGTGCAACGAATTTATTAGATGGTGAGTTTGGTACAAAACAATTCCAAATTGGTTCAAATGCTAATGAAACTATTAACGTTTCATTGAAAGACATGTCATCTGATGCCATCGGTGCTCACGAGATCAAAGGGGCTGGTGCCGCGTCAAATAACTTAGGCGATGTTCAAACGTTATCATTAAACCTTAATCATGCAACCTCAGCAGATACGCTAAATATTAATGGCTCTACAATGAGTGTTGCTGCTAGTACTGGTGCTGCAACTATCGCAGATACAATTAATGGTTTGGGTAATGGTGTGGTTGCTGAAGCAAAATTAGAAACGACCATTTCAGGAATAGATGCATCTAGTACTTCAACTATTAACATTGAAAAAGGTACTGGTACCGTTGACTCATATGATTTAGGTACTTACGGTGGTGATTCCGCCCGATTGGCGGAAGATATGCAAGCAGATGGTTATGATGCTATCTATGATGCAGATACTGATACTATCACCTTTAAAGCAACTGATGTCGATGGTATGGATACAACGGGTGCTAATGATGGCAGTGGTTTTACAATTGGTGGTACGGCTGTTGGTACAACAACTGCATCATTGAGTGTTTCTTCGCAACTAAATTTATCATCAGCGAATAAAATTGGTATTTCTGGCTCATCGGCGAATGAAATTTTCGGTACTGGTACCGCAGCGATTGCATCAACGGGTGGTACAAGTGCGCTAACAAGCATTGAGTCCATTGATATTTCAGGTGTTGATTCATCAGGTGCTCAATCAGCGATTAAAGCAATTGATGCAGCTTTAGCTCAAATCGATTCAAGTCGAGCAGATTTAGGTGCGGTACAAAACCGTTTTTCACATACCATCAGCAATTTGTCTAATGTTCAACAAAACGTGGCAGACTCACGTAGCCGTATACAAGATACAGATTTCGCGGCAGAAACTGCGCAAATGACCAAGAATCAAATATTGCAACAAGCAGGTACTTCGATTTTGGCTCAGTCAAATCAGTTACCACAAGCTGCATTAAGTCTTATCGGTTAATACAGTATAGGCTCAGGTTCGACCTAAACGAAGAAAAAGGAAGGGGCCTAAACACTCCTTCCTTTTTGTGTTTTGATAAACAGACCACGATAATTTATACTGATAATAGTGTAGTTTATTCATTGTAAAAAGTACGTGGTATCATTGAACAAGGAGCATACCGTGAGTGTAGTCCAAAATGGTATTGACCTAGGAATAACAGGCTTAGCGTCAGAATATAAACGTGCTGGTGATGCAATTACAAATAATAGCGTTGTGGATAATAGTGATAAAGAAATTGTAACAAAGGATAAAGTTGATACTATCCAAGAATCTACGGAAGACGTTGTCACTAATCAACCGATAACACCTAAACAATTAGAGAAGGTGGCTCAACAATTGCAAGACTTTGTTGGAGATCTAAATCGAAATATAGAATTTTCAGTTGATAAAGATTCGGGTCGTGACGTTATTAAAGTGATCGATAAAAATACTGGCGATTTACTTAAACAGTACCCATCAGAAGAGGTGCTAACTTTAGTGTCAAAGCTTTCTGAGATGATTGGTGGTTTTGTTGATACTAAAGTTTAGCGGGTTGTAGAAAGCTGGTGTGGCATGAAAGTTAAGGGAGAATAAATATGGCTGGCATATCGTTTACAGGAATAGGCTCTGGCCTACAAGTGAGTGAAATAGTAGGTGCAATTGTTAATGCGGAAAAAGTACCGTATGAGTCAAGAATTGCACGTCAGCAAGGTGCTTATACTTCCGATATTTCAGCTGTAGGTGCTTTAAAATCAGCCTTGGAAGATGTTAAATCTGCATTTGATGGTTTATCCGATGTTGATAAATACCAGCAACGCACTATAAGTGGCCGAGACGATTTTGTCAGTTTGACATCAGACAAAGATGCTGAAGTTGGTCGTTATTCTGTTGAAGTTAAATCGTTAGCTTCCCATCATAAAATAATGTCATCAGCTATAGCAAAAGATGAAGCTGTTGGTGAAGGGACACTTTCAATTGAGTCAGGCAGTAATGCTTTTGATGTGAGCGTCTCTGCAACAGCAACGTTAAGTGAAATTCGCGATGCCATTAATGAGAGCGTTGATAATACAACTGTAAGCGCTACTATTATAACTGATGATAGCGGCCAACATTTAGTGCTAAACAGTAAAGAAACTGGTTTAGATAATGCTATCACAGTAAATGTTGATGACATTGATTTAAATGATGGAGATACTTCAGGTTTATCGCGTTTAGCTTCAGATTCTACTAATAAACTGACATCTACCAATGGTTTTTCTTCATCTGATACAGTGGGCTCAGGAACGCTAACATTTAATTCTGATGACAATGATTTTACTGTAACTATTGCAGCAACAGATACCTTATCTGATATTATGGAGACTATTAACAGTAACGCTACTAACGACTCAGTAAGAGCCAGCATTGCTAATGATGGCACCAGTGACTATTTGGTTTTCAGTAGCAGAGAGTCAGGTGCCACACATGCCATTACGGTTACCGCAACAGATGATGATACTAATGATCTTGATAGCTTAGGTATTTCTCAATTTGCTAGCACTAATATGACGGCTAGTACCAATGTTTCCAATATGGCTGAAGTAGATATTGCCTCAGATGCGAAAATAGTTATCGATGGCACAATCTCTGTGTCTAATAGTACCAATGTTTTCAAAGGTGTTATTGACGGAGTCGATATTACTGCTAACAAAGCACATGCTGTTGATGATGATATAAGTAAGATTGCTATTAGTGAAGATAATAGCAATGTGGCTGGTGGGTTAAACACCTTTATTAGTAGCTTTAATTCATTGCTCGACTTAAGTAATCAGCTGGGAAAATCAAGCGAAGATGGTGCAGGGCCATTATCTGGTGATTCAATGCTCCGTGGAGTTATGAGTAAATTACGCAGCCAATTTAATAAAGAGTTTGATATTGGCAATGGTGAAACGTTAACTTTATCGCAATTAGGTGTTAGAACCGAACGTTCAGGTCAATTAAGCCTAGATAAAAGTACTTTAGATGATTTACTTGAAGAAAACCCAGATAAAATTCAAAATTTCTTTATTGGAGAAGATAAAGAGTCTGGTTTTGTGACGGATATTCAAGAGTTTATAGGTTTTTATTCTGATTCAGATGGCTTAATTCAGCAAAGAATTGACGGAAAGACGACTCAAATAGAAAAGCTTGATAGTGATTTAGAAAGCTTTCAGGTAAAAATGGACTCATTAGAGGCTCGCTTGTTTGCCCAGTACAATGCAATGGATCTTGTGGTTGCGCAAATGAATTCAACTAGTTCCTACCTAATGACACAACTTGAAAACATGCCGGGTGTTGTAAAATCTAAATAAATCAACGTAATTAACCTCTTACCTTCAAAGCAAGCTAATAGGTTAATGCTCACACATTTCACTTACGCTATTTTATCTGCAGTAATACCTTCCCTATTCCACAATCAAATATCTAGGCCTAACATAGCAACGTGGCCTCTTAATTGCTTGGTATATCAACTATATCTATGCAAAAATAGAATGTAAAAATATTTAAATTAGGATTAATTCATGGAAAATCAAGAAGTTCAATTACAAAAAATGTTAATGCAAGCAACACTCTTCGCAAATCTTGATACATTAAAAGTCTATATGCCTGAAATTTATGAGGAATTTAAAGATTATCGTGCGGAAAGCTCTGGAGTGGCTATTGATGAGAATAACAATATCAATTTATTTAATAATGATAAATTTGTTTATGATAACCCTCTTGATTTTGCAAAACAGCAAGTCGAACTATTTATTCAAAATCCGCCTATGTTCGCCTATAGCTTAGACCATCAAGAAGATGAAAATATGCTATTTGAACATGCTGTTGTACTGAAAAAGTTAATGCGTAAACTGAAATCTGAAGTATCAGAGACCGTCAGGCGCCCTATTGATGATGAACAAATTGATTTTATTTGTATGATAGGTGCCGGGTTGGGTTATCAAATAGAAGAATTATTTAATAAAAAATCGGTAGTTAATTTTTTATTATGTGAGCCATCAAAAGATACTTTTTATGCCATGTTACATTGTATTGAAATTAAAAGGGTTATAGAGAAGTGCATTAGCTTAGGCGGACGATTTTCTGTACGCATTGGTGGAAGTGCCGCAGGCATTGTAAATGCTGTATCCAGTATGCTACATGAACAAGGGCACTTTAATTTAAGTCGATTTTTTATGTATCGGCATTATACAAGTGAGACGACAGAAGACACACTGCAACTTTTTCATGAAATAGGTCACCGGTGGGGAGCTGGCTGGGGGTTCATGGAAGATGAAATTATCAGTCTTACCCATACATTAAGTAATATCCAGGCTGGTTTTAAAGTTTGTAAAAAAACAGAGCTTATTAATAATCCAATAGCTAAAAAGCCTGTTTTTATTGTAGCTAATGGACCTTCTTTAGACTCAAGTGTTGAGTATTTACAAAACAATTCAGAGAATATTATTATTGTTAGTTGTGGCACGGCTTTAAAAGCCTTATTAACGTATAATATTAAGCCCGACATTCATGTTGAAATGGAAAGAACTGCCGGGTTGTTACCTTATATTGAAGTCATTGAAGAACAACAAAAAGCAAGTGACATTAAATTAAAAGATATTCAAATTGTTGCTTTTAATACTGTTTATACTGAGTTATTGAAGCGCTTTAAAAGCCCTTTATTACTGACTAAATTGAGTGATGCGGGAGGAAAACTTATACAGCAATACGATAAACTTGATATATATGCTGCACCAGATAATAGTAATCCAACGGTCAGTAATACCGCTGTAGCACTTGTTACTTCACTTGGCTTTGAAGAGATTTATTTTATAGGTTTAGATTTTGGATATAAGAGTAATAAACATCATCACTCTAAAGAAAGTATCTACTATGAAGAAAATTTTGTATATGAAGAAGAGTTAAAGGAAAATATGCTGGTTGAAGGGAACTTTTCTGAAACTGTTTATACTATTCCTGTTTTTGATTCTTCAAAAGGCAATGTTGAATTATTGTTGCAAGAGTTTCCTTTAACCAATGTTTATAACTGTTGTGATGGAGCAAAAATTAGATATACCACTCCTATGCCGTTAAGTGATATCGCCCCCTTAAAAACTATAGAAAATAAAGAGCTACTATTAGAACAATTGTTAGATAATGCCTTTGATAATAAACAATTTACTTCACAAAGTTTAGAGAAATCAATAACGGAATCTTTTACACAAGTGAAAGTGACCATTGAACAGTTAATGAACTTTGTTAGTATGGATATATCAACAAGAGAGGAGTTATCGCATCAGTTTACTTTACAAAATAGCTTGTTGATGAGATTAAAAGTTCGAAAAGAGTCTCAAGTGACGTATTGGTTGCTTCAAGGGACATTTAGGTACTTTCAGGCTTATATTATGACTAACTGCTATTACTACGATGATCCAGTACAAAGAAAAGAGTATATTTCTTTTTGTTTAACGGAGTTTAGAGCGCATGTAGAGAGTTTATATAAGGAATTATTAAATTCTTATAACAAGCCTTCGAAAGCATAAATCGCTAGCCCGTAGGCAAATAATAACTACTATTTGCCTACGGATATAACAAATTGACCTGATACTTACTAAGTAATAGGCTATTAAATAGTAACTCTATCCAAAGCTCAGTTTATTAATCTTTTACTATTAAAATATCTTCCCGAGTGTTTGAGAAAGGAAGGGAAGCAGGTTGTTCAATTAAATAAACGTTATAACCAAGTTGACGATATTTGTTAAAAATTTTTGTTATCAATGCGTCTGAAACTTTTAAATTTAAACCCTTTTTATTTTTTTCTATAAAGTCATCCGCATCTTTATACTTTGGCGCTTTATCTAAAGCTATGCCTTTATAAGTCGCATCAAATGACCTTCCTGTATTACTCGCTAGAAAACGTCCCTTTTTATTGATGTTTGGAATATCTCCAATTAATAAACGACCACCATCATTAAGTAAGCATACAGCTTCTTCAATCATTTTTTCAGGATCTAGAACATAATGTAAAACTGAATATATTAAGATATGATCAAACTTACCAACAACTTTTTTATTTAATTGATCTGGAAAATTTCCTTGAATAAAGGTTGTTCCTTTAGCAAAATTTTTATCTAACTTTACTTTATCTAAAATTTCTGGAATATCAATCAAAGTGGTTTTGAGCTTGTTTTCTGTTGCTAACGCTAGTAATGAATCGGTGAGATATCCATAACCACAGCCAATATCCAAAAATGAGTTGTTTTGCTCAAACCTCAAAAGAGAAGTGATAAACTCTGTAATATCACTCTCTTTACCCTCATCTGAAGCATACCTACCTGAAATCGTTGTTTTATTCGTATCATTTTTTGCACAATTAGCAAAAAAATCATTTGCGTCGAGTTGTATGTTTTTCATAGGTTACCTCTGATTTGGTTACTTTAAGTTATTCTGAACTCAAAAGGGTTATGAACTCTGAAAATTCTTGATCGGAAATACCAATATGAAGAGGCAATAAATTGACGGAGTCAAAAGTAGAACCTTCATTTTTTTGGGATAAATTGAACATCCGTTTCATTAACGATTTTGACGAATTATTAATGCTAGGGCATGGTTTTATTGGCAGTAAACAAGGAAGTCTTGAACTTGTTAAATTCAGATAGTCATAGTTTATTTTATTTTTTACTTCTTTTAATCGATTTTGAATTACTTGTTGTGCGGTTGCATAGTTTTTCATGCAATAACCTATATTCGAAAGAGCATGTGGTGGTAAAATAAAATTTGTCCAATCAAGCTCTTCCCATGAACTAACGTTTTTATGGCCTTTAAGCACATCAATTTTAAGTTGTTGCTGGTTTTTAGCTAATGATACACTTGAGCTTTGTCTAAGCTCGTTTATGTAATCACCAATACTCGCATCTTTTACAACGAGTAGGCCTCCGGAGAAAGATCCTATCGTTTTAGGTAATGAGATTAATTCATAATTTGAGCCATGGAACAAATCAGTATTATTGATGAATATTGAGTCAACAGAGTCATTTATTTGTAAAAAACTCTTAGATTCGTTTGTAAAGGGCAGACCCCATTTATTTACGTTAAGGGTAACGTCAATATCATTTGAATAATTAGCGCAGGGGTTTCCATATCGGGCCAATATATCCCAGACACAATGTGATGACCATTTGGGCGCATATAACAGGTGATTTCGATTAATCTTTTCAAAGCTAAGTACGGCAGAAAGAGCTGAACGCGCTGAAGGGAATAGGTAGCAGCGAGCGCCAAGTAGCTTAGTAAAGTATTGCTCAATATATGCGATACTTGTGTTTAACTCGCCATGATCAATGAAGGTGAGTTTATAAGGGAACTCAGGCCACTGATAGTCTCTATCCATGTGTAAAGCTAATGGTTAAGTTGTTGATAATATTCATGTTGGTTGAAAATCCTTTTTTGAAATCTGATATTTGTTGTAGTTTGCTATCTTCATTATCACTATCAAAACCACCTAACTCAAAGCGATTCATCCCTAATTTTTGGCAAGTATAAATAGCATTTAACAAAGGCCAATGAGATAAGGGAAGCTTTTTTGACTGCATCAGTTTTCTGTCATAAACCCCTACGGCATAAAAAGCAGTGTTATTTCCTAATAGCGTCAAATTTCCAGCGACCAACTTATCGGCTAAGAAATATAGGTGTAAAAAAGCTTCGCCAGCTTTAATCATTTCAAATTGTATTTGCCAAGTACTGTTCGATCGGGTTTGTTTACCTGCAACTTCTTTATGAAACTCTTTGAACTGAAGAGCATAGACATCTGAATAATTGTTTTTGTCTATACATCTTTGCGTTAAATTTTTCTCTCCCCAGTTCACTAGTGATTTATAACTTTTTCGCAAGGTTTGTTTTAGCAGAGGGCTTTCTACATCTAATGGAAGAAACATTTTTACTTGAGTGTTTATTTCACATTGGTGATAAAAATCATTAAGGATAAATTCATTGTGAGTAATTAATAGCTCACTGATCTTTTGTGTTTTTATTATCTTTTTTAAATGTTCGTTCAGCTTTTTATAAACACTAAGCCTTTGCGGGTTAGACAATTCCCCTTCAAAAACTTGGGTTGCACAGCCAAAATAACTGAATTTATGCTGATGAAAATATAAGGGTAAAAATAAAACGGGTTGCTTATTTAAAAATATGCATAATGAGTTGTCTTGGTAATCATTCTCATGATATGCAACATTATATACGATGCTATTAGCAGAATATTCATACCCTGATGATATTTTCTTATAAAGTAGACTAGTGCTGTACTTCGTACGAATAACTTCCAAGATATTCACAGAAGATTCTATGTTAATATTATCCACTAAAGATCCTTAAGAAAATTATAAATTATAGGTGTGAACATATTTCAAGTTATCACTTTTAACAGGTTTAAAACATCTATTAGTATGCAATTTTTAAACCACCATAATTTATTTAACGCTAATGACGGCATATTTTTTGCTTTGCACTACATTATTGTTTTTCTATAACAAATATTGGAATTTAAATGCCGAATAATGAATTTTACGCTAACAGGGCTAAAGAGTACATTCCTGGTGGCGCACATACTTATAGTAAAGGAAGTGATCAGTTCCCTAGTAATGCTCCTGCTGTTATTAGTCGAGGGGATGGCGCTTACATATGGGATGCACAAGGCAACAAATTCATCGATCTAGGTATGTCATTAGGGACTGTTGTCTTAGGGCATGCCTATGAGCCTGTGCTAGATGCCGTAAAGGAGCAGCTGGCCTTGGGAGTAAACTTCGTTCGACCTGCATGCATTGAAGGTGAACTGGCAGAACTACTCTGTAATATTATACCCTGTGCAGATATGGTGAAATTGGGTAAACACGGCTCAGACGCGACAACCGCTGCGGTTAAACTTTCCAGAGCCTATACAGGTAAAGAATACATTGTTCGTTGCTCTGATGATGCCTTTAATTCAGTGCATGACTGGTTTATTGGTTCAACGGTAGTTGACCGTGGTATTCCTAAGGCGGTAAAAGATTTAACGTTGAAGTTTGAATATAATAATTTAAGTAGCTTATCTCAGCTATTTGAACAATACCCAAATCAAATTGCTTGTGTTTTATTTGAGCCACTCTCTTTTATTGAACCTCAACCTGGTTTTTTACAATCAGTAAAAGATTTATGTGAAGCCAATGGCGCATTACTTATTTTTGACGAGGTTGTTTCTGGTTTTCGTTTTGCTTTAGGTGGGGCGCAAGAGTTGACAGGGGTAATACCTCATTTAGCTGCATTTGGTAAAGCGATGGCTAACGGCTTTTCAGTAAGTGCCTTAGCTGGGCGAAAAGATATTATGGAATTATCAGGTCATGAACATAATAGTGAAAGGGTTTTTTTACTATCTACAACCCATGGCGGTGAAACACACTCTATTGCAGCGGCAATAAAAACAATTGAAACCATAAGAGATGAATGTTTAATTACACGCTTTGGTGAAATAGGTAAAAAAATTAAGCAAGGTATCTTAACTGCGGCCGATAATACTAATATTAGCCGTTATGTTAATGTTGGTGGATATGATTGTAAGCCAATATTTTCATTACTAGATAGAAATTTGAAACCTTGCATGAACATGAGAACTTTATTTTTGCAAGAAACGATAAAAAGGGGGTTAATGATGCCCTATATTGTCCCTAGCCGAGCGCATACTGATGAAATAATTAATCGTGCTTTAGTTATTATAGAGCAAGCTTTTGTGGTTATTTCACAAGGGATTATTGATGATAATATTGATAAGCTTATTGAAGGTGAAATAGTAAAACCAGTTTTTAGGAAATTTAATTAGTGATGAATATTAAAATCGGTGAGCGTGTCATTGGTGAAGGTTGTCCTACATTTGTTATTGCTGAAATGTCAGCAAATCATGCGGGTAGTTTTGAAAATGCAATCGCGCTTATTGATGCGGCAAAACGGGCTGGTGCTGATGCTGTTAAATTGCAAACTTACCGAGCTGACACTATCACCTTAGATTGTCATACGGCAGATTTTTTAATTCCTCAAAGCAGTCCTTGGGCTGATCGAGGTAATATGTTTGCGTTATATCAAGAAGCTTACACACCTTGGCATTGGCATGATGCATTATTTAAGCATATAAAATCTCTAGGCATGGAGTACTTTTCAGCACCTTTTGATTTAACCGCTGTGGATTTTTTAGCCGATCTTGATGTACCCGCCTATAAAATTGCAAGTCCTGAAATTACAGATATTCCTTTAATTAAAAAGATAGCCTCAAAGAAAAAGCCTGTCATATTATCAACGGGGATTGCAGAGCAACACGATATCGACCTTGCTATTGCAACGTTACGAAATAATGGTTGTCATGAGATTGTTATTTTAAAGTGCTCTACTGCTTATCCCGCACCATTAGAGGAATGTAACTTAAATACCATGGTTGATTTTATAAAAAGATATCAATGTTTAACGGGAATTTCTGATCATACATTAGGTGACTTGGTGCCAACGGCAGCGGTTGCATTGGGCGCATCAGTGGTTGAAAAACATTTTGTTTTAGATAAACAGGTTAGCTCGGCAGATTCTTTTTTCTCATTAGATGAACAAGAATTTACTCGATTAGTTAAGACGATAAGACAAACAGAGGAACTTTTAGGTAAAGTCAGTTATGACATTACTACTTCAGCGCAAAAAAATATTGCAGGGCGCAGGTCTCTGTATATCGCTAAAGACTTAAAAAAAGGTGAAACCTTAAGCGCTGAAAATTTAAAGTCTATTCGACCCTCTTTTGGCCTTCACCCTAAATACTATGAAGCCTTATTAGGTAAAAAAGTTAATCAAGACTTGAAAAAAGGCGATAGAGCATCATTGCTGATTGTAGATGAAAAAATAAAAGTGCTTTAACTCACTTTATTCTCATTTTTTTTTAAGCCTTCATTTCGGATAATGTTCTGGTTTATGGTTAACCACTTTGGGTTTTCATCTAAACACTGTTTAATTGCAGGCCACTCTATGCTGAAAATTTCATTGTTAAAATGTTCAGTGATGAGATTGAGTAACTCTAAATCTTCAGGCTCATCTAAGGTGATACGATATTTTGATTGGTCTTCTTCATTATGAGTAAAATCATGAATATTGTAGTGTAGAGCATTCTCATAAAAATATAAGGTAGGGTGCTCTAACTGTAGCGCAGTTAATTGCTTTGAATAAAGAGCCTTAAAAAGTTCAGTATTGACTATTTCAAAATCTAAACCTTCAGCTATGCTGGGGGCTGTATGGACTATGTCATAATTATTAGTGGCCATTAGCTTTATCGCCTCATTAAGCAGTTTACCTGATATTAATGGGCAATCTGCGGTTAAACGTATAAAAAAAGTATGTTGCTTTTGGGCTAATACTTGGTAAAAGCGTTGATAAACATTCGTTTCATCGCCACGAATAAAATTAGCTCCTAAGGCATCTAATTTTGATGCCAAAAGATCGTTAGCACTATCATTAGGTATTGCAAACGTAATTTGTTCGGGACTAAAGTTTTGACATAAACGCTTGAATTGAATTTCAATCGCGGACCATTGAAAAATAGGGGTGATAACCTTATTGGGTAAACGGGTTGAGCCAAGTCTTGCTTGTATAATAATATGAAACATAAGTTCACTAATTTAAGTTATTTAAAACATAATGATGATATAAGTTTAATGGAATTAAAAAAAGAAAATATTTACTTTCGCACGTTTGGAAGTGAGGAATATGGTATGGGCCATGTTTATCGTTCACTCACACTTGCTAAAAAATTAGTCAAGCAAGAGCTTTTTAACGTTTATTTTATTTTAAAAGACACCGAGATAAAAATAATAGAGTTAATTGTGGAGCAGGGGTTTGATACGGTAGAGTTTAGCACGATAGAGCAAAGTACAAATCAAGCAGGAGCACTCATTTATGATATGCCCCTATTAGAAAAACCTTTAGTAGGTAATAGGTCTCCATTTAAGCATATTATCGCATTGGATTACTTTTACTCAGAATATGTTAGTCGTGCAATTAACCTCTTTACACATGATAAATCGATAGATGTTCCATTTAAGGTTAAAGAGGGGATAGAGTTTACGCTGCTGAATGACTCTATCTTGGATATTGAACGAAATATCACCCCTTGTATACAAAGTATTGGTAAGATATTAATTACTTTTGGCTCTTTAGATCCCCAAAACCATACCTTAAAAAGTTTGCATAGACTTACTTTTTTTACTGGTGAAATAACGATCGTTATTGGTGCTTTATTTAAGTATATTGATAAGGTAAAAGAATTTACTGCTCAATATCCCCTTTTAAATGTTGTGTTCGTTTATAGCCCCCAAGGTATTGGTTCATTCATAGCTCAAGCAGATGTTATATTTTGTGGCGGCGGCACAACTATTGCTGAGGTTATTTATATTGCCAAACCAGCAGTCGTTTACCCCCAAACTATCGCAGAGTTGTCTTTTGTAGAGAGCCTTGAAAGTAAGGGGCTGTGTTTAGTTAATCAGGCAACTTTGCCTAGCCTTGCACAGCGAGAGCAGCTCAGGCAAAATTGTTTAGGTGAATTGCTTGGGCAAGGGAGTGAACTGATTATTCACAATATTAAGGAGGTACTCAATGAATAGAAAAGATAAAGAAATTATTATTAAAAGATATCAGGATCGTTTTAATGAATATGGAAATTCCATTGATGCTTTGTCATCAGGTATTGAAGAGCGACAATGTATTCGGTTTACTTTATTAGAGCAGCTAGGCGATTTTCAGGGGAAGTCTATTCTTGATGTAGGTTGTGGCTTTGCGGACTTCTATCAGTTTTTATTATCTAAAGGATATAAAGTAAATTATACCGGTGTTGATATTGTGCCTGAATTTATTAATGAAAATATAAAAAAGTTTCAAGATGCTGACTTTTTTTGTGAGGATATCTTTGAAAGTGATTTCTTGATTAACAATAAGTTTGATTATATTGTTTGCTCGCAAGTTTTTAATAATAAACTGCAATTTACTAGTAACACTGACTTTGTAAAAGAAGTAATGGCGCAACTTTACCAATGCGCTAATGATGGCGTGGCAATTGACTTTATTACCTCTTATGTCGACTTCAAAGAAGAGCGATTATTTTACTATTCGCCAGAAGAAATGTTTTCATTTGCCAAGTCACTGACAAAAAAGGTGGTGTTACGGCATGATTACCCATTATTTGAATTTTGTGTCTTCATGTATCCAGATTTTAAAGGGTGGGGTAAAAATTAAAAAACTCATACTATCTATCGATATTGATAATGATTTTACTTCGACCCCTAGAGAAGTCAAAGCATTGACTTGGAGTGGGCTTTATCAAGGCTTACCACTACTATTACAGGCTATTGAGCATGTTGCTCTTGAATGTAATCAAATATTAAAGGTTACTCTTTTTTGTCGGGCCGATTGGCAAATTAGAGCTGCGATGGGGGATAGTGCGTGGGTTTTTAATGAAACACGCCAAGTCGTCGATGCACTCAATCTAAAAGCGACGAAAGTCGATTACCAATGGCACCCTCATTTATATAGTCTCGAAAACGATAGTTGGTCATTTACGCTAAACGAGCAAGAGCAGTGTCAGCAATTAGAAGAAATACATGCTGAATTAATTCAATCAGGCCTAGATATATCATGCTCTCGAATTGGGGAGTGCTTTTTTTCCCCTGCGGTATTACAGACCCTAGAGTATCTCGATATTTCAATCGACTCTACAGCATTACCTGGACGAGACTTAGGTTATGTAGATTGGACGTGGGCGAAAGAAACTGCTTTTTACTCTAACGTAATTACAGATAATATGACAACTAAAGCAAAGTTATTAGAAGTACCTTTTTCTATGGTACCTATTTTAGCACCTTATGAGAATGTTATACGAAAACGTTATTTGAATGTTGTTTATCAAAGCCAATATATCTTAGAAGGTATAAAAAACTATCAAGGTCAATATATCGTCACTATCGCCCATCCCTATGAGTTATTAGAGGGTAACAAACATCAATTATTAGGTGATAGTCAAAGTGTGGTTGATAATGTTAAGCAAATCATTAATTCACACGCACCTAGATCACTATTTTTAAAAGAGATTAATGTTGAATAAAGAAAAAGTATTGTTTGTTGGTGTTGGACCATTTCAAACATTAGCAATAAAGCAGCTTAAAGCAAAGGGTTACTACGTTATTGGCGTGGATGGCAGTGCTGATGCCGGTGGTAAAGATTACTGTGATGAATTTCACGTCATTAACTTTACGTTAATTGACGATTTTCTTCAGTTGGCAATGAAAAATAATGTTGTTTTTGCCATGTGTGTTGAGTGTGATCCTGCTATTTCTATCGTTAATGAAATAAACAAGCAGTTAGGTAAAAACTACTTCAATGATTATGCTTGCCAAGCGAGTGACAATAAAGAAATTACCCGTCAATTACAAAAAAAATTATGCTTACCCCACCCACAGTTTTACCACATTAATTCAGTTGAGGAGCTCTTTAGTTTATTGGCAGTTAATGGCAACTCAATAAAATCATGGGTCTTAAAACCTAAATCGTCATCAGGTAGTAGAGGTGTTGTCTTTATTGATGCAGACTCTAACTTATCGGAGTGTTATCAGCAGTCAATTGCCTATGCAAAGCATGCCGCTGAAGGTTTATTACTCGAAGAGTTTATTAAAGGAAGAGAAATAGCCCTAGATGGCTTTGTGGTTGATGGTAAAGTAAATATTCTTACCCTCTCTTATAAAGATAGAACACCAGCACCTTACTTACTCGATGAAGGTTTGTTCATTACAGCAGAGCGAAATACCGCGTTGCTTGAAAAGTGCCAGACACAGTTACATCGTTTATTTAGCGCATTGCAAGATAATATATCAAGCCCATTCCATGTAGAAATGATTTTAGGTGATAACTTTTCATTTATTGTTGAGTTTAGTTTTCGTGGTGCAGGTTTTAATGTTTTTTCAAAGTGGATTCCTGAAGTTACAGGTATTAATACAATTGAGCAGCAAGTTAATCAGATAAATTTTCAGCCGTTACTACTACCTAAACAGAGCGACTACTTTACTGAAACCCGACAAAACAATAGCTTATATATAGGTTTTTTATCTGGAAATAAAGGGGTTTTAAAGAAAGTAATTGGTGAAGAGGAAATTAGAAGGCATCCTAAAATATTAGCGTATGAGTTCTACCCTCAAGTAGGCCAGCAAATCAATCCCTTAACTTCCGGGGCAGATAGAGTAGGTTATATTGCTGTGGAAGCTGATGACTACTTAAGTGCAAAATCCTTGTTTAAGGAGCTTGCAAATAAATTGGTACTAACTTATGACTGATTATGAAAGTGTTTGTCAAGTATTCAAGCAACAATCAGCAATTGATTTTATTATACCTGCAGGGAGGGCGAACACACTCCTGTATGCATTTTTTAAAACGTTACCTGAAAAATCTACGATTATTTTCCCTGAAATTATGTGTCCTAGCCCACTTTTTGTTGCGGACCTTGCTGGTGTAGAAGCCCAGTTATGCGATGTAGATAGCAGCACAGGTTTACTTGATATTCATGCATTAAGAAGAATTGTTTCAGAAAACCCCAAGCAAGTGAGTGCAGTTCTGAGTGTTAACTTATATGGTTTACGACCTAATAATCATGAGATATATGATTTTTGTCGAGCTAATAATATAACCCTTATTGAAGATGCTGCACAAGGATTTGATTTTGAAAGCTTATCGTCTGACGTGGATTTTTCAATTTTAAGTTTTGGAAATAAAAAAACACTCGATCTTGGCGGAGGAGGCCTACTGCTAACAAAAAATAAAGAAATTTATCAAGCAGTAACTGCTGAATTAACCAAAGTAAGAGTCTCCGATCCTGCAATTATACTCAAATTAAGTCAGGATTATTCAGCGTTATATTATCGCTTTCAAGAAATGGAATCGTACAGAGTCGGCAGCCAAAAATGCTTTGCTGGCTTTTCATCTCTATTTTCTGATCTTTATTTTCCAGCAAAAGATACCATTGATTTTGGTTTATTATTAGCTCGTCTACGTGAATTGCCAAAAGATAAAGAGCAGCGTTTATTTTGGGTTAAGCGATATAATGATTTGTTTGCAAGGATGAAAGGTTTTACTTTACTTGATAATCTAGAGAGTCAAGGCAGTTATTGGCGTTACTCTGTACTGATAGCTGAAGATAAAAGAAGAGGTTTTACTGATTATATAAGAGATAAAGGGATTGATGTTTCGTGTTGGTACCCTAGTTTAGAGAAACTGGGATTTAATCATCGGTTCTTAACGGTAAAACAAAAAAGTTCTTTTGGTGAGTCAGTATTAAATTTTTGGTTAGAAGATATGACTAATGAAAAATTTACTTACCTAGAAACATGTATCGAAGCTTATATTGGGAGTTAATATGAATAGAAAAATTGACATTCTTGATTGTACATTACGTGATGGTAGCTATTTAATTAACTTTCAATTTAACTGTCATGATACTGGTTTTATCTCTAATGCTTTAGAAGATGCAGGTATCAAGTATATTGAAGTTGGACATGGCCTAGGTTTAGATGCTGCAAATAGTAAAGGAAAGTCACTTGAAGATGATATTGCCTATATTAAGTCAGCCAAGGCCGGTACAAAAAACGCATTGATTGGGGTCTTCTTTATTCCAGGAATAGGCCAGTTAGCGAGTATTAAAAAAGCGCTAGATTCAGGTTTAGACTTCATTCGTATTGGAGTAAATGTTTTTGACTATAAACAAGCAAAAGAGACTGTTGAATATGCCAAATCATTAGGGTTAGAAGTCTGGATTAATTTAATGAAGACCTATGCAATGCCCTATGAGGAGTTTAAACTTCTTTGCCTCGATATCAATGACTATGGAGCCGACAAACTAGCAGTTGTAGATTCCGCCGGAGGAATGACTCCTTCACAAGTGACTAGGTATGTTGAAATAGCGAAAAATAACACTCATTACTCAATTGGATTTCATGGACATAATAATTTGCAAATGGCTATTGCTAACTGTTTAGCTGCTGTTGAAGCGGGCGCAGATAGTGTTGATACGACTTTATATGGTATGGGAAGGAACGGTGGTAACGCAGCGACAGAGATTATCTCAGCTTTATTAACAAGAGAGGGATACAATGTTGGTGGCTGTAATAATGAAAGGTTAATAGAGTTAGCAGATAAAGTTATTGCCCCTATAGCGCCGATAGAAGGACGTGATTATTCTGTTGAACTGGCTTCAGGTATCAATTATTTTCATTCAAGTTATTTAAACATAGTGAACAGTGTTGCTATAAAGAATGAAATAGACCCTTTTAAAATAATTTTATCTTTACCCAGTGAAAGTCACAAAGTTGTGACCAATAAAATGTGTCAACAAACAGTGTCTAATTTGAGTGCACAGCAAAATCATTCATTTAAAAGGTCATTGGTTTATTCTGATCGAGTATATGTTAACTCACTGACAAAGTTAAAGGAGTACTTGTGTGAAGTTGCAGCTAAAACGAAGAAAGAAGCAGTAATAAGTATTGCTTTAAATAAAGAGTTAACAAGTGCAAAAAATGGTGAATATCGAATTAGCTCGATTACTGCTATAGAGGGAAGTCTTGTAGCTCATATTGAGATTGCTGACAAAGAAATAGCTGAATATATTATCCATGAACTAGAAAATGAAGTTAAATACTGGGTCTTGGAAAATGCACTTTATCAATGTGTAGTATCTATTTCAGGGCAATCTAAGATCCTTTATTACAATGAAAAATTACTTATTGATAGTGTTTTATATAATGAGTTGTCGCTAACAGGTGAAAGTATATTGTGTATTAATGATGATTTATCACAAACGCCAATTAAAGACTCTGAATTTTCATCAATAGCTAAGGGATTATCTGTTAACGAAAATAAAAACATAAAGTATATTCTGTCTGAAAAAGTTAACACTATTTCGCCTAAACTACTGGCTAATATCAGTGAGAATAGCGTTATTATTCTACTAACTCAGTGTGTAATAGAGCAGGGCAGCTGGAAGATCATTAATCAAAAAAAAGTAACGTTAATTAGATTAAATTATACCAAGTCTTTAGCTTATGATATTAAGAGAGTGATTAACTATTATCAATCTATTTACTTATCGAGAGGGAAAAAAGAAGTTGATGGTATTCAAGTTGTATCTGCGGGTGTAATTGCTGAAAAAGGCACTACAATTGTAGATGATATTATTTCACCTACAATGATTATAGGTGAAACAGATGGTCAAGGGGGAGTTTTAAACAACCCGATAACTGAATCACGTTATCAAGTTGTTAGTGATGTGATTTTAAATGGAAAATCACATTAGACTGTCGAATTAATATTAATCCCTTCCATTCGTAACTGATACGCTTTTATATATCAGTTACGAAAATCTCTTTAAACATAGCCACAACTTTTGCTACTGTTTCAGGGGTTACATGTCGGCTGTCTTCATCCCAAGCATCTTTACAACACTCAGTTACCATTTCATAGCTTGGTAAGTAATACATATCAGGATTATTTGTTACAAGCTGATCTGCTGCTACCCTAAGCACCGCTTTTGAATGGCAATTAGCACTAATAATATGTTGTTCATCTGCTCTTCCTGTTGCAAGGAATGGGATTGGTGAAACACTAATAATTAGCTTAAACTTAGGGTTATTAGCCTTAATTATGTCAAAAAATGTTTGAATGTTATGAACGTTTTCTTCAACAGTTAACGTTTTATGTTTAACACATTGGTAGGTATTATTGCGTGGGTTTCTCGACATTACAGTACCATCATGTAATTCCCAGCACTCATTTAAACCTAAGGTGACTACAAAGACCTCACAGCTTAGAAAAGCTTCTTTCACTGCTTCTATATGTCTTTCGTAGTCAGCTAAGTAAGCTTCTTGACTATTAAAAAATACATTTTCTCGATAGGGGTCAAGGTAATGACCTGTTTCTGACGCGAATAACAATTTTTCAAACTTTTTTATACCGAAGGCTTTTTCTGCTAATTGTTTAAAACTTGGTGTATTGAATAATATTCCATAATTAGCACAGAATTTGGCAATAGTATCGCCGGGTTGATAGCCATCAATAACTACGCCACTGTTAACGTTATCATTTCTTTCTGTAATGACGTAATTATATCCTGCTTCTTGAAAGTGTTTAGCTATTTCAAATGCAAAACAACTTCCTGCAGAGCCTATTGGTGTATTCATATCCATTACCGGCTCTTTTTTGACGTAGGGTAGTAAATCAAATTTTGATACCGGATGTTTATCATGAAGAGGGTTTGGCCAAAAAACGCCTTTAGGATCAGGTTTTTTATTAATATTATAACGGCTACAACTATCAATATAGGTTCGTTCATATTGACAAATATTATTTAGAATTCTAGGCCATGATTCTTCGGTTATATTGTCGGGCTTTATTTGCTCAATAACAGCTTGTTTAATAAATTTTAATAATTCAAATAAAGAGTTAAACTGTTTAAACTCAGGATCGGCTTCGTTAATATGATCAGCGAACATTTTCGCCACTGCATTATCATTGATTATGACATCGAGTAAATAATATAAGTGATTAACATTATTAATTATGTTATTTAAAGGGAACTCTATTAATTCGTCAGACTTTTGTTGGTGTTGAGTGAACTTTTTACAAACCTCAGGAAAACCGTCAAAAGAAAGACTTATTGCAGCGGGAAAAAAATATTTTTCAGCGATAGTTTTCCATGATACTTCACTTGGAACGATACAAAATGTTAGTGCATATCTAGTTTTCCCCTCCATTGGCGGTGTTGCTCTATGAGCTAGCTGATTAGGGTTAAATATTAAAGTGTCGCCTGCATTAGCCTTAAAAAACTCCGGTGAAAAATCAATATTAAAATGATCACAAAGTGGCTTGATGTCGATACTTCTTTTAGCAACATTGTTGAATATGTAGCCAACTTTTTTAAGTTCGGTAGATGTTTTGTGATCTAGTATTGCAGTTTCGCTTCCATGCTCATCATAGCCGTTTAGGTAAGTAATCATTTTTAAGTGACGGGTCGGGCCTCCATCACAATGCCATTTTGTATAATAAAACTCATCTTCATTGTGTTTTTCAATTTTATATACAGCCCACCACATAATACAATATTCACTGTTAAAGTATGAACGAATGTGTTCATCAACTTCGTCAGTCATGAAATGAGCAATAAATGACTTTAATACCTCTGGCTTATGAAAAGATTCTTTATCTTTATTGAACTCTGAAATGATCACTTCAGTCAATTGTGGTGGCACATGTGCTCTTATTGTGTGCTGATGTTCGGTTATTAAAGGGGTATTTATAGTCGTTCGATTATAACGCGTTTTTGCTCGATGGTTTAATTGTTGGTACCCTTGGTCGATATCATGATATTGAAAATCATTTTTGTATGAATTTTCAATTAAAGAGTACTCATTGTTTTCAATTGTGAGTGTCTGCTCAGCAAAAATTTTAGCCATGTTATTTACCTAGTTTATATGGGGTAGAACAACATTCAAGCAGTAAACGTGCCATGTTTTGTTGTTTATTGTGACTTCCACAGTGATGGGTTGATTAAACTCTGTTCTACCCTAGATAGTTGTGAAAAGTCATATGGGATAACTTTATTAAATATAGCGACTACTTGTTGCATCTCAGTCAATGAACTAACACCGATAACAAACTTATCAACAAAATCTTGATTTTTTGCGAAAGAGAGACATGCCTCAAGAGGAGAGTATTCTAGTTCAAATATATATTTACTTAATTCCTCAAAAGCTGATGAGTATGGGGAAAAAGACTTTGGTCTATGTTGTTCCCCCATGAGCAATAACCCTTGTAAAAATAATGATCTGGCGTGTAACTCTATCTGCTTTTCTTCTAAAATTGATTTTATGCTTGGAGAAGAAAAGCGTTGGTCAAAAATGTTCAGCGGTACTTGTACAATATCGATATCAAAGCTATTGATGATAGTAATTAATTGTTTGGGGTGGTATACAGAGACACCAATCTTCTTGCATAACCCTTTATTTTTAAGCGATATTAAGTTGTGGTAATTTTGTTTGGCATTACTAGAGAGTAAATCATTAGCATTGTGAAGCATAACCGCGTAGACCGACGAGCTTTGTAAATGGGTTAAAGATAATGTCAGTTGCTGTTCGTAATATGTTGGAGAATGTTCTTTTGTTGAAATTTTTGTGATGATCTCAAGTGGTGATGTAAGCACTTGCTTGGCGTTACCAATTGATTTCTCACTGTCCCCATAACCACTTGCTGTGTCTAACGTATTTATATTGTTACGCTGAGAAAAATTAATAATATTATTAATTTCTTGTTGCGATATTTTTCCATTTTTATTGGATATACCGTAATCTAAGCCAAACTGAGCAGTACCTAGTGCAAGTTTCATAATAATTCAATAATGGTATCGATGACGTACTGTTGTTCGTCAGATGAAAGTTCAGGGTATAAAGGTAAGGAGATAGCCCGTTGATAATAGTTTTCTGCCACAGGGAAGTCGCCAACAGAAAAACCTAAATTTTGATAATAAGGCTGAGTATGAATAGGAATGTAATGAACATGAGCAAATATTTTTCTAGCTCTTAGTGTGGTAATTATCCTTTCATGTTGGTCTATATCAGCAGTGTCTAAGAGGACAATATATAGATGATAAGATGAATAAGTACTTTTAGTCGCAGATAATGGCGTTAATTTTGTTGCTGAAAAAGCCTTATCATAGATTTTAGCAATGTTATTTCGTTGCTGAACAAAAGTATCTAACTTTGTTAATTGGCTAATGCCGAGCGCTGCTTGCAATTCGCTCATTCTGTAGTTAAAACCTAAAGCAATTTGTTGGTAATACCAAGGACCATCACTTTCACCTACCATTAACTCCTTATCAGCGGTTACCCCATGGCTTCGATATAAACGTAGCTTTTCTATTAATGCCGCCGAATTAGTTAAAGCTATGCCACCTTCAGCTGTTGTGATGATCTTTACAGGATGAAAGCTAAAAACGGTAATGTCTGAGTACTGACAATTACCAACAGGGGCATCAAGATAGCGAGCGCCAATAGCATGCGAAGCATCTTCAATAATGGAAAAGTGATAGATATCGGCTAATGCTTTTATGGTCTTCATATCGCAAGATTGCCCGGCTAAATGCACAGCAATAATAACTTTAGGCAAGGTGTTATTTTTCTTTGCCTCTGCTAATTTATGTTTCAGTGCAGTGGTGCAAAGGTTTCCTGAAGTGATATCAATATCTATAAAATCAACCGTTGCCCCACAGTACAAGGCACAATTGGCCGAAGCAACAAAAGAAATAGGAGAAGTCCAGACAATATCTCCTTTATTAACGTCTAAGGCAAGGCAGGCTATATGCAGGGCCGAAGTGGCACTATTTACCGCACATGCATAAGAGCTTTGGCAGTACAGTGCTATTTGTTCTTCAAATCTAGGTACTTGTGGCCCTTGAGTAAGATAATCAGAAGATAAGACTTCGATAACGCTGTTTATATCTTCCTGACTGATTTTTTGTTTGCCGTAAGGGATCATTCATCATCCATGGTATTAAAACTGAGCAGCTCATTTTGGGTCAAGAAATACTCATTGTTTTTTGAATTATATTCAAAACCCGGTTCGACAATGCTGCCACTTTCATTGAGGGCATTATGGGTAAAGTCATTACTTCTACTTGAAAAGCTAATACTAGGGGCAATAACAAAATGGTCATCGTACTCGTAAGTATGGTATGAGTTATCGGCAGGGCACATAATTTCATGTAGCTTTTCACCTGGGCGTATGCCGATAATCTTTATTGACAATTGTGGAGCCATTGCTTTTGCTAGATCCATTACGCGCATTGAAGGTATTTTAGGGATAAAAATTTCACCGCCAAGCATACGTTCAAAGTTTTTTAAAACAAAGTCGACACCATCTTGCAATGTGATCCAAAAGCGGGTCATTTCATCATGGGTAACGGGAAGTTCAGTTGCCCCTTCATTGATAAGTTTTTGAAAGAAAGGCACAACAGAGCCTCTAGAGCCAACAACATTACCATACCGTACTACCGAAAAAATGGTTTTATGACCACCTGATATGTTATTAGCAGCCACAAATAGTTTGTCTGAAGCTAACTTTGTTGCTCCATATAGATTAATTGGATTTGCGGCCTTGTCTGTTGAAAGTGCGATAACTCTTTCAACATTGTTAGCCAAGGCAGCATTAATAACATTCTCAGCACCATTGATATTTGTTTTAATACATTCCATTGGATTGTATTCAGCTGCGGGTACATGTTTTAATGCTGCTGCATGAATAACATAATCAACACCATTCATGGCTTGTGTTAGACGTTCTTTATCGCGAACATCGCCAATAAAATAACGCATGCAAGGCTGATTAAAGTCTTGTTGCATTTCAAATTGCTTTAATTCATCGCGAGAATATATGATGATCTTTTTTGGCGTGTATTCTTTTAATAGTGTTTTGACGTACTTCTTTCCAAAAGAACCCGTTCCACCAGTGATGAGAATGTTTTTATTGTTGAACATTACTTTAGATACCTTTTGGGTTGTTAGCTTTATAATTAGTAAACGTAATTTACAGAGCTATTTCATTTAGTTATTAGGGGGGAAGTTATCCCTACTTATTACAGGGGCTAGTTCTGTAGCTTCTACATAATACTTTAATTATCTACCCCGTTTAGCTTAACCTTTATTTTAAATAACTTTTTTAATAATTTGTAGATGCTTAGCCAGCCATTTTATACTGTAATATATATAGCATATTATGTACCAACTGTTTTTAATTTAAATGTATTGGAAGAATAACATGATGAGTTTATTAAAGTCAGCCAACCCTTTTTTTTGTAGTGCGGATTTGCTAATGCAGCATAGTAAAAGTTAAAAAATATTATAATTATTAATTTGTTAGTTAATAATATTGTTCTAGGTCAATTTTTTACTCCTATGTTCGACTTATTAAGAATTTGAGGGATATTTCAAATCTATTGTTCTCTATGGAATGGTTTAAAGTAAATTAGATATTTTATCATAAAGATCTGTGGCTTGACTATTAGTTAGGTTGCCAATCGCTTTAGCTCT
>Ga0209396_1000929_pt1 | contig 33627 bp, 26 predicted proteins | sample GOMGulsemesocosm_6_FD_184638 | JGI IMG/M metagenome (GOLD analysis project Ga0209396, IMG submission 184638) | Methane-oxidizing microbial communities from mesocosms in the Gulf of Mexico - GOM8C Gulf of Mexico (SPAdes) (version 2) | ecosystem: Environmental > Aquatic > Marine > Cold seeps...
TAACTTTAAGGGAATTTGTTCAAAAGTATTTTTTATAAAATACAAAAGATATGCAGACTTGTAAAAGTAAATATCTAGATGAATATGCTGGTTGAAGAAATCCAGTGATTAGCTGGTAATAATAATAGCAGGGATAACCACCCTACAGATATACACACTCACTATGTCCGATACTCTTCAGTATTGGACATAGTGAGTGTGGTGATTTATACTAGCTTTATGCCTACATTCTACTTAGAACTCAAAAATTGGTATTCAAAATAAATGTCATTAACAAAGACCTCAAATTCAACTTTATCTCAAAGTTCAGCTCCTACCTTAAAGAATCCTGTTCCGCTGTATCCGCCGTACATTGATTTATGCGATTTCGATCTTGAAGATTATCCTGAGCTTAATAAAATATTCTCATCCAACGAACCCTGGTGGCTAGAACAATTTAATTGGGGGAAAATATTCCTCACTTATATCGGTAGAAATAAATCAGCACATACTTATGATAGATTCAGAAATGACGTTGAACGTTTTCTTTTATGGTCGTTTATCGAAAAGAAAAAACCAATAGATCAATTACGAAAATCCGACTTACTTGAGTATGCTGATTTTTGTTGGCAACCACCGGTCACTTGGATTGGCACATCGAATCAAGAACGTTTCAAAATTACTAACGGTTATTCAGCAGCTAACGAGCTTTGGTTTCCATATAAAATTCAAGCTCCAAAAAGTTTGAAAGCTGATTTTGTTATTGATAAGAAAAAATACCGGCCATCACAGCAAACGCTTTCATCAATGTTTACCGCTATTATCGTCTTTTATAATTACTTAATGGCTGAAGATTTTTGTATTGGTAACCCTGCACAAATAGCTAAGAAAGATTGCCGACACTTTATTATTGACTCTCAAGTTAAGGAAATTAAACGGTTGACCGGTAGTCAATGGCAATACGTTCTAGACACCGCTGTTGAAATGGCCGATGAAGATCCTCTATTTGAACGTAACTTATTTGTTATTGCAGCTTTGAAAACTCTTTTTTTAAGAATTTCAGAGTTATCTGAAAGACCTACATGGTCACCGACCATGGGCCACTTTTGGCAAGATGATGATGAAAACTGGTGGCTTAAAATATTTGGTAAAAGCCGAAAATTACGTGATATTACTGTTCCTATTGATTTTCTACCTTTTTTAGAGCGTTATCGAGCTTCACGTAGTTTGTTGGGTTTACCATCAAGTAATGAAAATTCAGTTTTGGTGGAAAAAGTACGTGGTCAAGGCGGTATGACATCAAGGCATTTAAGACGAATAGTACAGAGTGTTTTCGATCTTGCTCATGAGAATATGCGTAGATCTGAAGGCGAAAATAAAGCACTAAAATTGAAAGAAGCATCTGCCCATTGGTTAAGACATACCGGCGCAAGTATGGAAATTGAACGTGGGCGCCCTCTTAAAGATATTTCAGAAGATCTTGGTCATGCAAGTATGGCAACAACAGATACTGTTTATGTTCAAAGTGAAAATAAGAAACGTGCCGAAAGTGGTAAAAGAAGAAAGGTCGATTAATTATTATAAAGCCGACTGTAAATTGTGAAACAACCGCCCTACTTTATAAGCTATAAATTAGTTCGACTAAATTAGCACGCTATGTAATTCTTTACTTATGATGACAAGTTAAAATTATCAGAATTCACGTAGCGTTAGGTTGCTATTTGTACATATTGTAATGGTGTGTTAATTATAAAGGGCTACAGGCTGATTTAGTGCCGTTTTAACCAAATTGAGTAACACTGCTTATTAGTAATAAACGACTAATATGCACATTTAACGAACTAAAAAGTAATGTAAAAGAGGCTTTATACAACAAATTAATATGATATACGGTTTGATGACATAATTTAATTATTCTCTGGTTTAATCTTGAACATTAAATGTTTTAATTTAATACAGATATGATTTTCATGACACACATTTCATTTACTAAATGACGTTTTTGTATTGGTTACCTGCATTGGTTAGCAATGAAGTTGCATTACCAGCTAAATTAATTATTCTGAATTTACATCTTAAAATAAAACGGATTGCTCATAAATGAACAATCCGTTTAGTGTATTGAAATCGAAAATGTTTACGCTTTAATTATTACATCAACAATGTAAATTTTATTTCATCGGCTTTTTAAATAATAATGTAAACCGGTCTGAATTACCGGTAACTGATTTTCTGCCGACCTCAAAACGCAATTCATCATCTGCTTTGTAATGCATTGATGAGTAATCAACAAAAACAAAACCCGCGGCTTGGACTTCTTTAATCACTAAAATTGGATCTACTCTGCGGCCATTCTCATCATTTTCTTTTTGCATATGACGACGAGTATGATCAACAATACCGTAAATACCACCTGGTTTTAATGCTTTTATTGCCTCTTCATTCACTTTAGTACGGGTTGCTAGTGACAGATTATGATAGTTACGGAAAGTTAAAACCGCATCAATATTTTCCACATCAAAATCGACGTTTAATAAATTGTAGCGATCTTCTTCTTCGTTACGTTCCCACTTTGAGTCATTACTTACTGTTTTAACTTTACTAAACTCATCTTTACTTAATAATTTTTCTGACGCCATTGCAACATAAAGTTGACCTTTATCTTTTAATGCAGGAGCAAGTAAATTGGTATACCAACCACCACCTGGAATCAATTCAAGTACTGTCATGTCAGACTGTATACCTAAAAATTCAAGTGTTTTTACAGGTTTACGATTTCGATCTCGTTCTTTATCTTTGTCAGAACGATGCTCTGATTTCATGGCTGCTTTAATATCTTCACTAAAACTTTCAGCTTGTACAAATCCAGCTGAAAAACTACAGCTAATAAGTAAAGGAACTAATAATTTACGCATTTTTCGTCCACTCCAAATGGTTATATTTCATCATGTTATAATTTTTTTTCATGATGGTTAGTAAAATCCCTGTTACTCTATCAGTAATCGCTGCTGAAATTATCACAAACTATCGCGAATTGTATGACAAGTAGTAACAATTTATGTCTGAGAAATGCAATAGTTAAGCAAAACATTCATCTAAAATATACAAGTGTTACTTGTGTGATAAAATGACTTCACTATACAATACGTATGTTTTCCTGTTAAAAGTATTCACATTGAAATCTAACACTCAGCACAAATTTAAACTTGGTAAACGGTTACAAATAATCGAACAAATGGTGGCATCACAATATAGCCATATTTGGGATTGCTGTTGTGATCATGGCTTACTCGGCGCAGCCTTACTATTAAGGCAAGTTACTAATATATCTAGTAATAAATCTAGTGAAATTCATTTTGTAGATATAGTTCCAGAGCTAATGATTGCACTGGATAACAAACTTCAGCATTATTTTATAAACTCACCTTGGCAAACACATTGTCTCGATGTAGCCTCGTTGCCTCTAGATAAATATGAAGGTAAACACCTAGTCATTATTGCAGGAGTTGGCGGTGACTTGATGATTAAATTTATTGAAGAAATTCATCGAAAGCACACAAGTTTAAACATAGATTTTTTGCTCTGCCCTGTCCATCACCAATTTTCACTACGCAGTAAATTAATTGCATTGGATTTCAGTTTGAAAGATGAAAAATTAGTAGAAGAAAACAACCGTCATTATGAAGTACTTCTTGTTTCATCAAGTAGTAATTCAGGGAATAAAATTAGTCCTGTCGGTAATAAAATATGGTTATCTGAAACACAGGAACAGAATGAAATAGCGAAACGGTATTTAACTAAAACAATTGCACATTACCAACGTATAAGGCTTGGCTTAAAACAGGAAAGTCAAAACGACATCAACAATATTATTTCGATTTATCATTCAGTTAACTTATAAATATTGCTGATTATCACAACACTGTTAATCCGTAATAGCAGTCATTACCTCTGGCTTTTTTAATTTTACGCCAGACTGATTTAGTGAGTTTTTAGGTACTATCTGTACATCATAATTTGCCGATAATAGCTCAGATATAAACTCAGAAGGGGTGATGGGATCAGCAATGAAATAGAGTTTTTTCTTCGCCCTAGTCATTGCTACGTACAACAATCTACGCTCTTCGGAATGTCTAAAACCATCAACTTGAGGCAATAAGGCTTCGAGCACCGAATCTTCTTTATTTACATTTGGAAAGCCAGTGTTTCCCTTGGAAAATCCAACCAGAATGCAATAATCTGCCTCTAATCCTTTAGAACCATGAAATGTCCAATATAAAATATTGTTATTTACGCAAACACGTCTTAGCTCTGCTTCTGCATTATTAAGCAAGTAACGGTAGCGTGCTAATACAGCGATTGAGCCAGTGGGATCAAGGGCTCTAATCGTATTAACAACCTGAACGATACTTTCGTTCAGAGTATTTTTATCAGCTTCTACTAAGTAAACTTGTGATTTTTCTACTTGGTGGTGTGCTTCAATTTTCTTGCTGTATTGCTCTGGGTTCTGCATAACAAATTTTCCTGCCGTTTCTGCAATACTATTATTATAACGGAATGTTTTTCCCAGCACTGTGACTGAATGACTACCAAAATATTTATCGAACTGGGTAATTAATGCTAATTGTGCTCCCGAAAAACGGTAGATAGATTGCCAGTCATCTCCTACTACGGTTAGCCTCGGTTTTGGACCTTTATCGATGAGTTTATTTAATAGTTTCACTCTCGCTGTTGATATATCTTGAAACTCATCAACAAGGATATCTGTCCACGGTGGCACTACATTTCCACAAGTAACATGTTGAGAAGCTTGACTAATCATATCATCAAAATCAATGGCTTTTTGACTCGTTAACTCAGCTGTATATGCTTGTACAATCTCGTTTAGTAGTTCAGTGTAATGTTTGGCGTTATGTATTTTCGCATTGTTTAATCGTGTTTCAACTTGTTCACTATTGATTTGTCCTACTCTGATTGCTTGTAAAAGCTTAATAAATCTCTTGGTATTTTTAGCGAGTAAGTTTTTTTTATTCAGCTCAGATAGTATCACTTTTGTGTTTTTACGTGCCACTACGACATCATTTCGGTCCATCTGTTCCGATAACCGATATTCCAAATTATCTCTGATCAAGTCATCATCATAAATCTCTATAAGCCTAGTTTCACCTGTTTGGTGGATAGACCTTATGGCGTTTATTTGATCATTAAATTGACTAGAATATCCATTTGATTTGGCGCTCGCGTCTCTAGTTCCTGCAAAGTGTTCAAGGTATATATTCGTTTTTCTGAGATGAAAACAGGGCTTATATTCAAGTCCTTCAGTTATCTTAGAATTTGATACATAATCCCCTGGATACTGATAATCTACCGAGTGTAAAAACAGCCAATTAGCAATTAATAATTCCTGATGAGTTTTTACCTTATCTCCCTGTAATGTTTGATATTTACTGTCACTAACATGGGCTTCATATTGTGCTGTAGAACTTAATTGAACAGTGTCATTCGGTTGATAGGAAAGGTCAATAAAGCGTTTCATGTTTGTATAGTTTTGACTGATATGATGCTCAAACCATTTAAAAAACCATTGCTCAAGTTGCATTGGCTCATTCACAAAGACAGATAACCTTGTATTTGCTTTTGCGTCTTTAAGTATCTTTAAACCAAGGGCATGAAACGTCATGATAGTAGGTGATTCACAGCGTAAACCAAATGAATCTTTTCTAACCGCTAATCTTTCTTTAAGCTCTTTGACTGCAGCATTGTTATAAGCAAGCAATAAAACCTTATCAGCTGGCACTTTATGATGAGTAATTAGGCTCAGTGCTTTAGCAACCATTACCGATGTTTTACCTGTACCGGCGGCAGCTAATATAAGGTTTTTATCATTATTTCTTATAACTGCAAGTCTCTGTTCTGTAGTTAATGGATTCGATTCAATCCCGTCAAAAAAATCAACTTGAGCATCAAGCATCCGCCTTTCATAATATTGCCTATAACTCTGTGCATCTTTAATGCATGGCATTCTCGAAATAACGTCAACTTTTGACAGTTGTTTTTTTGATAGTAGCTGTTTCCAACGCTCTTTTGACGCCCTATAACTTTGAATAAATGGAGTGACCGATTTATTTAGCATTTCTACTGACGAGTCTCTGAGATATTGATTGAGTGCTTCTTTATGAAAAAAATCTAACCGAGAAGTAATATTGTTCGTAATGCTGTTGTTGAGACCAATACTCGACTTTTCATCAAACGTTTTAACACTACTTTTACTTATGCCCCATATTCGAAAGACTTCACTTGTAGTTTTGATTACTAGCGTTTTTCCAAAAGTGGATTCTTCAATTAGTGGGAAATCAATCAGTTGGTTCACTGAAATGTGATGAGCGTTTTGATCTACATCAATGAGCGTTATACCCATATCTGAAATTTCGATTCTTTTGGCTTTGCCAAACCATTGCCCAAAAAAATTACGGTAAAGTGTATATGTCATGCTAATTATTAAGCTTTATAAGAGAGATAAAATGAATTCGATTTGTCATCTATTTAACACTGATCTTTGTATCTGTTTATCATATGCTGAGACACTGTATAAAACAACAGTGCCCCTGTAATACTTCACTATGCCAAGTTCAATGACTACAATGTGTTTGTTATTCGAGCTATTTCGTTACTCATCTTCGTGGTTTGAATGACTAATAGCTTGATTAGCGATTGTATATGAAAACCCTTTTGTAATTAGATGCCGTAATGCTTTTTGCTTTAGTTTTAATTCTTCAATAGGCTCTTCACCAAATTTTCTAATTTTTAGTGTTAATGCTTTATTAAAATAGTCATCTTCGCTCGTTTCTATGGCACTGATGCATTCATTAATCGTGTTCGATGAAAAACCTTTAGCATATAGTTTTTCTTTAATCTTATTAGGGCCAATGTTTTTATCTGACAGGCTTTCTGTTAAACGTTGTGCATAGCGTTGATCATTGACAATATCTCTTTCAATCAGATACTCAAGTGCAGACTCGTTATATTGCGTATCATCCTTAAATAATAAGTTAGCTTTTTGGAGCAATTTTTTGGCTGAATATTCTCCATATCGCTCGATCATCCACTGCATGTATGATTTAACACGTTCGTATGAAATTACTTGTGGTTTTGTACTTTGTCTTTTTTTATACATGCGATTATTAGAACCTATTCCTCGGTATCCACCCTATATAAATAATGACAGTTATCCTAACCGATTATATTTATCCCCAAGTAACTTGAACATGATTAGCTCAGGCATACTAAAACGAGCATTTATATGTTACTTGGGCATAGTATAATATTACCGATTTTAGAGACTCCAAGGGGGAATTTTTTGAATTACGTAAAGCGTTATTGGTTTTGAAAAAATAGATAACTGTCGCTTCGTATGTGATCCAGAAGCTATTATCCTAGCAGCCATTTATTTAATCAATACATCAGCTCTAACACTACTTATCATCGATGGGAGATTAGCTGTTCATTTCTAAACTTCGACACCATGCACAAGCATTAAGAAACTCTTGCTGAAGTATTTCTTTACTAAGGCCGTGCATATTCATAAGCTCGAGATCATTTTCATTGTTGTCTGAGATAAAGGTCGTTGTTAGCTTTAATAAATCACCTAATAAACCATCATAAGAGAGTAATGCCTTTTCAATCGGTGTCGCTAATGGCATTGTTTTAATAATTTCACTAATAGGCATAGATAAAATAAATTCAATAGAGCTTAGTAAGCCTGTAATAAAGGAAAATTCATATACATCGGTGAAATTACTTTGATTACCAAGGGATTGCATCATTTTAGCCGTAATTAATGACTGCTTGCATATTTCATCAGCTTTATGGGATGTTAAATTTGATAAGGCCAAAATGGAGATTAGTTGCCTTAATTTCTCTTCACCTAAATAAGTCGCGGCTTGTTTTAAACACTCTATTTCAATGTTTGTGCCTGTTGAAACATTATTAACCATTTTCAATAAACCTATGGTTAAATTTACGTCTTGGCTGATTATGTGTGAGACTCTTTCAAAGTCTAAAGTGTCATTTGCTGTTTCCGTTAGCAACTGTAACATCATTATTTTTAATGTAGTTAGTGTTTGTCCTTCAATCATTTCTGTTTGGTGATAAAAATAGCCTTGAAAATAATTAAAGCCCACTTCTGCAAGAGTTTGCTGCTGATTTTTTGTCTCGACACGTTCCGCAATTAAGCGGATGTTGAACTGTTTCATTCTGCTAACTGAGGGTATCAAACGTTTTGTGTTAATTTCTTCTATATTAACCTTAACTATATCGATATAGGGAAACAACACATCCCAATGACTTGCCAAATCATATTCTGTTAGCGCTATTTTATAGCCGCATTCATTATAATATTTTACTATTTTTACTAAGTTTTTCGATGGTTTTTTATGACCAACCAGTTCAATAATTATCAGATTTTTATCAAACATTAATGGAAACTTATGTATCAAATTATTTTCAGTAAAATTGATGAAAGCCAACTTTCCCATACATAAGGTTTGAATGTCACTTTGAATATGATTTTGAATGATGAGTTTAGAGCTGGCAATATCTTGGTCTACTTCGGGGAACTCATTTACGGAGCTATTTCTAAAAAACAGCTCATAGCCAACAGTCTCTAGATTTCTATCAAAAATTGCTTGTCGAGCAATATATGTCTTCTTCATTTATAAGCCTAGTTATCTATCATTGAGTTAATTATATCGTTAACTATCATAATTGTTTAAACAATATTTACTTACTAGCATTATTTTATTACTTCCTAATATATTTGTAAGATAGCATAGTTCATCAAGTGCAAAATAGTCGCTTTTTTATTATTGTAGAGCGTGAAAAATAGCACATGTTAAGCATAACGCATGACCAAGATAGTTTATAAATACCTTATAAAAAACTTTTACGTTCAATTATTCATTGATGACACAAAAACCATTACCAAAAGGGTCTGCACAATAAGCAATAGAGCCCCACTCACCTGATTCTCCACCTTCGTGAGATCCTCCCGTTTTTAAAATGTTAGCGACTAGTTTTTCAACATCCTCACAGAGAAAATCTAAATGAACCGGTGACCAATGACGAGCGTAGTCACGAACTATCGTATTATTAGTCGGAAGTGGCTTCGTACCTACTGCTTTTTCTTGCAAATAAATATCGCAATTATCTACTGCTATTACAGTCATATTTTCCCCTTGTTCACGCACTTTTTTACAACCAAGTGCTTCAACATAAAAGTCCACTGCTTTGTTTAAATCTGATACGTCAATGCTTACTGAAATTTTTACCATAAAATATCTCCTGGTTGTTCTATCCATTAATTTGTTATGTAACCCACTAATGATAGCTGTATATATATACAGTTATAAAGTAAATATGTATTAATCGCGATATTTTTTAGAAAAGCTTTACTGTAAATATTTAAATCAGATCATCAACCTGGTAACCAGTAAACAAGCTATCGGTTGAATTTATTTAATTAACGTGTTGAAAGCCCATTCGTTGAACTTGCTTCGAGGTAAGTATGATATGTATAAAAGGACTATTGAGATGATTTATCTTTTCGATTGATGATTTCAACACAACTTTGATCAATCTTGGTGTTGTAAAAAAGTATAGTGTTGAATTGATGTTGTGAGTTACTCTTCTAAGGTTATCCAATCAAGGGCGTCATCACGCTCAGTAAATACGTCAATATTTAACTTGGCAGAGCTTGGAATGGTCGCTGAAAAGTCGGCACTCATTTTAGCTAACTTATTAGGCGCAAAGATGGCAATTTTATCGATCGCGTCTAAAGTGCCAAATTGGATAAGCGCATCAAGTTGCGTCGAGTAGGCATTGGTTTTGTTAATAAGTAATGAAAATGCATGTTTAAATTGTGATAGTAAAAAATGATGAATCTCATCTACCATTCGAAGGTTAATATCTACGCCAGAATTCACTGTGATTTCGGCGCAGTTCGAGCTCAAAATACATATTTTTGCAAAAGAAATTTGGTGCACTTCCATATTTAGTTCTTAATCCTTTAATGTTAAATGTCCATTTTCAACATATTTAGTATAGCTAATTATGATCCTAGTGTTAATATATTTTTGATGATTAACGCTGTGTTATTCTTATTATCGATTTGTTTTTCTTCTTAAAATCACTTGGTTACTAATAACAAATCACTTTACCAATGTATTGGATCAACTTTATAATAATTGGTTAGTTGTCGATATAACGCAGGGTGTTCGATAGAGAATTGTCTAGATTTTTCAAAAAACACTTCACTTACTACAGCAAAGAATTCTGCGGGCTCAGTTGCGCCGTAATAATCAAATATTGATGGTGTACCCTCTGCAGCTTGTTTTCTTAGTATTTCAAATTGCTGTGAAAATACCGCAGACCAGCATTGATATGTTTGGTCTTTACCTAAAATAGGTGCGCCATTGGCTGTACCATTTTCTTGATCAAGCTGATGTGCGAATTCATGTATTACCACATTATGTCCATCATTAGGTAATTCAGCACCTTGTAGACTATCTTGCCAAGATAGTACTATTTTACCGAAGTTCCAAGACTCTCCCGCTAAGGCAATTTTTTTTGTAGACTGTGTACCATCAACACTGGTTTGCTTTTGTTCTTTAATAAATGCACTTGGATAAACTAAAATTGTTTTCAATTTAGGGTAATAATCCGTTTTTCTATTGAGAAGTAATAAACAAGCCTGTGCTGCGATAGTAATCTTTATCTCGTCGTTTATTTTTATACCATTACAACCAATAAAGTTTTTCTCTGCGATAAACACCTGAATATGTTGTTTAAGTTGTAACTGTAAGTCAGTTGGCATTTGCTTAAAGTATGGCATACGATTTTGTATTATTTTTCGCCATTCTTTTTTAAAAGGTAAGCTTCTAATCTTGTCGCGTTTATATTCGCGCCAGTGTGGCTTAGCCATAGAATAGCCAATAATAAAAATACCAATAAATAGAGGAAGCAGAATAATCAAAATAAAACCCTGAATGAAAAAGGAATAAGGTAACAATGTATTTACTTATATCTTGGTACTAACAATAAACTTTTCAAGGTTTATTTCTTCTGATATTTCAAACTAAGAATAGGGTTGTTACTTGTCAGTGGAGTATTGGTTTAAGTCTTCTACTAAAAGCTAACGCTAAAATTTACCTATAAAAAAGCCCTACAAAGTGCAGGGCTAGCAATGTTCTAATTTACTTTTGAGCACTCAACTACACTAATAAGCTTCGCTAACAGCTTCTTCAACTAAGTTAACAAGCTCTTCATAACCAAAGACAACTAACGGCTTTCCATTAACAAAAAACTGTGGTGTAGCTCGTACTTTTAATGTTTGGCCATCTTGTACATCTTGCTCGATAATTTGGGCGACTTTACTGCTTTGCCAATCCTTATCTAGCTGGTCATGATCTAATGGCAGTGTTTTAATGCCTGCTAGTGCTTTTGATGGTTGAGAAACATGATGCTCAACCCAGCGTTGTTGGTTAGCAAACAATAGCTTTGCTGCAGGCCAAAACTGTCCTTGCATATGAGCCGCTTCCAGCATTTTGACAACGTCTTCAGAGCCTTGATGTAATGGGGCATAGCGCATAATTACTTTAACTTTTCCCTGATATTTTTTAACCAAATTATTAACAAGTGGGTAAAACTGACTACAGGTTCCGCAAGCAGGATCGAAAAATTCGACAATTGTGACTTTAGCTTGTTTACCACCTTTAACTGGGGCATTAATACGTTCTAATGCAGGTAATATTTCGCTAGCTATTGTTGAGGGTTGTTGGCTTTTGTACATGCCTACCGCAGCAATAAATATAATGCCTATAAATGCTGTAACGCTAATAAACAGAGTTTTATTATTCATGATTTTTCCTAGTAAATGTACAAGTTTTTGTCTATAGAATGTTCGAGCTGTTGAATTTTAGTGGTCCATTAAGTATGTCGTTTCAGGTCAGACTTTTTGGCTAAAAAGAATAACAGGCCGATAATCGAGAATGTAAATAATGACATCACAGGAATATTTAAAAAACCAAATAAGTTAAAATGCGTTTCAGAGCAAGGTATGCCTTTCACACAAGGTTGTGCTGCTTCAGGGATTATTTTTGCAACCACTAAGACATGAAATAACGCGACAAACCAACCAAAAATAACCAATGGGCTTGCATATCGTATGACTTTTATATCAAAAGGAAAAAGTGCGAAAGGTAACATTATCACTAAAGGGTAAAGTGCAATACGTTGATACCAACACAAGACACAAACCGGTAATTGTACTATTTCGCTAAAAAATAAACTAATCAAGGTACCACTTGTAACCAATATCCATGCTAAAAAAAGTAAATTCCAACTTTTATTGTTCTGTGTAACTTTTGTTATTTTGTTATTCATTTTCTGTGTTATTTCCAATATAAATGAAAGCCAAGCATTACTCATTGTTGTGCATTGATGACACATTCTACTTCTATAGCTGTTAGTTCAACCGCAATTTAACTAATCCGTTAAGTATAATAACAACTTTAATGGTAGTTATCAGTACGATTAATAACGCTTTTTAGGCAATTAGCACTAAGTTTGCTTTAAGTCAGGGAAATAATTAACTTGAGAGCTAGAGGAGTTAAAGAAGTATTATAATCAAGGGAACTATCTTGATTAAAGTCTTTAAAACTGAGGGGGTAGATAATGTAATCGGTTTTAAATCGTAATGTTCATTTTTAGAAAAACTCTAAAACATCAGCTTATCTACATAGATAAGCTGCTGAAATATGGCATCAATGGCTGCTAGATAAAAAGTCTGATTTATATTCGAATAAGTATCAAACTCTGTGTGATAGTTTTTATGTGCGCCAACACCAAAGTATATAAATGGGATACCAGCATTGCTAAAAACACCGTGGTCACTTGCCATAAGCCAATTGGTTCTTTTTACACTAGAGCCCAGCCTTTTAGTTCCCCTAAATCCATGGGTTAAATGAATATTTGAATGTGTATTATAACGAATCTGCAGCTGCTTTAAGTATTCAATACTATCAGTTGAAAGTATTCGGGCAAGATTTTTACTGATAAAGCGTAATTTCTTTGTCCGCTTATTGCCTGCAATCATGTCTAAGTTTATATTTAGCTTAACGTTAGTAAGCATCTCTTTTTGTTGTGAAATAAAAGCCTTAGCCCCTAATAAGTTAACTTCTTCTCCATCGGTAAACAATAAAATAACACTGTGCTTTAGTGGTTTTATTTTTAACAGTTGAGCATAATGCAGTAATGCTGCGGTTCCTGAGGCATTATCATCGGCTCCGTTATAGACTTTCCTTCCTTTAGTTCCTAAGTGGTCATAATGAGCACTTAGTATTATATATTTGTCTACATAATGAGTCCCCTCAATAAATCCAATGATATTAGTGCCTAGCTTTTTCTGAAATAACCCTGAACGATTGAAACCATGGCGATATTGATTATTAAATGGCGTTACATTCAATTTCTTCAGTATTGAGACAAGGTAAGATTGACTGATGCTACTGCCTTGACTAGATAATTTTCGCCCTTCAAATTGATCAGAAGACAGAGTAGCTAGATGTTCAAGCACAGTTAAATCAACTTTACTCTCTTGCATTGCAGGTGATAATTGAATTTCCCCCCAAGCATTTGATGTGTGAAAACATGTTATTAATAATATTAGGACTTTGGAGAAATTCATATTCAATGGTGCGATGGCTCTTGGTATTTAAGGAAGTTTAATTTGGCAATATATAGTTTTTTCGTGTGTTGTGCTCTAGTTAGTACTACTGCTTTCTTCATTGCTTTTTTGGATAGTATTAATTTACCTTGTTTGTAGTATGTTTTAGCTAATCCAAAGTAAAATTCATGTTGTTCATCATTAAGTTGTATCGCTTTTTTATAATGTTGGATCGCTTGTTGATAAGATTGTCTATAGAATGCTTCATTAGCCAATAAAGCGTGGTAATAAGGGTTGCTTACTCTAATTCTATGAATGTAATTTTCAATCGGTAGTGCCTCACTCAATCGTCCTTGTTTTTTGAGTAACAAAGCTAAATTACCTAATGAAGAAAGACTATCTTCCTTTAAATTTATCGCATGCATATATGCTTTTTCAGCCGTGTCATAATGACCAGACAGTTTATATAATATGCCTAGGTTTCCCCAACTTGAGACAAATGTATTATCAGTAAGCGTGGCTTTTTTGAGATATTGATATGCCAAGGGGTAATTCTTATTTACCAAAGCTGCTGCTCCCTTATTATTATAAAACATGGCAACCAAAGTGTTTTTATTGATGACATGCGAAGGAAATTTTTTTCTAGCCACAAAGGGGTCAAAATCTATTTGTGTTCTTTTCTCACCCCATACAATACGTCTAGTAATGTCATCTTTTTCTCTAACAAGTAAGTTTACGTGACCCGTTAACAAACTATATTGCCCATTACGAACCCAATACTCCGGAACATCGACTTCTTGAAAGTTAACATTCATGCCTGCTTCCTTGGCCAGTGCATAAGCCATGATGGTGAGCGACATACAATTGGCTGTTTTGCTGTGGTAGGCATCGGTGGCGATTACATTAGCATTACCCTCATAACGTAAAGCAATATTTTCTTCATTAAATAAATGTTCGAGTAAAACTAGTGCTTTATCTTGAGCGGATAAGTTATTAACTAGTTTCGCCTGGACCATGGCACGCATATCATCATCAAGTTGAAATATTTGCTGCTCTGTTTCGATATCTATCGGGTATATTGGGATGAATTTTTCATCTAAATATAAATTTTTTGGCGGGGGAATTTGGTTAACATGAAGGTTTTTATTACTTTGACAAGAAAGTAATAGCGGTAAACAAAATAATATAAAATAACAAAAGCCTTTCATAAACACTCCACTACAAAATAATGTTAGGAATGATTAAAGCCTATGACACAGAATAAAAAGTTGCCACTTGGGCAACTCAATATTTATATTTTATTACAATTTATACTTTTATGGATTCTAACTACCTCTCACCTTTACCTAATAAATAAATAAAGCGTAAGCTAGTATTATGATCAGAGGTATTAGCATTGGTACTGTGATAAAAACGCCAATCTAATTGTACTGCAAAATTATTATTAATTTTGTAATGGGCACCAATACCTGAATTTACTTGAAACCTTTTTGTTTCTATATCTCTTTTCCATAAGGTTTCACCAAATCCGGCAGTTAGATAAGGCCTAAAGTTGCTTTCACTATTGAAATAAAATTGGCTATCTAAACTATAGTTTTCATAGTTAATTTCTGCTTTGCTCGAGCCGTCAATGAACTTGCCTTTGGAATATGTCACCCGACTTGAAAATTGGCGAGTAAAATACAAACCTAAGCTATATTCGGTGGTTGTATCACCTTCTACGTTCCATAAATCGTCTAACTCTGTTTGACCAACACCATAACTGACACCAATAATGCCGGTATCAACAGGGTCTTCATTTCGAGATGATCTTTTAGCTGTACTTGGCGTATAACTACCACCGTCGCCTATTTGCAAAGAGATATTAAAGTTGACCTGTGTATCAGTTTGGCCGGCATCACCGTAGGGTATTTCGTTGAAACTGACAAAACCAGTACCCGCTTTAATAATTTCTTTACCAAAAATATTGTTAATACCAACACTCATACTATCTACTGGATCTAGAAAAAACAAAGCGGTGCTACCAAGCATGCTTGAGCCCCAGACAGTATCACCGCCTTCTCTAATATCCATCTCGGTATTAAAAGCCCATTCACCATATGCCCAACCAAGGACAGGAGTTATAACTAGATCTTGAATAGAAGGTACTTCTGCGAAGGCTTCTATGCCATATTCCCAATAGAAAGTAGACATGATAGTGGCGTACATAAATGCGTCCCACTGACGGTAACCTGATTTACGCGCAACTTGATAATAAACACCACCAAAGTATGGGTGGCCAATAAGGTTTAACATGCCGGTATCTCTGTCCCATACCGGACCACCTTTGACATTATCAGACCATTTATTGAATATGCCTTGCTCTTTATCCCAATTAGAAATGTCTTCTGGTAATAATGCTATTAAACCAATAACACCAAAACCGTAGGCAAAAATCGAGTTGGTTTGAGACCAAAGTCTGTCGCTATCTTCACCATTAGGACTAGAAAAAATAGATACCTGGTAAGGTGACTGATAAAAATCAGATGAGGGTGTCAAATTTTCAAAGTTGCTGTTTGTTGGCATTTCTCGGTAAATTTCATCGAGATTATCAACCGTTATTGCAGGAGTAAGTTTTATTTCACTTTCTGTAGCCGTAGCAGTATTAGCAACGAGAGGAGATGTATCTTGGTTTGTCTCTTGAGCAAATGATTGAACGGGTAATAAAGAGGAGATAACGAGTGATATGGCTAAAGAAATACGTTTCACAGGAGGAAGATTTATCTTACTAGCATTCTTATACTTGTCCATAATAGTCATTCTCAGTCCTTAATTATTAACAATCATTCAATTACAATATGATCAACAGTCGCTTTTATAGTCTTTTAGAATTTATAAAAGCAAAAAGCCGCTAGCTTTTCAGCTAGCGGCTTTTCTAAATGTGGCGGTGAGATAGAGATTTGAACTCTAGAAGGGCTACAAACCCTTGCCGGTTTTCAAGACCGGTGCTTTCGACCACTCAGCCATCTCACCAAGTTACTATTGAAGAATTTTGCTGTTCCTCAAAAGTGTGCGAATTTTAAATACTGGTGGGCGGTTTGTAAAGCGTTAAATGCATAATTTGCTAAATAAAATTATATGACTCGATGAAAAGAGTGTTTTTAGAGCAAGTAGCCTCTAAATCCAACACTTCTACGCTGTAGACAACAAATGAATAAAAGAATAACTTCACTTTAGTTCTTTAAATATGACGAGTATTTTAATGAATAAAAATAACTAATCGCTCAATTTAGTAAAAACTAGCCATGAAAGTGTTATTTGGAAGAGCTAATTAGTGAATTTAGTTGTACAAATAAATCATAGTTAACTTTATATTAAACAATCGTGACTATTGCTCAGCCATTACCAGCGCTTTAATTTTCAGTGCTTTTTCAAAGTGATCAAGGTTGTGAATACTGATCCACCATGTTGCAGCTTCCATCAATAAGACGGGGTCATCATTTTTATTTGCAAAGAAAGCATAAAAAGATAAACCTACCTTAGTGCCCTTTTGCGCAATTTTTTTATCACATACTTCAATAATCTTTTCTTGTAAACACTTCTGCATTCGTTAATTTCCATTTCGCACTAGAACCGAACATTCTAATTAAAAAAGCCAGTAAGTCTAACTTACTGGCTAGGGGCTATTGATCTTTCAGGGTTAAAATTTATTCTATTTAAAACGGATTTAATCGCGACGCGAGCTTTGTATCATAGTCATTCTATTAAAAAAGCGAGCAACACGTCACATACTCTGCCTTGTCTAAATACCAAACAAGTGGCTGTAAAAGTAATCTCGAAAGGTCAACAGACCCTAATACTTTTCTAGTGCTTAAAAACTATTTACCTTCGAAATAGAATTTTTCACGTTTATTATCGTAGTTACCAATTTCATTCATTGTGTCAGCATTATACAAACGCCCGTTGATCATTGTATGGGTAACTTTGTCACTTAAACGAATGTCTTTAGTCACATCACCATCAATAACAATAATATCAGCCAATTTACCTACTGTTAATGAACCTAAATCTTTATCCAAGCCTAAAGAACGTGCTGGTGAAATAGTCGCGGTACGAATAGCTTGCAACGGTGTCATACCGCCTTGAGCCATCATCCACATTTCCCAATGCATTGCTAAGCCTTCGCGTTGGCCGTGACCCCCAGCATTAACTTCGACACCCAAATCTTGCATTTCCTTAGCTACCTTCGCTACGTTCAAATGATTGTAATGGTGATGAGGGGCTTTTGGACGACGCATTGAACGGGGATCTAAAAACTCACTCGGTACATATTTGCTTAAACGCGGATGTTCCCAAACGTTGGTGGTATCGTACCAATAATTCTCCCCAGAAATGCCACCATAGGCCACTCCCATCGTTGGTGTGTAAGCCATGTCAGATTGAGACCATAATTGTTTAATATCAGCATAAATTTTTGCAGTAGATATTGAATGCTCCAACGTAGTATGCCCATCAACAACCATAGTTAAGTTATGTTGTAGCAGTGAGCCGCCTTCAGGTACTACCATCATTTCTAATTCACGTGCGGCTTGAATAAACTGCTGGCGTTGATTTCGACGTGGCTGATTATAACTTTTAACACTAAAAGCGCCTGCTGACTTTAAGCGTTCAACATGAAATTTGGCATCATCAAGGCTATCAACATGCGAAGTATAACCAGGGATAGTTGCGCCGTATAAAATAGTACCCGTTGAGAATAAACGTGAAGCTACTATTTTACCTGCTTTTTGCATTTCGCTGGCGGCAAAAAACTCAGTGGTGTCATTAGACGGATCGTGAATTGTAGTGACCCCTAGTGATAAACCTGCGTAGTTTTTCCAGTTTTGCTGAGGAATAATTTCACTACTACCTTGTGAGCCATGAGCATGAGCATCAATTAAGCCCGGCATGATCGTTTTTCCGGTAATATCAATAATGGTGGCATCACTAGGGATTTTTATTTCTCCACTAACACCTACAGCTTTGATCTTGTTACCTTCTACAAGTACAACGCCATTATCAATTACTTGTTCGCCTTCCATGGTAATAACTTTACCACCAACAAACGCAACGCGACCCGATGGAATATCAACTTTTTGCTGGTAGCTTAAATTTGTTACTTTGGCTTTAGCTGTTTTAGTAGTTACTGCTTTGTCATCAGATTTTTCTGTAATTTTATCAGTACCGGTAATTTCAAACAGACCTTTTACAGAAGCTTGAAACAAGTCTGCGCCTAGGCTCCAGTAGATTTCGTTTGATTTACCGTTCCAGTTGATACCTTCACCAGCACGTACCGATAATTGCTCTACCGGTAAGTTTTTCGATTTAGGACCGATATCAATCACATCGCCACGTTCTACGAATGGCGTAACAAACACTTTAAAACGTTCTGCAAAGGCTAATGAGTTACCATCAGGAGATACACGGTATTCTGACGCAAATTTACCTTGGTATAGTTTAGTATCATGTTGTCCATCAATATCAACACGTGATAAATGTGGGGTTTTACCATCACGGGTTACGTAAACTCGGTCATTTCTTACGCCAAAGTGCGGCTGAACTCCATCTTCAGTAACCAATTGAGTTTTCCCCCCTTTCGCCGAGACCGCATAAATACCAGGATTTAAACCCCAGGTTGGGTCGGTAATATAACCACCGCTTATTTTTCTAAAAACAACAACTTTACCATTTGGAGAAAAACTTGGTTCAATGTATTTACCCGGTTCACGAGTAATAACTTTACCTTTACCGCCACGGCTAGAAACAATTCGTACTTGGCCTAATTTTTTATCATCCCAAGTGACATAAACAATTTTTTTACCATCACGGGAAAAACTTGGGTTTAATTCAAACTGACTTTTTTGTTTGGTTAAACGCTTCGGTTTACCGTTCGGAAGGTTTTTGGTGTAAATGTGTCCCATTGATTCAAATACAGCAACTTTACCGTTAGGTGAAACTTCAATATCACGTAACATTTTAGTATCAAAATATTTTTGATCTAAGTCTTGTGAGAAACGTACCGCTGTTTGAATTTTCTTTTGTGTTTTAACATGAAAGTCGATTACTTTAGCTTTTTTAGAATCTAGGGATAACTGATTGATTTTTCCTGCAGCCCAAAACACTATTCCATCACTGTCAGGTGTCCATGCCATCGTTGGATACACACCATGTATGGCCCAAGTTTCCTGCATATCGCGATCTAAACCCTCATAAATTTTGATTTGTTCGCCACTTTTGAGATTGTACAAATATAAGTTTGATTGAAAGTCATCTCGGCTGATAAACGCCAGATATCTGCCATCAGGTGAAAGTGTTGGTCTAATTGCGCCACCCTTACCTGAAACGACTACTTTGATTTCACCCGTTTCAAGCTCAAGGCGTTTAATTTTATAAATGCCCTTTTCAGAATCTTTAGAGTAATGAAATGATTTACCTGGAGTAGCATCTTGTGAGAAGTACACATACTTACCGTCGTGAGAAAATGCTGGTTCTCCTAAATCTTTTTGCTCATTAGGTCGTTTAGTTAGCATAACGCCATTTCCGCCTGACTTATGATACATCCACACTTCACCAGCACCTAAAGAACGACTTCCGGTGTAATGTTTACGGCCAACAAGGTAGTTACCATCTGGTGACCATGCGGGACTATTCAATAAACGAAATGTCTCCGTTGTTACCGCTTTAGCGTCGCTGCCATCTGCTTTCATTATCCATAAATTATCCCCGCCGTCCTCATCAGAGGTAAATGCAATGTGCTTACCATCAGGACTAAATCGCGGTTGCATTTGCCAAGCAATATCGGTCATTAACGGTGTCGCTTCACCGCCAGTGGCAGGCATAGTATAAATATCACCGAGTAAGTCAAATACGATAGTCTTACCATCTGGACTTAAATCAACATTCATCCATGTGCCTGAACGAACGTCAATGTTTGCCGTGGTGAAATTACCCTGAGGTTCATTAACTGACCATTTTACTGATGTTGTTTTTGTGTCCGATTCACTGGGAGGTGTCGGAGATTGTGCGAAAGACGTTGGTAAAGAAAACATAACACTGAGCGCTACACTAGAGAGAAACACTCTTTTAGATAATAAAGATTTAGACGGCATTAATAAGTACCTTATACGTTCGAGGTGAGTCATATTTTAAGCTTATGACATAGTTTTTAAAAACAATTGCTCAAGTAATACCACAACTCTTTTTTTATAACTGATACTTAATCATAAACACAATTGAAATGTAAGTGAATTACGCTGTTCTGTACAATTTGTAAGATACTTTACTTATGGAGATATCATTGTGTAGTAGGGCTTTACGGCGACAATGAATGAAGATTACCCATAGTATAAAAGTTAAACTATGGGTAATAAAGAAATGTAAATTGTTTAGAAGTGAAATCTTCGAAACTTCACTTTATAAAACATGTAAGAAATCGGGTAAAGTACTTTTGTTAACCGTTAAAGGATCCCTTGCCAATAACCGACATCTAACCACTGATCAAATTTCAGGCCTACTTCTTTAAAGTGAGCCACTTTTTCCATGTTGAATTTTTCATGCAACGCAATACTCGCTTCATTAGGTAAAGTGATCCCACCAATAACACTATGAATACCTTTGTTTTTTAAGGTCTCGAATAAACTTTCATACAGTTGACTGCCTAAACCTTGTCCACCATGTTCTGGAGATAAATATGCGGTGACTTCAACAGAAAATCGATAAGAAAAGCGTTCTCGCCATTTAGCCGCATAAGCATAACCAATGACTTGCCCCGAGGTATTTTCAACAACAAGCCAAGGTAAATCAGCCGATATCAGTTTACTAATTCGACCAACCATCTCTTCAGCGGTAATAATTTGCTCTTCAAAAGTAATTATGGTCTCAGAAATATAGTAATTATATATATCAGTAATTGCTTGAGCATCCGATAATTTTACTGCTCTTATCATATATTCCCCCTTCCCTAACTTACGTTTATTTCTACTATTTATTGTATTTTAATCGCACGGAGTTAATCGCTATAATGACGTATTACTGAAATTTTACCCTGCTCAATTTCAAGTACTTCAAGTGCAGTGCTGTTTATCAATATTTCTTGACCGTTATCAGGGTGAACTCCTTTCGCTTGGGTATGAAACTCAATAGTGATGACATTATGGCCAAATTATTGCTTTGTTAGTTTGGCAGTATATTGAGTATGGATCCCTAGATAATAAGTCATACCTTTCCGCAACAAAGCTTTACCATCCTTTTTACGACTATCATCGTTTGAATATGGCAGATGTTGGTAGCCAATATCATCAGTTAAAAAGGTAAGATAAAGCTCTAAATCTGCAAGTGTCGCTTTTGGTTTTTGTACATTGGTCCACGCAGTAAAGTAATCATGGGTAAACTGCTCATAATTGAATGTTGCATCTTGAGCATTAACTTTTAGCGGCAAGGCTAATAAACATATAAGCAAGCCTGATAAGTAATATTTCATCAATGGGTTCTTTTGTTAATGTTGGGGTAACGAAAATAGGTCAATTAATTCATATGTTGGTCACAGTAATCTATCAGTGCGCCTGTTTATTAATTTCAGCATTAAGACGCTTTAATTCCGACTTACATTTTGCATTATCTTGACTAGAGCCTTTAGTACAAGGTGTGGCTGAATCGCCTCCCAAGTCTCGTTGCACACTATAATAAACACATGATGACAGTAAAAATGTACAAGCTAGTGCAATAATAAACTTCATAATAATCCCTTAAAAATTAACATAACTATTCTGGTCAAGGCCAGCTGATTTTGGTAACTACTTAAGTATTTCCCTTACTATCCACCTATCATTATTTCCAAATGTTAAACAGATTACGCGGTCATCATAAACAAAGGAAGTAATTTGAGTGCCTTAAATAATAGAAAATAAAACTAATGATACTTTTGTAGGTAAAAAAAATCAGCTTGTCTCTTGTGTAAGAAACAAACTGACCCTTTAAAAGTTGTTTACTGACTTATTTTGACATCAAACTACTGGCAATATATTGCTTTTAAGCGGTCGATAAGTGGTAAATCGGCTTCAACAAGTGCACCTAACTTCAACCAATCAACAAGTAATTTACTCATGTCTATTTCATTACCAGAAAGCATTTGCTCCTGCATTAATTGAACTTGAACTTTCATTCGTTGCTCAGATAACTCTGCAGGAGAATCACTTTTACCTAATATTTCAATAGCTAGAGTCTTATCAAAGCGATCGCTACCTTGTACTAGTTTTGTTAACTTAACATGATCTACTAAGCGTTTTTGCCAAAAGCTGCTCATATTATTAAAAAGAGTAGAAGCTTGCAGTGTTTCGCTATCTTGATTGTCTTTTGCCTGTATTGTCATTAAATCAAATAGGTTCAACCAGCTTTCTTTTTCTTTAGCTCGTTCATTATTTTTGACTAAATCATTAACTTTTTTGATTGTTTTTTCAATACGAAAGCTCACTGCTTTGATTACTGGCTTAGTTGAAATGACTTCATTTAGTAATAATTGTGCTTGTTGCTCAATGGCTTTCAATGATTGTGTATCATTGCTATTTGTTAGGTCGTTAAGAGATTCTTCGATGATTATCACTTGAGCAACAAATATTTCTTGCTGATTTGATAATGCGGATTGTTGTTCAGTTTTTAGCTGTTGTCTTTTATCAAACAATTGATCGTTAACTTGACGAAACTTTTGCCATAACTGATTTTCTTGATGATTGCCGGCAAAACCAACTTCTCGCCATTTTTGTTGTAATTGTTTAGCTGATTCAATTGCCGTTAGAACATCGTCACTTGCAAGTAACGTTTCGGCTTGAGCAATCAAGGATTGTTTAGCTGTAGTATTACTTAAATGAAAAGCACTGATTGCACTTTTAATGGGGGTAATGCTATTTTTAAACTTCTGCTGTAATTTTTTATATTGGTTACGGTCCACTTCTCCAGCCTTATTCCATTGCTGTTGTAAGTTATTGAGTTGTCCGTCAAGTTTTTTAAAGTCTAACGCTTTTGTCTCTGCTGCTTCAATGAGTGTAGTGGCAAGTAATTGCACTTTTTCAATTATTTGCTGACGTTGCTCTAGATGTTGATCACGAATTTTATCTTGTTCAGCGTAGAATAAACGACACGGTGCAAAAGCTTGTTCGCACAGTTGATTAAACTGTTCATTCAATTGCTTATCAATATCTTCATCAGCATGACCTAGCGAATTCCATGTACCACGGTACTCTTTAACTTTTGTTGCTTGGTCATTAGGATTATCTAAAGGTGTGTCAACTAACACTTGAATCGCAACCAGCAATTCTTGCTTGCGAGGTGTAGCGATATAGTGTTCCCAATCGCTTAATTCAACCATTTTTTCACTAACTTGGTCAAAATCTCGTTGTAATTGTTGCTGTTGTTGCACACTGAGTTGGTGAATACTTTCTTTCACGCCTTTAAATAAGCCAAAGCACACTTTGTATTTACCATTGTTGAGTAAACGTTTTATGTCTTGAAGCTTCTTCTTATGTTGAAAAAAGAGTTCTTTTTGCTGAGCCTGCAATGACCTTAAGCCTTTTTGCCAAGCATTGACTATTTCTTTTTGTGCTTGGACAATTGACTCGGGTAAAATACCGGCCGTTTTCTTTTCAATGACCTGCCAAGATTTTAGCCAATCATGATAAGTCTCTTGTCGTACATTTAACTCATCTAATGTCTTAGGCAAAGTCAGTTGTGATATTTTAGAGATTAAATGGGTTGCTTGACTTACCGACTCTGCAATTTCTGGTATTTCACCTAAACGTTTAGTTAATTGATTAACTTGGCTGATGAATACGCTTTGTTCATCTTTATTAAGTACTGAAGTTTTAATGTCACTTGTTAACTGACTTAGTAAAGCGTTAAATAGCTCTTCGTCAAATTGGTCACTTGAAAATACAGCTGTAGTGATTGATTGGCTAATGTGATTAAGCTGCCCAGTAAACGCTTTTTTATCTTGCTGCTTATCGTGAGCTAATTTATCAGCGATAATTTGCTGTTGATAATTTTCAGCTTTGGCAATGAATAGTTTTTCTAATTGGCTGATGATACTTTGATATTTATCATTGAAAACCAACAACTCATCCGCTGAAAAAACATCAAACTCTTTTTCAAGTAATTGCCATTCATTAATTAAAACTGACTTACGTTTTTTATATATTCCATAATCACTGACATCTTTTAGCGCTTGTAGTTTAGCTAAAGTTAGTTGTATTTGTTTGGTTAGTTTTTGTGGTTTTTCAACAGCAGCTTGTATAACAGAAAGTTTATCTTGGATTCGTTGCGCTAATTCCTGGTTACAGGCCTTTTTACTCAATTTTTCTAAGAGCTTAGCATCGTCGACTTGGTTCAGTAAGTAGGCTTGAAACTCAGGACATTGCTTTTGACTAAAGCAATGCGTTAATAAATGCATTGTTGTTTTTCGTGTACTGATTTGCTGATAAAGCAAAATCATTATATCGCTTTCTTGTTCATGAGCTAACCAAGCCTCTAATAAAGCGGTTCCTAATAATGGTGGTGTTGTTTTTTGAGCCAATAACGCTTTCTTTTGCTCAGTACTGATCACTACATTATGACTTGTCGCTAAAATATCATGTACTTGTTTGGCGGAAAACTCTTTTACCTTACCTTGGTTATTCGTTTTACTTTCTTCAAGATAACAGTCAAAAGATCCTATTTTAATTAGCGCTGCACGACGGACTAAATCACTGATATCGTTCTTGATAAGGTCAGTTAAGATAAGCAATTGTTCATTGTTATCAGCCGAAAGTTCTTCATGGATAGCGGTAATTCGTACTGTCGCATCTTTGTGATGCCAGTTAGTTTTCGATTTAAAAAATTTTGAGAAGATCATGGTTTGTTTAATTCTTTCAGTTGGAAAATAACGAGAGCAATATTAAGTTTAAACTTAGAGCTCATTGTTACTGAAATAAGCGATATCAGCTTGTGTTGGCTTACTGCAGCTTTTAGCTTCTTCTTCAGGCTTATAGCTAGAGAATTCCGCTTTTAATTGACGTTTGTTTTTTTCAACAACATGGCCATCAGGTCCAATGGTAAGCATCTCATCATTATCTAGGTGCCTAGCTTGGTATGCCATGCTTAATTGTAATGCTGTCGCGCGCTGTGCTTTATCAACAACCGTTCCTTCAGGCCACTTGCCTGTTTCAGCTGCACACTTTAAGCGTAAATACATGTCATTTGACATAGCGTCTATGGTTTTAATTAAATCCATTAGAATCCCGAGATGTTGTAGTATAAAAGTAAGTTTTATTGTTGACTAATTTTTGCTTTGCAATAGTTAACTATCGTGCTTTGCGCTTAGTTAAGAGCAACATGCCGCGAATAATTATGTACATTACAAAGCCAATAATGGCACTGACCATGGCGACACTATGTTGCCAACTGCCAGGTACTACATTATCCCAAAACATAAATAAAAAACCACCACAAAAGAATAACATGGCAATAAAAGAGAAATTCATCAGGCGTTGAGTTTTATTGATTAAACTCACACGGTTAAGACTGGCGAGTTTATCTGAATCAAGTTCAGATAAATCAAGGTTACAGTGGTTACAGGTTTGTGCTTTATCAGAAATTTTTTCACTACAACCTGGACAATTAATAACGGCCATTTAGTCACTCATCTATTGATAGTCAGTACGGTGGAGCAAGTACTTTATCTCTATCTTTAGAAAGAATAAAAGTAAAGTAACTTGCTTGATTTTTGCTTAGTATACCTGACCTATTTTGCTATTTCACTAGGCAGAGACAGTGAAATAGCGAAGTTTTATCGATTATGAGTTAAGTGGGCCTTCAATTGGTTTTTTCGGCATTTTGATAGAGAATAATACCGCATAAACTACAGGTATAACGCCTAAGGTAAACACCGTTGATAACAATAGACCGCCGATGATGGCAATTGCCATAGGCTGCCAAAATTCTCCGCCACTTAGGTATAACGGAATCAAACCAAATATTGTAGTCGCGGTCGTTAGTACTATCGGTCTAAGCCTTTGTTGTGCGGCATTGATAATTGCAAAACAAGGTTGCTCTGGGTTTGTATTAAGTTCTATTTGAATGCGTTCTAACAATACAATCGCATTATTTATAACGATTCCCGCCAAGGAAATAATCCCTAACAAGGTCATAAAGCCAATAAATGATTGTCCGACTAACAAACCACTTGTTACACCAATAAGTCCTAATGGAATAGTAAGCAAAATAATGACGGCTTTTCGTATTGAGTTGAACTGTGCGATGAGTAACAATAGAATAATAAAACCAGCAATGGGCAGCTTATCACCTATAGATTTATTAGCCTTACCAGAGGTTTCAAATTCACCACCCAGTTCATAAGTGTATGAAATAGGCCAATGCTTTTGTTGTTCTTCCAACCAAGGTATCAACTTTTTAAAAGCCTGGTTAGCGGTAATGCTATTATCTATCTGTCCACCAATGGTGATCGTTTTTAAACGGTCTCGACGTAGTATTTTAGCCGATTGCCACACGACTTTTATATCTGCAACTTGCGTCAAGGGGACTGAATTACCATTGATTTGAGAATACACTGCCAGTGCTTGTAAATTACCAATATCTTGGCGATCGTCCGATTGTGTACGCATCGTAATAGGAATAACAATATCCCCTTCCCTATATTGACTTAGCTCTAAGCCAGAAAGACCTGTCTGCAATGATATCGCAATATCTTTACTCGATACTCCCGCTCGTCGAGCACGGCTTTGATCAATATTTACTTCGAGCTTTTTAATCGGCATGCCCCAATTATCACTAATGGCTTTGATGCCATTAATTTGCGCCATGCGTTGTTTGACTTGCTCAACAATCACAAATAATTGCTCAGTATCGTTGCCGTTAATACGTACTTCTACTGGGTTTTCAATTGGCGAGCCATTTTCTATCTTTCGCAGTTTTACTAATAAATCGGGGAAGTTAGCCATGCTAAACCGTTCAAGTTTTGCCATGGTTTCATCAACCTCAGCTTTACTGGTGACATTGATAATCATTAAAGCAAAATTGCTGCTGGTAGGTTTAGGGTTATGGGTTAATAAAAAACGTGGACCGCCGCTGCCTAGATAAGTCACCCAGTTAGTTACACCGGTTTCTTGTTCTTTGGATGCTTGCAAGTCGTTTTGTATATACACTTCAATTTGCTGTGTTACTCGCTCTGTCGCTGCAAGTGTAGTCCCTATTGGTAATTCCATTTCCATTTTAAAAAAAGCACGATCAGATGGTGGGAAAAACAGCTTAGGTACAAAGGAAAGCCCCCAAACAGCGGTAATGAAAAGTGCCAAGGTCACGGCTAATGTCAACCAACGAAAACGAAGTAAGTTGATTAAAACAGCGCGATAACCAATAAAAAAAGTACTATCAAAAAGCTGAGTGGTTTTCTTTACTTTCATAAATTGCACACACAGCATTGGAATCAAGGTCATCGACAGTACCCATGAGCATAGTAAGGTAATACTAACCACTTTGAACAGTGATGCTGTGTATTCACCTGTTGCAGATTCAGATAAAAATATCGGTAAAAATGCTGCGGCTGTAGTCAAAGAGGACGTTAATAAGGGTACCTTTAATTCATTGGCTGAATCAACAGCAGCGTCAATTGCCTTTTTACCTTTCTCCATCGACACCATAATACTTTCTGACATAACAATGCCATTATCAACTAACATACCCAATGAAATGATTAATGCTGCTAACGATATTTGATCTATACCAATGTTAAAAAATGACATGATAAGTATGCCAAAAATCATGCTTGATGGAATAAGTACGGCTACAATAAGGCCTGTTCTAAAACCTAAGCTAAATAACATGACTAAGGTTACAATAATGACCGCTTGCATTAAACTACTAGAAAAATCATCAACCTTTTTTTCAACATCATAGGGAAGAAAAGACACGGTTTCAAACTCAACACCTATAGGATAATTCTGATTGAAATCATTGATCAGCTCAGTGACTTGCTCACCCAGTAAAATATTATTGCCACCATGGCGCATGGCGACAGCAATTGATAAACCTTGCTGTCCAGACAAACTGACTTTAGATTGCATTGGGTCAACATAACTACGTTTAATGTTAACTAGATCGCTTAAATAAAGCAGACGGTCACTGCCGGGTATTTGGATGATGGTTTTTTTAATTTCTTCGATATCTTCAAAATTACCACTGGGCTCTAGGGTGATTTGCTCATTACCTAAAATAATACTGCCACCTGGATTGACAATATTTCGATTAGATAATTGCTCACTTAATTGACTTGGCGATATTCCTAAGTTTGCTAAATGGGCATTATCGTATTCAAGGAAAACATGTTCTTTTTGCTCACCAAATATTTCAACTTTTGCTGTTTGAGAAAGTCTAAGTAAAGCATCTTTAGCCTGATCTGCGATGGTTTTCATATCGCGGTAATCATAACCTTCTGCTGTTAAGCCAATAACAATACCGAATACATCACCAAACTCATCATTAACAACGGATGGGGAACTCTCTGGGGGTAGATCTAATTGAGCCGCATCAATTTTACGGCGTAAGTTATCCCAAATAGGTCGTAAATTACGATAACTTTCCTTAATATTGACACTAATGATTGAGATACCGGTACGCGACTCACTTTTAACAAAGTCTAATTCAGGTAACTCTTGAATAACGCGCTCTAATTTATCTGTTATGAGCATTTCTACCCGTTCAGGGCTAGCGCCAGGAAACTGAGTAATCACTTGTGCAGTACGGATAATAAAACCCGGATCATAATCTTTTGGCATATTTTTATAAGCATTGATGCCAAAGAAAATAATCACCAATAACAGCATAAATGTCGTTCTATTATTTGTAATTGCCATACGTGTAATATTCATAGAGTGTACTTACCTTTATTTCTGTTCTAAAGTAATCGACTTACGCTAGGGACTGTTGAACTTTCGAAATTGTTTTTGCAGCAGTTTTGGGGGATTTAGACAAGGCAGAGCCTTTGTAATGTGGTTGTTCCACATAAAAAGGAGATAACGCCGTCAAAATGTCCCTAAAACGCTGTCCGAAGGATTCGGCTAAAAACGCTTTATTCTTTGTTGAGTAGTATTTGCTTAGAGTGACTAGGCTACACACTACCCGCCGCGATTAAAGTATTTTTATCTCGAACAAAATTTAACCGCGAAAGATCAACAATCCCTAATGTCTGATTAACTAGCGTTAATAAACTTAACCAATGTGCCTGAAGTTACTTTGCTCATACCGGCACTGACTACGTGATCACCAGATTTTAGCCCTGACATTTCGCTAGTATAGACTTCAATGCCTTGCGCTGTGATATTACCAATACCCACTGACTTTCTTGTTATTTTTCCAACGCCAACATCATGTTTGTTAACAACAAAGACATAGTGGCCTTGAGTATCTTTCAATACGGTGTGACTGGGTAAATAAAAGCTAGGCTGGACCTGAACATCGTGGTTAGATAAGGCTACTTGAGCACTGACCGAGGCAGTCATACCGGGCAAAATAACGTAACCCGCTAAGGCATCCATGGTAAAAATAACTTCATAGGTTTTGCTATGCTCATCCGCTAATGTTGATACTTCACTAAATTTCAGTGGGAACGTGTGGTTTTTAATGGAATTGAACCTAGCATTTACTTCACCTTGGGCGGTATTTTTTTGTAAATGAATCATGATGCTTTCAGGGATATTAACGATCAGTTGAATTTGACTTAAATCGTGTAATCTAACTATGGGCTCTTTAGCATTAATTTCTTGATAATTTTTGCTATATACTTTAGCGATGATGCCATCAAACGAAGCTCTTAGCGTACTGTAAGTTAGGTTGTTATTAGCACCATCTAATTGCGCTTTTGCGGATTGGGCACTGGTTCTTATTTGGTCAAATTCAGACGCTGAAATATAATTTGTTTTCACCAAGTTCTTAGCGCGCGATAAATCAGCTATTGCTTTGTCGTAGTGAGCTTGTGCTTCAGCGAGGTAAATAAGTAAGTCGGTATCATCAAGTTTTGCGATCACATCGCCTTTTTTTACTTTATCGCCTTGTTTAACTAGAAAGTCAGTTAATGCACCTGATATTTTAAACGACAAATCAGCCCTATTTACCGCATCAACTACTGCGGTAAACTCTAATGTTTGATTTACATCAACGGTTTTTACAACCAAAGTTCTAACTGGTCTTAATTGCTGTTTTGGTTCAATATTAATAGCTTTATCACACGCACTTAACAAGCCTATAGTCATTAAGGTTACCAATAAATATTTGCTAATTTGATTAAATTTCATCGCGGATAAATCCCCTTTACTCTTTTTTATTTTATGTGAGATGTTCATATATTTAATGGTATAACTGACTAAACGTTATCGTTCTTTGTACTTATCAGCACGTATTTCAACAAGACGGTCGACAAATTTTTCTGCCCACATATCTAACAAGGCTTTGACTACTGTCATATCATCAGCACCTGAGTTGGCAATAGTATTGTCAACATACTTGGTACTGATTGCTGCAAGAATTCGCTCGCGGCGAATACCTTTTAAGAATTCTATTTCTACCGAGACCTTGGTGGTTACATCACTTTTATCTGTTATTTGTAAGTAGGCAAAATTACCCGCGTTTAGGACCATTCGAAACGGGATGAAATCTGTTGGCATTAATTTTGGCTCATCAAATTTAACCCCTGAAAATGCACCTTGAATGATGATTGTTCGTGGACCAGCAAGTTGAACAATCTTATAATTATTAGCAACTAATCTATCTTCCATCTGTTGATGAAAATATTGTGAAAGTACTTCTAAGTCTTCTGCGGTAAATTTAGAATCTGACGATACCCACATCTCAAAAGGGACTAATTTAATACGATCCATGTCAGCAATCATGTCGATTGTGAAGTTATCACTGCGAAATACCTTGGTATAATCCGGATCATAAACGTCCTCAAAACCTTGGTAATTTTTTAAAAATCCGGAAGTTTGTTGGTCGGTAATATTCATACAACCACTGAGCAATAAACACGCGAGTAAAATGGAGCAATAAGGAAAACATTTCTTTTGTACTTTTAATAACATAACAGACCTAGATAAATTAATTATTTACCCCGCTATAATGCTAGAATCCACACAATAACGCTGAACATTTTGTGCCATTTAATGTGCCAAATAGGACAATTGTCTTGAAGTCGATTTATTTCTATAATCAGATAATACCTACAACACAATGTGCTGATCTATAACCAATCCATAGAGAATTTATGAGCCAAACAACCCTTGCCACTATTCCTCGACTTATCGCTCAAGTACTATCTATATATGATGTAAAAGCTGAGGCGGTATTTTCAGCAGCCGACATTGATCTGAATGGAGATGCTCAAAAACGTATTTCTATGGATAAAATGGCAAAGTTGTGGGAATTAGCAGTGGAAGAAACTCAAAATAATGAACTGGGTTTAGTCGCGGCTTCATTATTTCAACCGGCTTATTTAAAAAGTATTGGTTTAGCTTGGCTTGCCAGTGCAAATTTAGAAGAGGGTTTAATACGATTTATTGCTAGTAGTCAGCTCATCAATACTGCAATGCAGATTGAGTTAACAGACCGTGACGAAGGTAACGGTGCAGAAGTGTTAATTCAATACCAACGTAAGCTAGCGTCCATGGATAAAGTTAAAACGCATCACTGTGCGATTGAATTAGGTATTGGCTTTTTCTTAAAAATGTTTCGCTTAGCTGCAGGGAAAAGTATTCCTGCTACGGGTGTATATTTTAGCTTTACCATTGATGCTAACAACAAAGCCTATGAGGAATATTTTCAGTGCCCTGTTTATGGTGACCAAGCGGTTAATGGTATTTCATTCTCCAAAGCCTTGCTGATAGAAACCTTGCCGACGCACGATGCTGAATTGGTTGAAATGAATGAAACAGTCATTAACAAGCATTTATCCTTAATGGAAAACGGAATAACTAGCAGCAAGGTTATAAAGGTTATTAATGAACTATTGCCCTTAGGTTGCCCGACTGAAGAAACCGTTGCCTATAAGCTCCATATGAGTAAACGAACTTTGCAACGTAAACTGAATATAGAGAAGCAATCTTTCTTAACCTTGTTAACTTCAGTACGCCTCATGCTAGCAAAACAAAAGTTAGCGATTAAGAGCCTTTCAATTACTGAAATAACCTACCAATTAGGTTATAGCTCACCTAGCACGTTTGCTCGGGCTTTTAAAAAGCATACACAGCTTTCACCCCTTGAGTTCCGCAACCATTTATCTGCCTAATAAGTTTAATAAGTAACTAGACAACTAATCACCCAATAAAAAAGCCGTTCATAATGAACGGCTTTTTAGTTTACGTTTTTGTAAATATTGCTTTAAGAAAAAAGGATTTATTAACCTATATTTTCTTTATTAACTTCTTTACTTGCATCAGGGTTTTCTTTGGCAAAACGCTCTTCCCAAAAATCAGCATTTTCAATACCTAATGACTTAGGGTCAAAAGTATAGGTTTTAACACCGGCCTTTTGTTGCGCTTCATAATCTTTTAACGCTTTTATCGCTGGTTTTGACATAAAGAAGATAATGATAATACCAATGATATTAAGCCAAGCCATCATACCAACGCCTATATCACCCATACCCCATGCTAAATCTGCCGCTTTTACTGTACCGTAAAAGGTTGCACTGATTAATACTATTTTCAAGATTAAGTTTAATGCTGGAATCTTTAAGGTTCTACGGATGTAGTACACATTGTTTTCTGCAATAAAGTAATAAGCCAAAATAGTAGTAAAGGCAAAGAAAAACAAAGCGATAGCTACAAACGGCTTACCAACGCCACTAAAGACACTTTCAACCGCCAATTGCGTGTATGCAG
>Ga0209396_1000932_pt1 | contig 33611 bp, 29 predicted proteins | sample GOMGulsemesocosm_6_FD_184638 | JGI IMG/M metagenome (GOLD analysis project Ga0209396, IMG submission 184638) | Methane-oxidizing microbial communities from mesocosms in the Gulf of Mexico - GOM8C Gulf of Mexico (SPAdes) (version 2) | ecosystem: Environmental > Aquatic > Marine > Cold seeps...
GCCTGTTAAATGTTGTGGCAAAAAGGGTGTTAGTCGCCACGGGTATTAGGGAGACTCCACGATCAGCAAGGCTTATTAGTGGGGCAAGACCTTTGGGAATTACCACTACAGGTGCATTTCAATCCATGTTTTATTTAAAAGGTTTAGTGCCTTGCACAAGACCGGTCATCATCGGTACTGAGCTGGTGGCCTTTTCCGCAGTGCTAACAGCGGCTAGTGCAGGCGTTAAACCAGTCGCAATGATTGAAGCCAACTCTAGAATTAGTGCGCGTCACCCCTGCGAGTTACTGGCTCATTTTAGGGGAGTGCCGTTACTGCTTAACACTGAATTAGAGAGCATATTGGGGGGGGCTAAGGTCGAAGGGGTCAGCGTTAAAAATACGCATACTGGGGAGAGCCGTAGCATCGATTGTGACGGGGTTATTTTTAGTGGACAGTTTACGCCTGAGGTAGCGCTTGGCAGAATGTCTCACCTTAGAGTAGATTCTGCTAGCGGCGGTCTGCAAATTGATCAGGTTGGTCGCTGTTCAGATCCCGCCTATTTTGCCGCGGGAAATGTGTTGCGCGCTGTCGAAACCGCAGGTTGGAGTTACCGAGAAGGTTGCAGTGTCGGTGGTTGGATTGCGGATGATTTAGCGTTCAAATCGCCTGTTAGTGTCGATAGAGAGGTTGTTATAAGTTGTGATGATCCGATTAAGTTCGTAGTCCCGCAGCGGATTAAGTTGAGGCAGCTAAAGGGCTTTAAGCACCTGCAAGTAAGGATGAATCGCGCAGTGCATGGAGAGCTGGTTGTTGCAAGCGATACAGAAGTTCTCTGGCGTAAAAAACTATCGACTTTGCCAGAGCGTCGGATCTTGATTCCAGTGGGCAAGCTTGGTGATATTAGCGCTTTAACATCCCTCAGAATAACGGTGCGAGAATGAGTGTACAAACAGTGAGTAGTGTTGAAGCTGTAAACGGCAATAGTATTTTGTTTTAGGGTGTTAAATATGCACAATTATCGATATGCGGCCATCGATCAAGGGACTACTAGTACCAGAGTGGCGGTTTTTAATGACAGTGCAGAGATAAGCAATTGTCATTCAGCGATGAATATCGGCCACCGCCAAATTACTCCGCAAAGTGGTTGGGTTGAACAAGACCCCGAAGAAATATTGGCGAATATTATAAAGTGCCTAGACAGTTGCAGTGCAGCGGGTGCGGCTATTGATGCTATTGGTATTTGTCATCAAGGTGAAAGTATTGTCGCCTGGAATGCGCAGACGGGAAAGCCTATCTATAACGCTATCATTTGGCAAGATATGCGCACTGATGAGTCGTTGTCGAAGATGAGACAAACGGAGCTTGAAGCAAAGGTCAAAGCAAAGACGGGGCTGCCTTTGGATCCGTACTTTTCAGCCAGTAAGATGGGTTGGATTATGGAAAATGTCGCCGTAGCTAAACCGCTTGCTGAGGCAGGCAAGCTGCGAATAGGCACGATGGATTCCTTTTTCTTAGACAGGTTATGCGCTAATTTTTACACTGATTACAACTCGGCATCCAGAACTTCACTGTTTAATATTCATACCCTTGAGTGGGATGTGGAGCTCTGTGAGATGTTTGGCGTGCCCATTCACTGCTTAGCTGAAATTAGAGACAGTATCGGTGACTTTGGCGCTGTGCTTTTAGCGGGGAAGAGCATCCCGATAACAGCGTCGCTAGTCGATCAGTTTGCTGGGATTTATGGTCATGGCTGTACCCAAAAGGGCGCCGCGAAAGTGACTTTAGGGACGGGAGCGTTTATCCAATCTTTAACCGGTAGCGATATTGGTGATGTGGGTAACAGCGGATTATTGCCGACACTGTGCTGGAAATTTCCCGGTGAAAAGCCGGTTTTTGGTTTGGATGGCGGGGTCTATAATGCAGCATCTGCAGTCAACTGGGCGCGCAGTATAGGGCTGTTCAGCGACTATGATGAACTGCAAGATTTTTCAGCGCAATCTGCTATTTCACGAGGTTTGGCCTTTGTCCCGGCGCTGTCTGGGTTGGGGTGTCCATATTGGGATAGATCCGCTGCTGGTCTGTGGGCAGGACTCTCGCTTGAGATAAACCGTAAAGACATGTTGCAGTCTCTGCTTGAGGGTATTGCGGTCAGAACGGCAGAAGTGATTGAGGTCATGGATTCCCTTTCTCCACTTGGAGATGCGGTGCATGTCGATGGCGGGTTGGCAGCAAATAGTTATTTCAAGCAATTTCTGGCGGATGTATTAGGCAAGCGTATCCTCACGCCGCTCAATCAGGAAGTCACTGCCTTAGGTACGGCGATGTTGGCGAGAAAAGGTTTAGGTGTGAAAGGAGAAGTCAGCTTAACGCAGGCGATAGATGTCATTGAACCCAGAGCGGTGAATAGGCAGAAAATACTCGAGAAATACCGGGATATTATTGCGCGCTCTCGAGGGTTAAGAGGGGATAACTAATGCCCATTCGCAAACATAGCAGTGGTAGTAAGTTCTCTGTTTCTATTGGAGTGCTCTAAGAGATCATGGAGGAAAAGTAAATTGAGAGGATCGTTACTCTGGTGCTTAACCGTTATCTCTAGTTTTCGCTGCAGGATCTGCAAGTAAAGTTATCTTGATTGATTTAAAATGCCCACTCGGGTGGTTTTTGTTTGCTTATATGGTCAGTTTTGTCGAAGTAGGTATCATGTTGACTATTGTCCTGTTGAGTCTTTTTATGTGCTGTTTGAGCAGTTTATTGCCGTTTTAATACCAGATGTGCCTGTTTTTAAGGCTTGGTGGGCTGTTAATTGCACAATAATGCCGGCTAAATATGACAGTATGAAGTCATAAAAATAGTTTTTCTGGGCATTGATTATTAGTAATTAAACGGATACTGTGTGCACTTGGTCTTTTTTGTTGCCCATGTGGGAATGTTTTGGTCCGGTGGGATTTATGTAAATTGTCCAAGTTTTCAATTATTCATCAGTGGTATGCACTTGCAATGTTATTTGCCTGTTGCTGCTACATTTGCTTTTAATTTAACGGAAGAGAAATTATGTCCCTGAAAAAAATTATACTAGGAACTGTGGCAATCACTCTATCGTCTGGAGCGATGGCTGCAGAGACACTAAAAATAATAACCTGGAAAGGTTACGCACTTAAACCTATCGTTACTGCGTTTGAAAAAGAAACGGGCATCAAAGTAAAAGTCACCTACAGTAACAACGAGGAAATGGTCGCAAAACTTCGTGCGACGAGAGGGGCTGGTTTCGATTTAGCACAACCTAGCCAAGATCGAATTAGCGCAGTTCAAGAGAAGTATAAAATCTATCAAGCGATTGATTACAGTAAAGTAGAAACGAGCCTGTTAATCGACTCTATGCTCGCTGCCGTTAAAAAGAATACCGCCGTTAAAGGTGAATCTTTCGGTGTCCCGCACGTATACGGAACAACAGGTATGATCATCAATAAAAAGTTGGCACCTGGTGCAAGTGATTGGTCAGATCTATGGAATCCTGAATACGCAGGTAAAATTTCTTACCGTCTCAAAAGACCTATTCTGATTGGCGCTGCTTTTGCTATGGGTGAAGATCCATTTTCGCTGTACGCTGACAAAAAGGCCTACAAAGCGTTAATGGACAAAGTTGAAGCTAAACTTATCGCTTCAAAAGGGCTGGTAAAAAACTACTGGACCAGTGGCGATACACAAGTTGAAATCATCAAAAGCGGCGATGCTAACGTGATTTCCGGTTGGGATGCTAAAGGTTGGTCGTTGCATAAAATTAATTCTGACATTGATTTTGTCGCACCAAAAAGTGGAGCGCTAGGTTGGATCGATACTTTTGCTATTCCAGCCAAGGCAAAAAATGTTAGCGCTGCATACCAGTGGATTAACTTTGTATCACAGCCTAAATATGCGGCAATGATCACTAACAGTGAAAAATATGGTACAGCCTCTAAAGGCGCTGCACAATTCTTAGATGCATCTATTAAGGCTGACTTTGAGCGATCTTTCACTAAAGCAGATATCGATAACATCAAGTGGCACCCGCCAGTACCAGACGGATTCGAGTCTATTGAAGCTAAGGTTCTTGATAGAATTAAAGCGGCAAATTAGATCATAAACCTGCACTAAACGCTTTTAGCGTTGCACGAAAAACCATTGCCCCAAAGTGAAACTTGTTGTGTTTAAAGGTTTCAACTTGGGGTTTTTTACGCATCGACATGGAGTTTAAATGAATAACATTTTAGCAATAAAAAATCTTTCAAAACATTTTGATGATTTTACAGCCGTTAAAAATGTTGATTTTGCTGTAGAAGAAGGTGGCTTTTTTTCAATTCTAGGATCATCCGGTAGTGGAAAAACAACCCTGTTACGTATTATTGCAGGCTTTCAGCAAGAATCAGCAGGTGATGTGTTGATTCGCGGTCAATCCATGAAAGGCATTCCTCCTGAAAAACGTCCGGTTAATATCGTCTTTCAAAATTTGGCATTATTCCCGATGATGAATGTACGGGAAAATGTCTCCTTCGGACTGAAAAGACAAAAGCTGAATAACGCAGATATAAAGTCTAAAGTTAATGAAATGTTAGAGCGTGTTGGCCTCAATGGTTTTGATAATAAAAAAGTGACCGATCTATCGGGTGGTCAAAGGCAGCGAGTGGCGATTGCCCGCTCACTCGTCATGAATCCTTCAATACTGTTGCTCGATGAGCCATTGGGAGCCTTAGACAGAAAGCTGAGAGAACACATGAAAGTTGAGCTAAAGCTACTGCAAAAGGAGATAGGCACCACTTTTGTTTATATTACCCATGATCAATCAGAGGCATTGGTGATGAGTGACAAAGTAGCTGTGATGCACGAGGGGGAGTTTGAGCAGATAGATACACCGCATAATTTATACAAAAATCCACAGACAGCGTTTGTGGCAGGCTTTGTCGGTGATACCAATCGTTTTCAGTTACAGTCGAAAGAGGGCGGAGTAATAATGACCAAAGGTGGTTGGAAACTGTCGAGCTGCAACCTAGATATAACTCCTGAAGCACTTTTTATTCGCCCCGAGGCTCTAATCATCAACCCTGCAGCTAATGTCGCTGGTATTGATCAATTTGAGGTGACTATTAAAACTATTCTGTTTGACGGGTCCAATACTAAGCTTTCCACCCTTGTTCACGGCAGTCGTGAAGAGTTGTTGATATCACTGCCGCAAAATGCGCAATTTGAAGGCATTGTCGAGGGCAATACATTGAATGTGGGCGTTCATCGTGACGATGTGAAGTGCTTTTAATGAGGTGGCAGTATGGAAATTAAAAAAGGCTTTAATGTCACTTTCTATCTATTGATTATCCCGGTTTTGATTTGGTTGATTACGCTGATTGTTATCCCGCATGGGGAACTGTTTATCAGCTCTTTTCTGGTTGAGGATGATTTGGGTGAAATGGTTTTTTCTCTGGGTAATTATATCGAATTTTTTAGTCATCAAATCTATTGGATGACATTTGTCAAAACAGCAATATATGCCATTGGTGTCACAGTGTTGGCGTTTATTGTCACTTTCCCAATAGCCTTTTATTTAACCAAAGTAGCCTCTAGGAAAAACGCCAGTTTTTTGATGTTATTGTTGTTGGTTCCACTGTGGGTAGGTGAACTTGTGACGGTTTACGGCTGGATGGTATTGCTTGGTGATCACGGCATTATTAATCACTTCTTGATCGGTGTTGGCATCATTGATGAGCCAATCAATATGTTGTATACCAATTTTAGTATGGTCATTGGCTTGTTGTATATGTCGATGCTGTTTATGGTGCTGCCCGTGATGTCGGCCTTAGAGAGCATGGATGACTCGCTGATTGAAGCGGCGTGTGACTTAGGTGCTTCAAAGTGGGTTATTTTCACCAGAATAGTCATTCCCTATGCGATGCCGGGCATCGTCTCAGGTGCAATCATTGTCTTTATGTTGGTGATTGGCGATTATTTAGCGCCGAATTTGCTCGGTGGCAAGAACTCGCTGTGGTTTACAGAGCAGATTTACAATGAATTTCTCTCAACATTTAACTGGAATGAGGGAGCTGCATTCGGATTTTTACTGTTGATATTATCTTCTTCAATTATTTGGGTCGCCCTTAAATTATCCGGTCAAAAACTAGAAAAGGTGGGGTCATGATTCGCTCGCTGCCCAATTCGCCCTTATATAAGGTCGGTTATAGAGTATATGTTTTTTTATTCTTTACATTTTTAGTGATGCCACTATTGGCAATCTCAGTGTTGGCGTTTAATGATTCAGATTTTATTTCGCTGCCTTGGCACGGTTTTACCTTAGACTGGTTCTTTGCTGCCACCGATGAGCGAGAGGGGCTATTCGCCGATGAGGGGCTGATCTCGAGTATTTATGTCAGTATCAGTACCGGCCTTAGTGTCGCGGCCATGGCGACTATTGTGGGCACAATGGCAGCGTTACTGTTTGAAGAGGAGCAGTTTAGATTTAAAGGTTTGTTGTACTTTTTGGCATTGACCCCGCTAGTTATTCCGGGGGTTATTTTGGGAATTTCAATTCTGCTGACTGCTACAGCTGCGGGTGTTCATATTGAAGATAACTTTGGTGTCGATATCGAACTATTTAGACCTAGCTATTGGCTAGTGATTTTAGGACAATTTGCCTTTGAGGCGACCTTTGTTATGTTACTGGTATCCGCGCGGTTGAAAAAATTTGACCGCACCTTAGAAGAGGCTGCTCTGAGTTTAAAAGCAACCCGATTACAAGCGATATTGTATGTGACACTGCCGTTTCTGCGCCCAGCCATCATTGGAGCTTTTGTAGTGGCATTTATATTGAGCTTTTCGAATATCAACACTACGATATTTTTGGTGGGTTCAGATCCGACGCTACCTATAGACTTATACTCGCGGATTAGATTTAGTTCTACCCCGGTACTAAATGCAGTTTCATTTATGATCGTGCTGACTATCAGCGTATTTGCCTTGATTAACTTTTTTGTCAGTCGCAAAAAAACGCCATCATGATAGTAGAGTGTTTAGGAGCAAGAATAGCATGTTGATCGTTCAAATCAGCGATCTACATATTGTCGCAGCTGGTAAAAAAACTTATGGCATCGCACCGATGAGCGACAACTTAATGCGCTGTGTAGCACATATTAACCAGTTGTCGCCAAGCCCAGAGCTAGTGATTGTCACAGGAGATATAACCGATAGCGGTTTGCCGGAAGAGTTTTCACATGCCAAACAATTATTAGATGAATTGCGTATTCCCTATTATGTAATCCCCGGTAACCACGATAACGCAATGAGCTTATTGGCTTCTTTTAAGCGCAATGCTAGTGCTTTTATTGGCAGTGCAGGGGAGTGTTTTATCAACTATGTTATCGATGATTTTGAGGTGCGCCTGATAGCGTTGGACAGTACTGTTAGAGGGTGTCCCGGGGGAGAGGTATGTGAACAAAGAGCGCGTTGGTTGGAGCGGCGTCTGTCAGAAAACCAACACAAACCCACGCTGATTTTTATGCATCATCCCCCACTGAAATTGGGAGTGATAGAAACCGATGTCGATGGATTTGCAGGTGCCGATGCACTGGCAGATGTCGTTAAAAAATATCCAAATATTCAGGGGGTTCTCTGCGGTCATGTGCACTTACCGACCTTTACCGCTTGGTCTGGCACTATCGTAAGTACCGCACCCAGCACGGGGATGCGACTACTGTTAGATCTGACCCAACAGCAGCCTTCGCAGTTTTTATTGGAAAACCCAGCCTATCATCTTCACTATTGGACACAGGATAAACAGTTGGTCACCCACTTGGTTGAGGTCAAGCAGAGTCGCTCTTATCTATTTGAACAGTACTCGTCATTAACAGCGCAAGCAAGGGAATAAGAGTAAGCGCTATACAGCTTTCATGTGCCTAAGCGTGAATGTGCATAGCGGTTGAATGATTCACATACTGCAATGTTGTTGGTGAGCAGAGCATAAGTCAGTACTGTTGGCTGGCTATTTCACCCAAGGTAAAACCGAAGACTCTCTGACTATTAACTTGGGCTTTACTAAGTGGTTGGAGACCGCTCGGCTTGGATCTTGCAGTTTTTGAATTAGGCTATCAGAGGCCAGGCGTGCCAGCTGATCGGTGTGCGGGCGCATACTGCTAAGCGGTGGGCTAACGGTATCACAGGCCAGTACGTCGTCAAACCCAGTGACGGCAATATCCACCCCAACTTTCAAGTTGCTGTTGCGCAATCCAAAGTTCACGCCAAATGCAACAATGTCACAGTAGCAGACAATACCTTGTGGTGGCTGTTCTTGGTTTATCAGTGCTTGCACTGCTTCTGAGGCGGCCATGCGGGTGACAGGGCAAGGCACGATTTGTATTTTGTCGGGATCGAGGTTGGCATTTTCGATCGCGGCTAAAAAGCCTTTTTTGCGCTCCTGGTAGGCGGCTGTATCTAAACGGCCACCGAGAAAAGCAATGCGTTCCATTCCCTGGTCAATCAAATGTTGGGTTGCCGTTTGAATGCCCTGCTGATAATCGGGGGCTATATAGTCACACTCGGCCCCCGGGATAGGTTGCATGACACTGACAATGGGTAAGCCGCGCGCAAAATACGATTCAAAATCTTGTTGGGCGGTGCCAACCGCTGGGCTGATTAATATACCGGCGACACCGTGTTCGCAAAAAGCGCGCAGTACCTTATCTTGTTGTTCGCGATCTTCTGAAGTATTGGCCATCATCACAACATAACCTGCCTCGCTAAAATGACGCTCTAGTGCTATCGCTAGTTCCGCGAAGAAAGGGTTAGTTAAATCATTGATAATCATGCCAATCATCGAGGATGAACGGCGCCGTAAATTGGCGGCACCTTGATTGTAAACATAGCCGAGTTGCTTGGCGACTTTCATCACTTTTTTCTTGGTTTCAGTGCGCAATTTAGGGCTGTTTTGCAATGCCAGTGACACAGTTGACTTTGAAACGCCCGCCGCTTTAGCGACATCCGGGATAGTAATGGAATTAGATTTCAAAGTGTGCTCCAAAATAGGGTCAGTAAAAATGAGTTGATATTAATCACTCGTCAGTGAATAGTGAATAAATTATTGCTATCAAGAATTTTTTATTGTAACGTTCTAATTGGTATTTGGCAAAGATCATTGGGTGTTCAAGATAAATACTTTCTCTGTTAACTAACGTGTAAGTAATTTGTTCACATCTAATAGGTCAAAAATTGTCAGTTGTTTTTTGGTTGAATTTGGTAATATCCCCTAAAGTCTTATGATAATTAGGCTGTTCTGATCGTTGAACAATGCTCAGCGCATCGCCAAAAAACAGAATGATACGTTTACTTCAATGAATTTTATCCGTTAATAACCATTAAGGACCAGTTTCATGCATCAGCTTACTTTAGTATCTAACGATAGAAAATTGGAACGTTACAATTATTTGTCGTCAGGATTTAGCGCTTTTTCGTCCAGTATTGCTACCAATCGTATCGCATATGCGGCAGCTCACGTCGTGCCGGACCCACTGCGTCAGCGTAACCCATGGAACAGTGAGCCAGCAATTGATTGGGATGCAACACTTGCTTACAGAGAGTACTTGTGGAGTATGGGCTTTAAAATCGCCGAGGCGATGGATACATCACAGCGTGGCATGGGGCTTGATTGGGCGACCTCTCGCGAACTTATAGAGCGCTCGCTGGCGCTCGCCAAAATAACACCCGGGGCTGACTTGGCATGTGGCGCAGGCACTGATCAATTGACAGATTTCTCAAACTTGACCATGGCGGATGTGAAAGGGGCTTATATTGAGCAAATTGAAGTCATTGAAGCTGCCGGCGGGCGGGTAATTTTAATGGCATCCAGAGCCCTGGCGAGTGTGGCAAAAAGTAGCCATGATTATATTGAGCTGTACAGCGAACTGCTTCAAGGTTGCCAGTCCCCGGTGATTTTACACTGGTTGGGAGAGATGTTTGACCCGCACTTAAGTGGCTATTGGGGAAGTAGTGATGTTGCTATCAATATGCAAACGGTGCTGGAAATTATCGGCGAAAATGCAGCAAAAGTAGAGGGTATCAAAATCTCCCTACTGGAAAAGGAATACGAGTTCAGCTTGCGCAGAGCACTGCCTGAGAGTGTCAAAATGTTTACTGGGGATGACTTTAATTACCCTGAACTGATTGAGGGTGACGGGCAACATTACTCGCATGCACTGTTGGGAATTTTTGATCCGATTGCGCCTGTCGCGGCCAGAGCACTGGAGCAGTTAGCATTGGGCAATAATGATGGCTATCGCGCACTAATGCAGCCAACCATTGCACTTTCACGCAAAATTTTTGAAACGCCGACCCAGTATTACAAAGCGGGAGTGGTGTTTTTAGCTTGGCTCAATGGCCACCAAACACATTTTAGTATGGTAGGTGGTATACAGTCAGCGCGGTCAATTAGCCACTATTGTGACGTTTTTAGGCTCGCCGATGCGGCAGGTGTTATTAGAGATCCACAGTTGGCATGCCAGAGAATGAAAACATGGTTGCAGCTGCACGGTATTGAACAATAATGCATAGTTATAAATAGCCATATTTGTGCAAAAAGGTCGTGTATGAAAATATTGATTGCACCAGATTCATTTAAAGAAAGTTTATCGGCAAAGGAGGCAGCAGCTGCCATTGCCCGAGGTTTTGAGCAGGTATTCCCCCATGCTGAGTTGTTGCAAATACCACTTGCGGATGGCGGCGAGGGCACTGTCGAAACCTTGGTTGATGCCTGTGAGGGCGAGTTTCACCGCAGTTGCGTAACATCTTCCATGGGGGAGCCCATTGATGCCCGCTGGGGTGTATTACCGCTGACAAATACCGGGGTTGTGGATGTCGCAGCAGCTTCAGGTTTGGAGCAAGTGGCGGTGAATATGCGCAACCCAATGCTGGCGAGTAGCAGAGGTTCGGGTGAATTGATAATGGCGGCGCTGGATCGCGGATGCCGCCATATTATTTTAGGCCTAGGTGGTAGCGCCTGCAATGATGGTGGAGCCGGAATGTTACAAGCATTTGGTGTTAGGCTGCTCAATAGCCAAGGCCTTGAGATTGGTCTAGGCGGTGGCGCATTACAAGATCTGGTAACTATTGATAGTGATCAAATAGATGCAAGACTTAACTATGTGCGCTTTGAAGTTGCCTGTGATGTCGAGAATCTACTTTTAGGTCCAGGTGGTGCCACGGCCGTTTTCTCCGCGCAAAAGGGCGCGACCAAAGAAATGCAGTTAGCGTTAGAAGATAACTTGGCGCATTTTAGTCGCCTTATTAAGCAGCACTGTCAGGTCGATGTGACAAAGCTTAAGGGGGGAGGCGCTGCGGGCGGTATTGCTGCAGGGCTTTCTGGGTTTATCGATGTGCATATCAAAAGCGGTATTGATATGGTGTTAGATACGCTGCATTTTGATCAACATCTGCAAGGTGCTAACTTAGTGATCACCGGCGAGGGGCGAATAGATGCGCAAAGTGTCAGTGGCAAAGTGCCCTGCGGGGTGGCTAGGCGTGCCAAGGCACAAGGTTGTCCCGCATTTGCCTTGGCAGGTGCTGTCGATGGGGATCTCAGTGCGCTGCAGCAACTGGGTCTCAATGGTGTGTTTAGTATTACCCCGGGAATCATTTCTATGCAGCAGGCAATGGCCTGCGCCACGCAGAACCTCACCTTGTGTGCTAATAACTTGGCGAGAGCGTTAGCGACAGATATCAGCAATAATAAGCTTGCGGCACAGAGATGATTCAGGAAATGGCTGATCGGTCGCGGTTATTAGGTATTTCCTGTCGCCTGCAGCTTGTGAGTAATTCAGCTTAGTAGTTCCTTAACAATTAACTCCAGCAAAAAGGTTTCTCGCTCAATTGAGAGGCCCTTTTTATGGCTGTTTTTGATGGTTTGATGGTTGTGTTTAATCGCTGTGTGAATATTAACCCAAAGCGGGCGCATACCATTGCTTATTTCGTAATCCTCGTGTTTGGTGTCGCCCAGAGTAGTGCCTATGTTGCAGGTATAGCAGAATGATTGCATATGCATAGTATCAAAGTTGTCTTTGTACCATGGCCTAAACTCTTCGTAGCAACCAAATGGCTGGATGTTGGTTATATCGCTAGCGCCTGTCTCTTCCATTAATTCACGTATTAATCCATCGATTAGATCTTCACCATCATCGACGCCCCCACCGGGCAGTGTATAGTCATGGTATCGCTCGGTATAGAGCATGAGTATTTGTTCGCCATCGAGAATAATAGCGCGTGCAGCACGACGATGGAAGGTAGTGCCACTGGTGTTGGTTGCACAGTGAGTCGTTGATTTTAAAAGACGCATAATAGCTGGGATCTGGGTGAAAACGGCGCAGTATAATTAAAGCGGGCGGGCTTAACAAGGCGTGGACTTTGCTTGAGTGATGAATAAAAAGGCAATTTCGATATTTTGGTGTCGAAGAAAAGCACGTAAATACCACAATTTTGTGCTTATTATTTAAATGCTGAGGCCGGACTGGCCGGCCTCAAAGGTAGTACCAAAATAGCGCTTGCTCTAGTTTGCTTAATGATTGGCACAAGCTTTCTTGATTAAGTGCAAAAGCTTGTATGGCGATCAATCAAAGCTGTGATTACAAATTTGGAGATGATCATCAAGCTATTGAGTCCTTAGGGCTAATATTTTATCTCTATGAGCTACAGAGCAGAGCTGTCGAAAAATTTTAGTGGTGTTATCCCTGTGAAGATTTAGCCCATAAGTTAATGTCGCCAAAGTCACAGTATTTATCAATCTCAGTCAGTTCCTGAGCACTAAAGTCCAAGTTATCTAATGCGCCAACACAATCGATTACTTGAGAGGCTCGTGATGCGCCAATCAAAGCGGTTGTGGTTTGACCATCGCGCAGAATCCAGGCGAGCGCCATCTGTGCCAAACTCTGCTGGCGACTCGCTGCAATATCATTGAGTGCGTTTAGTTTATTAAGGTTCTCTTCACTGAGTAGCTCGGGGTTGAGAGATTTTCCCTGGGCGGCGCGACTATTGTGATCAATACCTTTAAGGTACTTATTGGTAAGTAGGCCTTGGGCAAGTGCCGTGAAGGCGATAGAGCCTATGCCTAAGGTTTGTAGCTCTACTTTTAAACCTTCTTTTTCTACCCAGCGATTGAGCATGTTGTAGCTAGGTTGATGGATCAGGCAGGGAGTGCCTAGATCTTTTAAGATAGCCGCCGCTTCGCGGGTGCGCTGGGTATTATAAGAGGAGATACCGGCATAAAGTGCCTTACCTGATTTAACAATAGAGGCTAAAGCCCCCATCGTTTCTTCCAGTGGGGTATTTGGGTCAAATCGATGTGAATAAAAAATATCTACATAATCAATACCTAAGCGTTTTAAGCTTTGATCGCAAGAAGACATTAAATACTTTCTGCTGCCCCATTCTCCATAGGGGCCATCCCACATCTCATAACCCGCCTTAGAAGAAATCACTAATTCATCTCTATAGCCTTTAAAATCTGTTTTGAGAATTTCACCAAAGGCCGACTCAGCACTACCCGCTGGTGGTCCGTAATTATTGGCTAGATCAAAATGGGTAATTCCAAGATCAAACGCCGCTCTACATATGTCGCGCTTAGTATCATGGGGGGTATCTCCACCAAAGTTATGCCAAAGACCTAAAGAGATAGCAGGCAGTTTAAGGCCGCTTGCGCCGCAGTGGTTGTATAACATTTTTTGATAGCGATCAGCACTAGGTTGATAGGACATATAGCCCTCCGGTTTTATTGTTTGAATTTTATAGAGAATTTAGGATCATAGTGGCTCATGCACTGAGAAACCAGAATAATTTTTAATTCTAATTATATCTGTCTTGCGCGTGTATCTTTCTATATATTGAATATCCGCAAAGACAGCTACCCTCAGGCGATTGAAAATGACAGCACACAGTGTGGCCAAGCCGCATATCATCCTACTTATTTTGCTCAGCTCACTTGGGCCTGTGGCGTTAAATATCTTTTTACCTTCTATGCCAAGCCTGACAGAGGCACTGGACACTCGCTATGATGTTGCTCAGTTAACCTTGACTCTGTATTTATTTGCCACGGCATTTACACAGCTTATTTTAGGGCCACTGTCAGATAAATTTGGTAGAAGGCCGATCATTTTACTAGGTGTTAGTCTGTACGTTGTTGCCAGCCTTGCCTGCGCGTTGGCTTTCAATATAGAGCAGTTAATTATTGGACGGATATTTCAGGCAGCCGGTGCCTGCGCGGGAATCGTTATCACTAGAGCGATTGTGCGGGATTTATACGATCGCCAAAAAGCCACCAGTATTCTCGGTTATATGACCATGGTGATGGCGGTGGCACCGATGATGTCACCGATTATCGGTGGATATTTAGATCAGTGGTCGAGCTGGCGGGCAAGTTTCTATCTGGTCAGTGTCTTTGGTTGCATCTTGTTGCTGTTCTCTATGGCGAAATTACACGAGACTAATCATCAATTGGTCAGTGATATGAAACTCAATAATATCATGCAGAAGTATCAGCAGTTACTTAAGAAGCGTCAGTATCTAGGTTATGTACTAGGCGTCTCTTTTGGCTCGGGTGTGTTTTTTGCTTTTATCGCAGGCGCGCCATTTTACGCCACCAAAGTGCTTGGTTTACTACCCAGCGAATACGGCTTCTATTTTGTGATGGTTTCCATCGGCTATATGCTCGGCAATTTTATTTCAGGGCGATTTGCGACGCGTTTCTCAGCAAAACGAATGTTGGATATCGCTTGCCTATTATTAATCATTGGTACAGGTGTATTGCTCTACTACAGCTTTAGTGGTTTTAATCATCCTTCTTCGCTGTTTATTCCCATGACGTTGGTTGCCTGTTCAAACGGCATCGCAATCCCTAATGGTATGTCGGGGGCTTTAAGTGTGGCGCCAAAATTAGCCGGTACCGCTTCGGGGCTCGCCGGTTTTATTCAAATATCACTCGGCGCGATTGCAACATTTGCAGTGGGTTATTTTCATGACGGCTCGTCCTTTCCGATGGTGGCCTGCATGGTGGTGTTCGCGCTGCTATCAGTGCTGTTTTTTAAGTTTTGGGTGCAAGATATCGCTTTGGCAGAGGAGTAGATTGCTAAGTACACAGGTAAATAGTTACCTAGGATAGATATATTAGGCTGCGAAGGAGAGTTTTGTAGTGCCTTTAAGGAGTCGTGCCTTCAAAGAGTAGAGGCTTATTGCAGCTGCACCAATGGATCTTAAGATGGTTAGCTACAGTTATATGGCACAGCCTGATCCATTTCAAGTTGTGACTATTGCTGTTCGCCGGTTCAACCTAGCGGCGGCAATGTTTCTAGAGGGCGTTAAACAAGCGTTTTTCTGTGAGTGGATAGCCATTATGTTTAGTAGCAAGCATAGCTGAATCAGTGACTTCAATGTACTGCTTGGCATGGTGTTTAGGTGTAGAAGGGTTGAGTATTAATCCCTAGATTAACTGGTGCTTTTTTTACATTGATTTTAAGCGGCTACATTCCCTACAGACAAAAACGAGTTTGATCGCTAGGGAATATAGATACCACTTCATGCTGGGGTTGCAAGATCGCACAGTCGTTCATTATGCTCTCTTTCTAGGACGTGAATTGGGCAGCTAATCTCAGTGGCATGATCTCTGTGAGAGCTTATGTAGGGGCACATAACTGCTTAATTTGAATGTAACCCATTGTAACCACTTGTATTAAATGATGTGAAAGTATTGATGCTCTGTTGTGATGGTTTAAAAACTTCAACTTTCAACGGGTAGCATGGCGTGGCATCATCCGAATGGCTACTGCCGCAATCTCCTCCTGGGCAGGCCGAAAGCACACCTAATAAATCAATCTCTGCAAAGAACTCTAAATAATCGCCGGGTCTTACCGGACTGGCCTTCATAAAATACTGATGGGTATCTTTGGTAAACCCGGTACACATAAAGACATTCATCACATCGTGCACAAAAGGTTCGGCTTTGGCCAATGGCCACTGCAGATGGCTGGCTAAGGCGCGGGTTAGGTTTGAATGGCAGCAATAGTGGTAGTGCTCATTATGCAGCATATGATTAGTGTATGGATCGCAGCGTGTGCCAATCACATCGTGCACACTGGCTCCGTCTTGATCCCAGCCGTACCAGTCCAGAGTGTCGTGAGTGATAGTGGCGATGGGGCGTATATTGGGCATGTTTGACCAGAGTCTATCCCCAGTGGTTAAGTGACTGGCTTGAAGTTGTCGGGTCTTACCACTGTAAAAATGCTCTTCAAGATTATTGGCATTAAATAAATTTAAATCGCCTACTTGCGGCCCCTGAATGCTGCTAATTCGGAAAAAATGTCCAGCCGGTACCTTAAATGCAGCACCATCTCTGGGTGCAACAATGACCTCATCGGTTTTGGTTAATTGCTTACGTGCAGACTGATAAAAGTGGTGATCGTATTTAGGTAGCTGCTCGACATTGTAGCAGACAACGGGCGCGGCGTTACGGCGTTGCTGAGCATCTGCGGGAGGTGTGGCATGGCGGTAGTTAGACATTTTTATACCTGATTAATAGTTTCGAGCATCTTAGCAAAGCAGCGCGCTAGGTAAATAGCTGTGACCTTTTTAGTTAATTATGTACCTTTTAAGGCATGTCGATTTTATCTCTGATTTAATAAAACGGTAACAAGTGCCAGATACTCTATGACAAAATACGGACTAATTTGCAGAGGAAATACCGGGAAACCTGGGCATAAACTAGCGAATAAAGATAATAGACGGCAATAAATTGGCGAAATAGCGGCGTGAGTGTGTCTCTGTTACGGATTTTTCTAGCGTAAATGGACATATTGAATCAGTTGTTAAAACCGCATTTTTGAATGCAGTTTTTCATGCTTAAGCCGCATTGGGTTTATCTGCTCTTCCATAGGTTTTCTAACAAATTTAGGTGCTTCATGAATGCAACCAACAAACTATACCGTCGCCAGCAACTAGCTGCGTATTTAGAAAAAATGTTGGAAGATAATGATAAACAGACAGTAATGCACAATGATAATCACGTTTTAATTGCAAAGGTATGGCCGTTACCACACAAAAATAGCAGAAAGTTTATCTGTGAGGACCTTGAAAAACGCCACTTATCGCTAACCCAAATTGCCGAAGCTAGTGATTGAAATATTTGTAGCTCTTGATTAGTTTTAGTTTGACTCATCGATATTGCCCTCGATTATCAGCCATCGTTTGAGCTCTGCTATTAATTGTTTTGCCTGATCGCTTTTTGTGGCGTATTTATCCCAGACAATCTTTGCGCTCTGGCGCGCTTTTTTTAATTCTAAATGATGCCAAGTGTGAAGAGTCACCCCTTGTGACAGTACTTTCATCACGGCTGTTGCCATATGTGTTTGTGTTATCGCATAAGCTTTAGACTGCCACTGTTTGACGGCACTAAGTACTATGTCTTTTTGTTTGTTGGTTAATTGATTCCAACTTTGTTTTCTGACCACAAAATCATACAGCGGCATAGAGTGAAACCCTGGATAATTACTATATTTGGCAATGCGATAGGCGCCCATTTGCTGGTTGATTGCGAGGTCTGAAAAGTCGGCCGCTTGAATCCGCTTTTGCTCAAGGGCTTGTAGCACTTTGCCGCCGGAGATATTTTTAACTTTTGCGCCTAATAGGCGAAAAAAGTCACTGATCATTCCCGGTGGTGTGCGCATAATGATGCCGTCCAGCGAATCTACATCCGCGATGGGGGTCCGCGAGATAAGGGATTCGGCGGTGCCGACACAATAGCCAATTAACAATAGTCCAACACGCTCATAAGCATTTTGTAAGTGTTTGATGCCATTGCTTTTATCTAGCCATTTTAGATATTGTTGGGGGCTGTTCCAAGCGGCGACTAAATCTCCCATGATGGCAAAGACTGGGTCTGCACTGCCCCAGTAAGAGGGAGTCATTAACATGGCATCAATGTTTCCTGTGCGCAGGGCGTTATAGGCACTGCGCGGATTGACAAAGCCATTTTCGCCCTTGAGGTCGAACGTTAATTCAGCAGAGCTCTCGAGCTCTATTTGCTGCATCATTTGCTGTTCGATTAAAAACAAATAACTGCTACTAGGTTTATTGGTTTGTATTTTCCAAACGATTGGTTCTGTAGCATGCACTGCGCAGGCAATATAAAATAATAAAAGTAACAAGCAGTATTTTAAGATCACGTTAGTCCCATGCATTAGTGAGGTATAGAGAAGTGATAACGTATTGTTGCGCTTACAATAAAAAGGTATCAGGCTAAAGAGTGTTAATAACTGTCTCTGTAATAATGATACCGTTTTAAAAAAGAAAAAATCTAAAAGAAATGATTAAAGTGTCTGTTTAAGGAGACTATTTTATATAATGTTGCGTGATTTTTCTCATTGCATTTGCTTTTGATAGAGGACTCACCTCTTTGTTAATGAGTGTGAATAATGGGCTGGAAACTGACTTATTTGAGAAAACAACAAAGAGCGGCAGGCTCTCTAATACAGGCGATTGTATGGTAATACTCTTTGCTAAGTGTAAGTTTTTGATTTCAAAAAGAGCGCTAACTTTTGGTGCTAAGAATGCAGGAGCGCAATCAGCTTCCCTCAGCTGTCGCCTTTTTCAATCGAACCGACAGGCATTGCCAATTTATTATTTGATGTTAGCGGTTTGTTTAAACGTCCTAAATACCGATGGCGGAGGTAAATTAATCCATCTTCGCGATTAGAAAGTTTAACATTAGCCACTTTTGGCGGGGCTGATTTAGTAAAAAGCACAAATTCTATGGTATCCATGACAGCTGAGGCATAGCGGGCAAAAAACCTTCACTGAGCGTTGAAAAAACGCTGGAAATGGCTATTTTACCAAGCTCTCATTCGTACATCGCTAGTATCAATGGCATGAAGAAATAGCTGATTTTACCATGGGACTGCTTCGCTAATAGCCTTAAGAAGTCTGCGCCTGCGCAACCGAAAATTGGGCAGGCCTAAATGCAAGGGCTTGCCCCAAAGATTGTTGCGGCTTTATTTATCTCAGTTTAAGATACCGCCATTACTGCGCAGTTGCATAGATCATCCCCGCTAAATTGCGTCATATCTCCCGCTTTTAAGCCAGGCACCGGAAATAAGCGCACAGTTAAAGGTTTGTTAAGTCTGTACGCCATAGTCCCTGTATCACGCATTAGCGCCGCAATGTCTTCCGCACTAGTGTCTCCAGGAATAGGGACGGTATCTAAGCCGATGCCACACACCGCGCTATTGGTCAGTAATGTGCGAATATCAAATTGTTGATTAATCGTACCAAGTGCCAGTCCAGTATCTTCAGTGACAGCCAGCATTAAGCCAGAAAAACCAATCAGTGGTACATTGTCAATGGATTTGAAAACTCTTGTTAACAGAGCCGAAGCTTCTGTGGTTCCCGGCGCACCAAAATAAGCTACACCCAACAGCCGATAAATATCGACCATGCTGGCGCAATCTTTGGAGGGAGCGGCGGAGCTGTCAATGCCCGCAAAATAAAAAGTACTATTGATATCACTTGCATCAATGATATTGCTAATCTGCTGCGTATGATGTTTTAGCGCATTGTGCATTACTTGGAAACAGCGTTGCATGCGCGCTTGATGATTCGAAATATGAGGTTGTTGTTGCAGAGCTTGCAATACATTGACCAGCAGATCTGGTGTCTCTAGACCTATCACGTAGCGATCACCCAATTCACTCAAGTGATAACTAGCCGGAAAATAGGGAATCTGTGGTTGGCAGTTGAAGTTGACTGTTAGATTGAAATTACCTTGGCCGTTAGCAGTTATTTGGCTGGTTTTTTGCACAGCAGCCACTGCGTGTTCAATCAAATGATTGTCTAATATTGCATTTTCATCGATGGGAATATTGATACAAGCATTGCAAAGATCGCTGAATTTTTGAATTAATTCGGGTAGCAGGCTTATTTCGTGGGCATTTTTAGCTTCACCAATCGCAAAGCGAATACGAGTACCACATTGATTAGATGTCTGGACCAAACTGTTGAGTAGCGCCAAATCAGCACTGGCAGTTTGCACAGATTGGGTATTGAGGTATTCCCCGAAGGGGTTAGTGACAATTCTAATGCTCTGTACTTGATAGCCGCTTTGCTTGAATTGAGCAGTTAACTGCTGGCAAAAATTCGCAGCATCAGCAATGCGATGTTTCCAGCTAGATTGGACTTTACTCAAACTCAAAAAAGTGGTGATAGTGCGGATTTTGCACAGGCTTTTGTCGGTATATTGAATCATGTTAGGGGCCTAATTTATGTCAATCAAGAAGCGAATTTGTTCGTTTTAGATACAAAAATTAAGTTACGTCGATTAAGTGTAGCTGTCTTAATATATAAGGTACAAAAGTATTGTTTACTTAAAGTGTTTTGAGATTAAGTCAGTGATAGTAGTACAATGTTATGGATTGTACTACTAGATGGTTCCTCGCATTAGGACTCTGACAGTGATTACGCTGAAGTCCTGCGATGGACTGCTTTGCAAGTTGGAAATTGATTGATATTAGAGGTAAAGAGTAAATTGAGCATGCAAATAAAAACGCCACTTAGTGAAGGCGGGCTGAGTTGGTTGGCAGGGTTTAATAAGCGGGCAAAAGTGCAGCCAATTCTGTATTTGGCATTGTTCGAGCATTTAAAAAAAGCGATAGAGCAAGGGACGTTAAGGGCAGGGGATAAGCTGCCGACTCATCGGGCGCTCAGTCGGCATTTGCAGATAGCCGTGGCAACAGTCAGTAAAATGTACCGCTATGCTTATGAGCAGGGGTTAGTACAAAGCACCGTTGGCAAGGGGAGTTTTGTCGCGAGTTTTCCGGTGATGGCTCAAGCTATCCGTGCGCAGGGACACCAATGTATAAACCTATCTATCATTAAGCCGCAGCTGTCGATCGGTGAAAGCTATTTAGCCAAGCAATTGGCGCAATTGGCAGCTGTGCCGCAAATTTCAGACTTAATGGATTACAACGCACAAGGCAGTTTAACCGATAGGCGCGCAGCTAAAGATTGGCTGCTTAGCCAAAGAGTAGATTTGAGCGGAAAAGGCATCAGTATTTGCAGTGGTGCGCAACACGCCTTAATGGTGTTGATCAACAGTTTGACTGATGAGGGTGATTGTATTGGCGTAGAAAGCTATTGTTATCCTGGCATTATATCGCTGGCGAGTCAGCTGGGGCGAAAGTTGGTGGCTATCGACATGGATGATCAAGGGATGACGCCGCAGTCTTTAGAGCAAGCGTGTAATACGCAACCGCTAAAAATGTTAATCGTGGTGGCATCCCATCAAAATCCGACCACTGCAGTGATGTCTGTTGCTAGGCGGACAGAGATAGTCCACATTGTTGAGCGCTATAAACTTAAGTTAGTTGATGATGATGTCTACGGTTTTTTAAGCCCCGAGTTACCGCCTATTTCAAATTTCACCGCAAGTGACAGCTTTTATCTGACGAGTTTTTCAAAGTCAGTTTTTCCCGGTTTAAGAGTGGCCTATATAGCAGCCCCCGAGCAGTACAAAGCGAGAATTGATGCGCAAATACGGCTGAGTATTTGGATGCCAGCACCTTTGATGTTGGCGTTGGCGACACGGCTAGTTTTTGCACAAGAGGCTGCAGAAATTCAGCATTTACAAAGCGAGCAGGCGAGCAGGCGTCAGCGTATAGCCGCCAAACTGCTGGTGGGGTTTGAATATCTAGCTCAGCCTACTAGCTATCATCTATGGCTTAAATTACCAGCGAAATTTAGCAGTGATAGCTTTTGTTTGGCGCTTGAAAAACGTGGTGTTATCGTCTCCAATGCAACATATTTTAACGCATTACAAACAGACCCTTGTGCGGCAGTGCGTATATCGCTGATGGCACCGGCAACGGACGATGAACTGATATTTGCACTGCATATAGTGGTGGGTTTATTGAGAGAAAAGAGCGAGGAGTCAAGTCGTTATTCAACGTAGTTTTGTGCCGTTAACTGCTGTAATAACAATGCGTCGTGGATATCTTGCATGCCCGGCCCTGATATCGCCTTATCGATGGCTCGCTCACCGCCATATAAATACCACTTGTCATCGTCATTTGGGGGCAGCAGCTCATCTAAACTATCTTCTTTATGCAGTACATCTTCAATTTTTAAAATACTGTGATTTTGTGAGCCTGAAAAAATAGGGTTAATCTCAGCTGCTTTATCAGGTGTTGCTTGAATATTAGATTCTATTAGCGCTCCAATATCATCAGGATCTAACAGCAGCGCCAAAAATGCATCACTATCAATTGCTGTATCTCGCAAGCTACCCATTGTTAACGCATTTAGATCAGTGTCTAAATCTTGCGCGGGGCTCAAACTTATCGCGCCTTGGGTATCTAGCACTGGGTTCAGTGAAAAATGCTCTTCTCGCGGTGCTTTATTAACCACCGAGGCCTGTTTAGAATTTTTAATGACCAGTTCAAACAAGGACTGGGTATTGTCATTGAGTATCGGGTTTTTCATGTGCTAAGTATAAGCAATCAAGTCGCTGCTGATCAATATTCATGGCAACATGTATAAAATTAAATCTGATAAAAACAGCAAAAAGAGAGCAAAGCCATTGTTTTAAACCCTTGTAAGGAAGTTGTATGCTGCAACTGAGTATAAAAAACACTCTGAAATTGGCGTTGTTTTCGGTAAGTTATGCAGCGCCCTTATCTATGCCTATTTAGTACTTGTCAGCAGTGCGTGCACTGGGTATATTGAGTGGCTAAAATTAGTTGTAAGGTGCCGCTTAAAGGCTGTTTTAAGTGGATAATCGGGAAGTATGGTAAGTTATTCCATCGCTGCCCCCGCAACGGTAATGAGCTTTAAGTATCACGATAGCAAGATACGTTAAACTCTAGCCCGGAGACCGGCCTTATCTATCACCATTAAAAAAGCACGGTGGGTGCTGGCTTTGGATACTTATGTCTCATACTCAAAATGACTTCCCGTTTACTGCGGTGCAAGGTCAAACATCATTTAAAAAGGCGCTTATTCTCGCCGCAATCAACCCCTCTATAGGCGGTGTATTAGTCAGTGGACCGCGCGGTAGTGCTAAGTCTACGCTGGCGCGTGCCCTCGCTAATCTGTTGCCCGTTAATGACAATAGTCCAAGCCCTTTTGTGTCGCTGCCCTTGGCTACTTCCCTGGAAATGCTCACAGGTTCATTAGATATAGAGCAGATATTGACCGATAAACAGTTAAAGTTCTCGCCGGGACTGCTCAGTAAAGCTGACGGCGGAATTCTCTACGTCGATGAAGTCAATTTACTGCCCGATCACTTAGTTGATCAGTTACTGGATGTAGCGGCAAGTGGTATCAATCGCATCGAGAGAGATGGCGTTAGCCACGCGCATAGCAGTGTGTTTTCGCTGATTGGCACGATGAACCCGGATGAGGGTGAGCTTAGATCACAGCTTAAAGACAGGTTCGGACTGATGGTTCAGCTCAATGCTCAACTGTCCCTTGAAGAGCGTGTGGAAATAGTGCGCTCGCGCGAAGCGTTTGATAACAACCCGCAGCAGTTTATCGATAGCTACCAAGCGCAGCAGCAGCAATTGGCTGGGCAAATTGTGCATGCCAGAGGCCTGCTGTCGCAAATTAGTTGTGATGAAACGCTGCGTTTTGAAATAGCTAAGCGCTGTTTCAGTGCTCAAGTGGAAGGTGTGCGGGCTGACTTAGTGATGTATCGGGCGGCTGTAGCGCACTGTGCTTGGCGAGCGGGCTCGCAAGTTGCACTAGCGGATATCGATGCAGTTGAAGAGCTAGTGCTGGCGCACCGGCGCACCGTTGATCCAGCAGATAGAGATCAAAAAAATAATGCATCCGGCGATGATGTTGATGAAAGCGATAAGCCTTCAAAGCCAAATAGTCCTCGCCCCAAACATGGCTTTAGCCGACCGAGCAGCCAAGATCAATCCGCTTCGTTTTCGGCCAGTTCCAATACCCAGACAGAGCAAGCTGAGAGTGGCGAGTGGGGGCAGATGCAACAGCCACAAAAAACGGCGCTCAGCGCAGAATCATTGAGTGCTATAGCGGGTGAGCTGGAGCAACTTTTGACGGATAAAAAAGCCGCCACCGGCACTCATTTGTCAACAAGCCAGCAGCACAGTGCAGCTAAGAGCGCGGGTGATCAATTTGCCAGTGTTGCCAATAGCTCTATAAACGGGCCAGACAATGTTGATAAAAGCACCATCAATTGGTTTGCCACTGTGCAAAAATCCTTTGCCAAATGGCCTTCATTATCGCTGAGCTATTATGAAAAAAAGCGGGTAGCCAATGTACTGCACTTAGTGCTGCTGGATACCTCGGGTTCTACGTTAACCCAGCAGTTATCTGCGCGTGCTAAAGCTTGTGTGCTGGAGATTTCTAAAAGCGCTTATTTAAAGCGTGAGCAAATTCAAATACTAGGTTTTGGCAATCAAACCATCGCCCAAGTACTGGCAAAGGTAAAAGCGCCAAAAGAACTCAGCCAAGTGCTAAATCGCATTGATGTAGCAGGTGGTACACCATTGCGTCAGGTGTTACTTGAGGCTAAAAAAATTCTGCAGCCGCTGTTAAAAGCTAGCCACGCAGGGCAAGTGCGTTGTTATTTAATCACCGATGGGCGCTCGCGGGCGCAAGTGGCAGATTTAAACTTAACCGTACCGACAGTGTTAATCGATACCGAAAATTCAAGTGTTAAACGCGGGCGCGGTCAGATAATCGCCAAACAGTTAGGGGCGCATTATCTCCCTCTAGCGCAACATCCTCAATCAGCTTTTGGAGTACCAGCATGAAATCACATCAGCAAAAAATGGCCGCCAAAAAGGCGGTTATTGATAAACGTATCGCTAAAGCCAATGAGGAGCGTGGGGTATTAATTCTGCTCAAAGGGCCTGGTAAAGGTAAAAGCAGCTCCGCGCTGGGAACGATGGCAAGAAGTGTTGGGCACGACAAGCGCTGCGCGGTGATTCAGTTTATTAAAGGCCGGATGGAAACGGGGGAGTATAAGTTTTTTAAAGACCACCCTAAGATAGATTGGCACGTGATGGGTCACGGCTTTACCTGGGAGACACAAGATAAAAGTCAAGATATACAAGCGGCGCAACAAGCTTGGCAGCTTGCGGCAAAACTGTTGGCAGATGATCGTTATGATCTATTAGTGTTTGATGAAATGAGCTATATGTTTAAATACGATTATTTACCGGTGGCGCCAGTGATTGAAGCGCTAATAAATCGTCCAAAAATGCAAAATGTGATGATTACCGGACGCATGATGCCTGCAGATTTAGAGGGTATTGCCGATACCATAAGTCACATTAAAGATGAAAAACACGCTTTTCGTGAAGGCGTTAAAGCGCAGCTTGGGATAGAGTTCTAATGCTGCACAAAACACCAAACAAGGTCCGCTGTGCGGCACTTTTCATTGCCGCGCCGGCATCGGGTCAAGGTAAAACCACGGTCACCGCGGCGCTCGCTCGCTACTTTAGTGTCAATGGTAAAAAGGTAAAAGTCTTTAAAACAGGGCCTGATTATCTTGATCCACAAATACTGGCACAGGCATCTCACGCCGCCAGTGATCAGCTGGATCTGTGGATGGCGGGTGAGCAGTACTGTCGGCAGATGTTATATGATGCCGCCTGTGAGTATGACCTGATTCTAATTGAAGGGGCGATGGGTTTGTTTGATGGCGAGCCATCAAGCGCGGATTTGGCGGCCAAGTTTGCCATCCCCATCGCCTTAGTCATGGATGTAAAAGGCATGGCGCAAACCGCCTCTGCGCTAGCCTTAGGCCTAGCTGATTATCGCAGCGACTACCAGTGCGCTGGGCTTATTGCCAATAATTGTAGTACAGCGCGTCACGCGCAGCTTATTCGCGATGCGCTAGATAATAAATTGCCGCTATTAGCTTGTCTGGCAAAAGATGAAAATGTCTCTCTGCCAGAGAGGCATTTAGGACTAGTGCAGGCCAGTGAAGTCACCGAGCAGTTAGAAGAGCGCTTTACTCACGCTTATCAATGGCTAGAGGAGGGGGCTCAACGAGCCGGTAATGATGTGTTGTTGGCTTTACCTAGCGAAGTTGAATTTAGCCCGGGCAGTATAGATAAAGTAGAGACACAACCGTTACGCAATAAAAAAATTGCGATAGCGCGTGATGCTGCCTTCAGTTTTATCTACCAGCGAAATTTGCAAGTGCTGGAGGATTTGGGGGCGAGCTTGCATTTTTTCTCGCCCTTAACCGATAGTGCTATCCCTGACACCGATGCGATGTGGCTGCCCGGTGGTTACCCTGAATTACATGCTCAAACGTTATCGGCTAATAGTGATATGTTGGCGGCAATGCGGGTTTTTCATAAGCAAAAGAAACCAGTATTGGCAGAGTGCGGAGGGTTTTTGTACTGTTTGGCAGGGCTAACCGATCTCGACGATCGCTTTTTTCCCCTGGCTAATATTATGCAAGGCGAGGGGGCTATGCGCGGTAAACGCGGTTGTCAGGGAATGCAAACTGCAATTTTGCCTGAGGGTGAAGTGCGCGGCCATGCCCATCATCGCTCGCGCAGTGCAGGGACCAAGATGCCGATTGGCTATGGTAAACGACAGCGACATCCGGCTCCCGGTGAAGCTATCTTTCGCGAGGGAAAGTTAACCGCCAGCTACCTACATTTGTTTTTTGCCTCTAACCCGTTGGTGATCGCTAAATTACTCAATGGTGAATTAACTCAACCTGATGATCAGTTGCTGGCAGATTGGCAAACAGTGGCGCAGGCAGGTTAGCGATGTGGCAAGAGACCAGCGAGAGTGTGGTAGAGCTGCGCAGTGGATTAACCACGGGTAGTTGTGCAACGGCCTGTAGTGTAGCGGCCGCTCGTGCGCTATTTGCTGGCGAGTATAGCGATAGCGTTGAAATAACACTGCCGCGAGGTCAGTGTGTAGCGCTACCTATTAAGCAGTATTTAACACTGCCTGAAAAAGAGGGGATCCGAGTCGAGGCCATTAAAGATGCCGGAGATGATCCCGATGCAACTCATGGTGCTACCGTGTTTGTCGAGCTGACTTTGTGTTGCGAGCCCGGGGTGGTTTTCAAAGCGGCTAACGGGGTCGGCACTGTCACAAAAACCGGATTGCTGTTAGAGGTAGGCGAGCCGGCAATAAACCCAGTGCCGCGTAAAATGATGACAGAACATCTGCAGCTGTATGCGCAGACTTATGCTTACACTGGTGGTTTTGAAGTTGCTGTGGGGGTGGTTAACGGGGAACAGATCGCCTTAAAAACCATGAACGGCCGGCTCGGAATTATCGGTGGTTTATCGATTTTGGGTACCACCGGTATTGTTCGGCCATACTCTTGTGCGGCCTATATTGCCTCCATTAGGCAGGGGGTTGATGTTGCCTCCAGCAATGGCGTAAAGCACATAGCGGCATCGACAGGCAGTAGCTCAGAGGCTGCCATTCAAGCGTTGTATCAGCTTGATGAGATAGCGCTGATAGAAATGGGTGATTTTGTCGGTGCGTTATTAAAGCATTTGCGTAAAGGGCAAGTGGATAAGTTAAGCATTTGCGGTGGTTTTGGCAAATTGACTAAAATGGCGCAGGGGGCTTTAGATTTAAACTCGCGAAAATGCAGTATCGATTTTAGTTTTTTACAAGCGTGCACGGACCAGTTGCTCAAGCAGCAAAATAGTCAAGATCCCGTGTTGTTAACAAGTGTGTTAAAAGCTAATACCAGTATAGAAGTGCTTAACTTAGTCTCTGAAAAAAGATTGCCACTGGCAGCATATATCTGTCAATTAGCGCGGGATAAGGCGAAAGAGATTGTCGCTAAAAATATAGAGGTTGAAGTTTTTGCGATAAACAGGCGCGGTGAGATCATTGCTAAAGCGCTCAATCATGGGACACTCGAGTGAAAATTCTGATATTAGGCGGCACCTCAGATGCAAGAAAGATAGCCGTAAAATTGCTGAAAGCAGAATTAACGGTCATTTATTCAGTGGCAGGTTTAGTGCGTACCCCTAAGCTTGATTGTCAAGTGATCAGTGGCGGCTTTAGTCAACGCGGTGGGCTGGCAGCATTTTTAACCTCAGAGGCAGTTGAGGTGGTGGTTGATGCCACCCATCCCTATGCCGTGAAGATGACCGCTCAGGCAGTGCTTGTCTGTGAGCAATTAGCAGTGCCTTATGTTCGCTTCGCTAGACCTGCCTGGCGCGCGAAGCCTGAAGATCGGTGGGTTAATGTGGCAGATTGGCAGCCACTGTTAGAGAAATGTGCCGCCTATGACCGGCCTTTTTTGACTTTAGGGCAACTAGAGCAAGGGCAGTTAGATGCGATTGCCGTTAACAGTGTTAGTGTCACTTATCGCACAGCGGCTGCTTCACAAGCAGTATTAACTGATAATGTGAATTGGTTAAAAGCAATTGGACCTTTTGCCTTTGAAGATGAATTGGTGTTGATGCAGCGCTTAAACACGGATGTATTGGTCTGCAAAAATGCCGGAGGGGAGGCGACTTATGCCAAAATTTTCGCCGCTAGAGTATTGAAGATACCGGTCATTATGCTGCGTAGACCGGCACAGAAATGTTTAACCAAAGAGCGTGTTTACAGTCGCTTAGGGGCAGTGGTTAATGCAGTAAAAATCCTACAATCGACAAGGTTAAGCGAGAGTTGATAGAAAAGAAACGCTACCAGAGGAAATGTTGCTAGAAGCAATGTCTTTAGAAGAAATAGGCAGCATCTAAACCTGCAACAATTGCGATCATTTTTGGCAATATATAGTTAGCTTTTTTGCCACCGATATTGAGAGAGTTACGTGAGTTATACATATATTAAAGACCCGCAGCAGATTGAGCGGGACAGTTTTCGACAGATCCGCCAACTGACCGATTTATCGGCACTGAGTATGGAGCAGCAGCAAGTAGTGATGCGCATCGTGCACAGTGTGGGAATTCCCGAGGTCGCAAGCCGTGTTCGCTTTTCAGCAGGGGCTTGTGAAGCCGGGATTGAGGCGCTAAAAATGCAGTGTCCTATTCTATGCGATGTAGAAATGGTGAAGCAGGGGCTGACTAAGCGCATGTTGGCCCGAGAACCACTGTGTTTTCTCAATGATGCAGCAGTTATGGAACGTGCTAAAGCGCTGGGCGAAACACGCACGATGGCTGCGCTTAGCAGTTGGGATGCACATTTGTCGGGCAGTATTGTCATCATTGGCAATGCGCCAACCGCATTGTTTCGGTTATTAGAAATGCTCGCGCTAGGTGCGCCAAAACCGGCATTAATTATCGGTATGCCAGTGGGCTTTGTCGGTGCTGCTGAATCTAAGCAAGCACTGTGGGATGCCCATCAAAAGCTGGGCATAAACTGCATTACATTATTGGGGCGCGAAGGCGGCAGTGCAGTCAGCGCTGCCTCTTGTAATGCACTTATGCGCTGTATAGGTGGCGAGATATATTGACCCTAAATTCGGCCGTTGAATCTAGGTTGACAGGCCCGGCATGACGATGCGCTTTATCAAAGTCCAATACGTTGTCAGTGGTCTCACTAAATTATTTGCGAGTTAATTGAAGTTGTTATGCAAGAGATAAAAATTTCCATTGTTGGTTTAGGTGCCTGTGAAGCCGCTCAGCTCAGTGATAGTGCGCTGTCTATTTTACTCAGTGCGCAGATGGTACTGGGGTCTAAAAGGCAGTTAAAAATTGTCGAGCATCTGTTAAAAGAGACGCAAATAACGCCGTTGCTGCCAAAATTGGATGTACTTGAAACAGTACTAGAGCAATATTATAACCAAGGGGTGCGCTCTGTAGTGGTACTCGCCTCTGGAGATCCGCTCTACTATGGTATTGGCACTTGGTTTAGCCGCCACTTTGCTCCTGAAAAACTGGCGTTTTACCCAGCGGTATCCAGCGTACAAGAAGTCTGCCATCGCCTCGGCTTATCATTACAAAATGTCGAGGTATTGAGTTTGCACGGTCGCCCGGTGGGGAAAATCCGTCGAGCGCTGAGCGATGATAAAACCTTATTGATTTTAACAGACAGTCAATCGACCCCACAGATCTTAGCCAATGAACTGGTCGAGGCTGGTTTTTATCAAGCTGAAATCACTGTGTGTGAAGCGCTGGGTTATCGCTATGAAGAGATTACTCGCTTTGATGTTAAATCACTGCTGCGCAATCCTAAAACCTTTGACCCGCTACATATCACAGTGATTAAAGCTGGGAAGTCAGTTAAACCATTACCGCTGTTTCCGGGTTTTGCCAACCATCATTTTATAACCGATGGGGATCAGAGTCGTAATATGATCACTAAAGCTCCTGTGCGACTGGCAGTATTATCGCTGTTACAAGCGCAGGCTGGGGACATTATCTACGATATCGGTGCCGGTTGTGGCAGTGTCAGTATCGAGCTGAATTATTGGTGTGGCGAGGCAAAAGTGTTTGCCATAGAGCAGAATGAGCAGCGCTTTGGCTGTATTTTGCAAAATCAGAAAAAATTTGGCTTAGTGAGCAACTTGCATCCCGTACAGGGGAGCGCCCCAGGTATCTTGGCGAAACTCCCCAAGCCTAACAAAATATTTATCGGCGGTAGTGACGGCATGTTGCCGCAGTTATTAGAAAGGCTGTGGGGACAACTTGAAATCGGTGGTCAAATAGTGGCGACGGCCGTACTGGAAAATACTAAATGCCATTTACTTAACTTTTTGAATGCGCGCAACGCCCAGGGGGATGCCAAGGTGATGACGCAACAAGTGGCGATAAGCCATGGCGACTATTTAGCTGGCCAATTAGTGTATCGCCAAGCGCTGCCGGTGAGTGTGTTTAATTTTGTTAAAACCGCTGAGACACCAACTATTAATTTGAACGCGCTTAAGCGATCAGCAACCGCAATCGTAAAGGAGCAAAACTAATGGCCACTTTATACGGCGTAGGTGTCGGTCCCGGTGATCCACTTTTACTGACGTTAAGAGCCTGTCAGCTGATCGCCAACAGCGAGGTTGTCAGTTATTTGGCTAATGAGCAAGGCGTATCACAAGCAAAACATATCGCCCGTGAAGCTTTTGCACAAGTGACTAAATCACAGCAGCACATTGTTCTCCCTATGCCAATGAGCACAGATAGAACGTTAGCTAATGCCGCTTACGATGAAGGTGCGATAAAAATACTGGCTGCTTTGGATAGTGGATTCGATGTAGTGTTTTTGTGTGAGGGAGATCCGCTGTTTTTTGGCTCTTTTAGTTATTTATTGCAGCGTCTTGAAAATGCCCGCCACGAAATTAGCGTAGTACCTGGGGTCTCTTCAGTTCACGCTGCGGCTGCGGCCCTACAGATACCGCTGACGTTACAAAGCGAGTCCTTTGCTGTGATCAGTGGCAGGCACAGCGATGCGCAGATTAAAACAGCATTGTTAGAGCACGATGCACTAGTGATAATGAAAGCAGGGGTTGCAAGGCCAAGAATTTTAGCGCTATTGGCACAAACGCAGCGCACTGATGATGCAAGTTATCTAGAGTACATCTCCAGGGATAATCAGTTGATCAATAAAGAAGTGGCGCAATTAGACAATGTAAAAGGGCCGTATTTTTCACTTTTTGTAATTACCCCTAAACGGGTTGAGAGTACCGGCGCGGAGCATAAGTTGAACTGATGAAGATTGTTAGCCTTACGGATGCAGGTCAATTATTAGCCCAACGGCTACAACGTGTGTTATTAGACCAACAGCTAGCTGAAAGCGCCAATCTTGAATTATTACACAAACCTAGCCCGTTTAAAGAAGTCGTACAACGCGCATTTAAAAAGGGCGAGGTACTTATATTTATCTGCGCTACAGGCATAGTGATAAGAACGCTGAGTGATGTGCTTGATAGTAAATTAACGGACCCCGCAGTACTAGTGCTCGATGAACAAGGCCGGTTTGTTATTCCGTTACTCTCAGGGCATGAGGGTGGTGCCAATCATTTAGGGGCGCAAGTTGCCAACCTCATTAATGCGCAATGTATTTCAACCACGGCCAATCCATACTTAGAGCCTATCTACACTGCCGGCATGGGGTGTGAAAGAGGTTGTCCTAAAGAAGATTTACTGGCGCTATTAGCAACAAGCTGCGAGCAGGCCGGTATCAAAATTTCTCAACTACAATCTATCGCTAGCATTGATATCAAAGGTGATGAAATCGGATTGATAGCATTAGCTAAAGAATTAAATTTACCTTTTAATTGCTACGACGTGGCGCAACTGCGCACAGTTGAGGCGCAATTACAGCAGCCATCACAATACGTGTTTAATACAGTAGGCGTATATGGGGTGGCTGAATCAGCAGCGCTGATCAGCGCCGCTTTTCGCAATCAACAACAAAAGGTGCCTAGTGAGCTAATGCTCGCTAAACAAAAATCAAAAGTGGCCACTTGTGCCATAGGGCGAAGTTACTGTGCACTTGTGTAAAAAAATTACATGCTTAAGACTTACAGCATCAAAAGCAGTTTAAAGAGAAAAAAAATATAATGAACAAACTATTTATTTTGGGAACAGGTCCCGGTGATCTAGCACTACTCACACCAAAAGCTAAACAGGCAATTGCTGCCAGTACCGATCTGGTAGCCTACGGTCTCTACATAGATCTAATGGGCGAGATTTGTGAGGGAAAAAATCGTCATGATCTGCCTTTGGGTGAAGAGATTAACCGCGCACGTTTAGCCCTTGATTTAGCGGCACAAGGTAAAGACACGGCGCTGATTTCCAGTGGTGATATCGGTATCTATGCGATGGCTACTTTAGTCTTTGAATTACTTGATAGACAGCTACAAGGTTTAGAAAATCATCCTCAATGGCTGGACGTGGATATTCAAGTGATCCCTGGGATATCAGCTATGCAAGCAGGCGCGAGTGCAGTCGGTGCCATGCTAGGGCATGATTTTTGTACGATTAGCCTCTCTGATCTTCTCACTCCTTGGGAAACCATCAAAAAACGTATTGAGTGCGCCGCAGCGGGTGATTTTGTGGTGTCTTTCTACAACCCCGTCTCTAAAAAACGTGATTGGCAGCTCAATACGGCGCGGGATATTTTACTGCAATCAAGGCCTGGCAATACACCGGTGATGATAGGTCGTCAACTGACTCGCGAAGATCAGAATATCCGTATCATAGAGCTAAAAGACTTAGATGCAAAAGATGTTGATATGTTCACTATGGTGAGTGTCGGTAATAGTGAATCGCGACATATCGTCAATGGCGAGAAAGAGTGGGTTTACACACCGCGCGGCTACTCAAAGAAGTTGTAGGGGAGAGTTAGAAAGCTACGAGCTACGAGCTAGAAAGCTACGAGCTAGAAATTAAGGCAGCTGTGTTCTGTGTGATAGATAGTTATTTTAAAAACTTTATCACCACAGAGGACACAGAGGAAAGATTAAAAGCACAATAATTTGGATTTGAGTTCTTGGTTTTCTCTGTGTAGCGAAGCGCCTCTGTGACCTTTGTGGTAGGTGATTTTCTAAAGATTTTTTTGACCACAGAGGACACAGAAGAAGGATTAAAAGCACAATAATTTGGTTTTGAGTTCTTGGTTTTCTCTGTGTAGCGAAGCGCCTCTGTGACCTCTGTGGTAGGTGATTTTCTAAAGATTTTATTGACCAGAGA
>Ga0209396_1000935_pt1 | contig 33527 bp, 28 predicted proteins | sample GOMGulsemesocosm_6_FD_184638 | JGI IMG/M metagenome (GOLD analysis project Ga0209396, IMG submission 184638) | Methane-oxidizing microbial communities from mesocosms in the Gulf of Mexico - GOM8C Gulf of Mexico (SPAdes) (version 2) | ecosystem: Environmental > Aquatic > Marine > Cold seeps...
ATAGCGCTGTGGCCCCACCTGATCCCATTCCGAACTCAGAAGTGAAACGCAGTTGCGCCGATGGTAGTGTGGGAGTTCCCATGTGAGAGTAGGACATTGCTAAACTTCTATTTGTGCTTAGGCACTGGAAAGCCCGTTACGAAAGTGACGGGCTTTTTGCTTTCTGGCGTTTAAAACCAATACCCATAAGCGCGAATAAATTCCGCCCTACCTATAGTCGCCCCATCTGATCCCATTCACCTTCAATGCCGTAGCCCTTCAGAAGTGTAACGCAGTTGCACCAATGGTAATGAGCGTGTGGGTGTTCTTCTCTTTATGTGAGAGTAGGACATTGCTAAACTTCTATTTGTGCTTAGGCACTGAGAAGCCCGTTACGAAAGTGACGGGTTTTTTGCTTTCTGAGATTTGAGAATTAGGAATGAGCGTGAATAAATTCCCGCCTTCAGGATATAAATGCCGTAGGCGGGATTTTAATCGCGCAATAATGTAGCCCACCTGTCCCCATTCACCTTCAATGCAGCAGCGCTTCAAAAGTGTAACGCAGTTACGTCGGTGGTAATGAGCGTGTGGGAGTTCCCATATGAGAGTAGGGCATTGCTAGTTTTCTATTAAGAAAAGCCCGATTCGAAATAGTCGGGCTTTTTGCTTTCTGGCTTTTGAGAATAAGCGCGAATACTTTCTTTGGGAAATAAGCCGCCTACATAATGTGGCCCCACTTGTCCACATCCACCTTCCTCGCCGCGGCGCTTCAGAAGTGAAACGCAGATGTGCCGACGGAGGTGAGCGTGTGGGTGAACTTCTCTTTATGTGAGAGTAGGACATTGCTAGGTTCCTATTAAGAAAAGCCCGTTACGAAAGTAACGGGCTTTTTTCCTGTCTGATTAAAAGGAATTTGTTGTTTAGCAACCATAGTGTTGTGGCCCCACCTGATCCCATTCACCTACTTTGCCGCAGCGCTTCAGAAGTGTTACGCAGTTGCGGCGGTGGTAATGAGCGTGTGGGTGTTTTGCTCTTTATGTGAGAGTAGGACACTGCTAAACTTCTATTTGTGCTTAGTCACTGGAAAGCCCGTTACGAAAGTGACAGGCTTTTTCATTTCTGGCGCTTAAAATATTAACTAATGCACGGAAATAAATTCCCGGATACATTCTGCAGTCCCAGCTGAGCCCATTTACTCTTATCAAAAGAAGTGTGTCGTGGGATTCAGAAGCGTAATGCAGTAAGTCGGTGAGGATGTGTATGTTCGTCTTTCTATGTGGAAATAATATGATAACATTTCTAAACACTCAAAATGTCATCGAAGAATTCCAGGAATAGAGTAGAACATTACTAAATATCACTCTCATATAAAGAATAAGCCGCCTGTAATAAAGTCGACGGTTATTCTGATGCCATTTACCACATAAACTGTAAAACTTCTTCAGTGTTATACCACAGGTAAATATTTGCTGGTATTACCTACGTATATCAGCAGGACGTTGTCATCCTAAATATATTGGCAAGCTTATTCAGATATTAATGAATACTTATTTTATACATCATTATTTGACAATATAATTTCTCGCTAAACTTACATTAATATTCACACACTCTTAAGGAGAGCCTTGAGAATATCAGTTAAACCAGTAGGTTACTCCGTTTGTCGATTGTGATTACATGGCAGTGATGAATGTTAATGTTCTGTTAAAATATTTGGTCATATTATATTACAATTACATTGTATACATTATACGGGTGGCATTGCTACTATGTGGTTGTTACAGATTTGCAATTACTCCCTGTAAAGCAATTCTGTAACAACATACTTAGTGGTTTGAGCTGATCTGTCAATCGTTCCTCCCTGGTATTTTTTAGTCCGGAGTAGGGGCCCCTACTCCGGCATTTTTTACTGCTCCGTAGTAATAAATAAATAACTATCTACATCTACTTAATTCCTATTAAAAACCTTTTAAATACCTTTACTGCATATTCCCTTGAATTTGACACTAGCATCCCCACATCATTGTTATCGAATATTTTAATTTAATACTTATAGACAGGAGATGTTTCAGATGTCTGAAGCCAATCAAGTAGAAAATCATCAGTTTGCATCAGATAATGCAAAGATACTTCAATTAATGATCCATTCACTTTACTCAAATAAAGAAATATTTTTACGTGAGTTAGTATCAAATGCTGCCGATGCAGCAGATAAATTACGTTTCAAAGCGTTATCTGATAATGCTTTATATGAAAATGACGGCGAACTGCGTGTGCGTGTAAGCTGTAATAAAGAAAATAATACCTTAACCATTTCAGATAATGGTGTTGGTATGAATCACGATGATGTTGTTGAGCATCTAGGTACTATTGCTAAATCAGGTACAGCTGAATTTTTCTCACAACTTTCAGGCGACCAAGCATCAGACTCTCAGCTTATTGGTCAGTTTGGTGTTGGTTTTTATTCTGCTTTTATCGTTGCAGATAAAGTAACTGTCCGTACACGTAAAGCTGGTGATAGTGCTAGTGAAGGTGTTGAGTGGATAAGTGCTGGTGAAGGTGAATTTACCACCGCTAAAATTGAAAAGTCAAACCGTGGTACTGACATCATCCTACATTTAAAAGAAGATGAGTCAGAGTTTGCTGATGACTGGCGTTTAAAGTCTATTGTGACTAAGTACTCAGATCACATCTCTGTAGCTGTTGAAATGTTAACACCAGAAGTACCAGCTGTTGAAGCGGTAGGTGAAGTAACCGATGAGAATGACAAGGTAACAAGACCTGCAGTTGAAGCCGTTGATGCTATCCCTGCGTTATGGGAAGGCGTTAATAAAGCAACTGCTTTGTGGACACGTGAAAAATCTGACATAACGGATGAAGAATACAAAGAGTTCTACAAACACGTATCTCATGACTTTGGTGATCCGCTTTTATGGGAACATAATAAAGTTGAAGGTAAAACAGAATATACTTCTCTTTTATACGTACCAACTAAAGCACCATTTGATATGTACAATCGTGAAAAGCAACATGGCTTGAAGTTGTTTGTACAACGTGTATTTATAATGGATGATGCAGAGCAATTCATGCCAACGTACCTACGTTTTGTTAAAGGTTTATTAGATTCAAATGATTTACCGTTAAACGTTTCTCGTGAAATTTTGCAAGATAATAAAGTTACCCAAGCTATCCGTAAGGGTTGTACAAAGCGTGTACTTAAGATGCTTGAAAAATTAGGTGATAAGGATGCTGATAAATACCAAGGCTTCTGGGATGAATTTGGTCAAGTATTAAAAGAAGGACCTGCTGAAGACACTGCTAATAAAGAGCAAGTGGCTGGCCTGCTACGATTTGCTTCAACCAATGAAGATACAGCTACTCAAAATGTTTCTTTAGCTTCATACATAGAACGTATGAAAGAAGGACAAGATAAAGTTTATTATGTTGTTGCTGATAGTTTTGAAGCAGCTAAAAACAGTCCTCACCTTGAAGTGTTCCGTAAAAAAGGCATTGAAGTATTGTTAATGTCTGACCGTATAGATGAGTGGTTAGTAAGTCACTTAACTGAGTTTGATGGTAAGCAGCTCCAATCAGTTACACGTGGTGGCTTAGATCTTGGTGATATGGATGATGCTGAAACTAAGGAAGCACAAGAGAAGCTGGAGAAAGAATACGATTCTGTAGTTAAACGTATCAAAGCCAGCTTAGAAGGGAAGGTTAAAGATGTTAAGTTATCTCAACGTCTAACTGACTCTCCAGCATGTATTGTTGCAGATGACGATGACATGAGTAGTCAGATGGCGAAGTTGATGGCTTCTGTCGGACAAGAAGTACCAGATTCACTACCTATTTTCGAAATCAATGGCGAACATGCATTAGTAAAACATGTCGCTGATGAACAAGATGACGAGATGTTTAATCAATGGGTTGAAGTGCTGTTTGAGCAAGCTATGTTAGCAGAACGTGGCAGCTTGAAGGACCCTGCTAGCTTTGTATCTCGCTTGAATAAGTTAATGCTAAGCCTAACTAAGTAATTTTTTAATCGTTATTTAATTATTAGTTTAGATTTAGTAATACTTTAGTCTGAAAAAGGGGGGTAAAACCTCCTTTTTTGATCAATCTGGCCTTTCACCACTTGTTTGCATATAGGCTAGCTTGTATAGTGTCTGCCGACTTAATTGCAAACCTAAGTAATATTACCTTTGTCCGATCAAATAATAAATCAACGGGATTGCTCAAAGGTAATATTCACTTTAACCCTTCAACCCCCAATTTAAGGTTTCATAATATGCGCATTGTTTTATTAGGTGCTCCAGGCGCTGGTAAAGGCACACAAGCACAATTTTTAATGGCTAAATTCGGTATCCCACAAATTTCAACAGGCGATATGTTACGTGCTGCGATTAAAGCAGGTTCAGAGCTTGGTAACAAAGCTAAAGCCGTAATGGACGCAGGTCAATTAGTCTCAGATGATTTGATTATCGGATTGGTTAAAGAGCGTGTAGCTCAAGAAGATTGTAAAGCTGGATTTTTGCTTGACGGCTTCCCTCGTACCATCCCTCAAGCTGATGCGATGAAAGAAAGCGGCATTAGCGTTGATCATGTACTTGAGTTTGATGTGCCTGATGAAGTAATTGTTGAGCGTATGGCTGGGCGTCGAGTTCATTCTGGCTCTGGTCGTGTTTACCACCTTGTTTACAACCCTCCAAAGGTTGAAGGTAAAGATGATGTGACTGGTGATGATTTATCAATTCGTCCAGATGATGAAGAAACAACTGTACGTAAACGTTTGGCTATTTACCATGAGCAAACTAAACCATTGGTAGACTTCTATCAAGGTGAAGCTAAATCTGGTAGCTGTAGTTACTTAACTATCGATGGTACTCAAGCTGTTGAAAAAGTTAATGAGCTTTTATCTGCACAACTTGCTTAATAACATGCTTATTTATCCCTAGCTTTAGTTATTCAAGTCAATAAAAAACTCGCCAAGGCGAGTTTTTTTTGTTTCTGGACTTCGTTCGATGTTTAGTTATTTGTCGCCTGCTCTAAGCATGCCAATATGTGGAATACCATCTTCTAGGTACATTTCTGACACTTGAGTGAAACCATGTTTCTGGTAGTAGGACTTTAAATGCTGTTGAGCAGATATTTTAATCTGTTCATGAGGAAAATGCTGTTGGCAAAGTTGTAGCGCTTGATGCAATAACTCATGCCCTAAACCGCCACCTCTAGCCTTCATGGCGATGGCTACTCGTCCAATACTAATGTTGTCAGGGTAACTCTGACCTTTTGGTAATATGCGCAGGTAAGCAACAAGCTGATCGTCTTGATAACCTAATAAATGCAGAGTTTGAGGATGCCTATCAAGTAAATCTCTATTACCGTCTAGATCTGGGTAAAAACAAGTTTGTTCAACAACAAAAATATCAATTCGTAATTTCAGCGCATCGTACAATTGATTTAGTGTTAACGCTGAAAATGTTTTGCATTGCCAAATTGTTTTTGTTGTCATAGGTAATGGTACTCTTAAAGACTTAGCAGTTTTAAATAGCCATAATATTTACGGTCGTCGAGATAGCTCTTCATCTCTTGTTTGTATTTTCGTATACAGAGCTCGGGGAACTCGCTAGAAAGAACACCATTTAGTGCAGGAGCATCGAGAAAGAGTAAATAACCAAGTGGTAAATAAGTTGGGTTGAAGTTGCATTGATATATCGTCCCCCTCACTTGGCTGGCACTATAAAATGTTTGTTCACCATAACGTTGTTGCAGTTTTGGTAACAGTTTATTTCCGTATTTTTTTATTGCTCTACGCTTAAACATAGCCATCCCTTAGCAGGTACTTCTTAATGATACTTTATGCGATTTAGGGCAATATTATAATGAACAATTGATTTAGCACAACAAAAATCATTAATTTCTTGTTGCTAAGATGTTATTAGTTATATTCTTCGCTAATTTACTTATTCAAGGGTTAATAATTTTTACCTTATTAAGATCAACAAAGAAACCTGCTTGAGTATATGCTTTAACGATAGCGCCGCGTTTGCGTAATATTTTTAGACCTTTATTAATGGCAATAAGTGCTTCCTCACCCTTGGGGTGCATCTTGCTAATAACAAAGTGACGTGAATCTTTCAGTACTACACCAATATCTTTAACTGGTATTAAATGTACTTTTTCCATGGTGAAGCTTTGATCAGGGGTCGAGTTAAAGGGCATTAAAATAAAGTCTATCCACTGTATATCAACCATGCGAACCATGGATAACCAGGAATCTTCCCGAGTAAGTTGTTTAATTGGTAGTTGCTGCAATGTATGCCAGTCAGTTTTCCATCTAGGGGTTGAAACCGCGGTTAATGTTTCTAGGTCACTTAATTTCTTGATAGATAACGTTTTAGTATTCTTAGGGCTGGTATATATTCCTGCGATATACTCACCATTTCTGATTACTTCGTCAGAAATATATACTTTTTTGGCAAGGGGTAAAGCATCACGCAGCCAATAGGAGTCAAAGCTAATGAGTAGCTTGCCATTTTGTAACATTTTTGTATTACGGAAGTTCACTTTTCCTGGTGCGTAGTTATAGCCGTAATGAAAGCCACCAAGTTTTAATGCTTGTTGTGCAATTATCATATCGACAACATCGCGGCGAATATTTTTTCCAGAAAAGTTATCAATAGTACTGACATCTCTACCAGCTACAAATTGTTGGTAATCTATGTATACATCATCACGAATATAGATAAGCACATTATGGTGACTAGCGTACAGAGGTTTTGTGAGGCATAAGAGCGTGAGTAGAGCCAGTGCTTTAGCTAAAGGTTTATGATGTTGAAGATAGCTTAAACTTATCATAAAAGAACACCATCAGATTATAAACTACTTTACCGGAGTTAAATAAAAGCATCCTTGTCTTATTAACATAACAAGGAAGCCGTTATTTAGCAAAGTTGTCTAAAATGTATTCAGGTGCTCTTAATCGGAGTTATATATAATAGCGCTACTTATTATGACGTTGCTGTAACACGTTCATCACTTCACTGAGTTCTATTTTTTGATCAGCTAGTAAAACAAGTGTGTGATAAAACAAATCGGCACATTCACCTAATAAATCTTCTTTAGTTTCCGCCACTGCAGCAAGAGCTACTTCAACACCTTCTTCACCTACCTTTTGCGCCATTTTAGTCGTACCGCGAGAGAATAAGTGAGCTGTATAGCTTTCTTTAGGGTCATCATCTTTACGTTGTTGAATGACTTGCTCTAGTTGGCTTAAAAAGTTTTGATTGGTAAGCTTTTGTTCAGGGAAACACGACTCAGTGCCTAAATGACAACTTGGTCCTATTGGTGTACAGGCAATAAGTAAACTGTCGTTGTCACAGTCGGTCAGCACTTGTTGAACATTAAGGAAATTACCAGAGGTTTCACCTTTTACCCATAGTGCTTGTTTTGAGCGACTAAAAAAGGTGGCTTTACCCGTTTCGAGTGTTGCGGCTAAGGACTCTTGGCTCATATAACCTTGCATTAAAACCGCACCCGTTGCCGCATGCTGAATAATGGCAGGAATGAGGTTTTCCATCTTCTGCCATGCTAACGCATTTATATTCTCTTTATTTACTAACATGGTCTTACCTCAATATTTTGTGCTTTTAAATAAGCTTTTAAATCGCTGATCGGAATTATACCTTTGTGGAAAACAGAGGCGGCAAGTGCACCATCAACATCTGCTTGTTGATAGACATCACTAAAATGTTCAATAGTACCAGCACCACCCGATGCAATTAACGGTACAGCACACACAGCTCTAGCTTGTTTTAACTGTTCTATATCGTAGCCTTGTCGTACACCGTCTTGATTCATGCAGTTTAGCACTATTTCACCGGCACCAAGGCTGACAACTTTCTTTATCCAGTCAAAGGTAGTCCAGCCAGTTTGTTGGGTACGTTTTTCATCACCAGTAAATTGGTATACTTGGTATTCGCCTTTGCCATCATTTGCATCTTTGTTATAGAAGCTATCAATGCCAACAACAATGCATTGCTGACCAAAAACATCCGCTAGGCGAGTAATAAGCTCTGGATCGCGAAGCGCGGGGGAGTTAATTGATATTTTATCAGCGCCCATCATTAATATTTCTTTTGCATCAGCTTCGCTTTTTATACCGCCAGCAACACAAAAAGGAATATCAATTACCTCAGCAATGCGGCTAACCCAGCTTTTATCGACAACACGGCCATCTGAGCTTGCGGTAATATCATAAAAAACTAATTCATCGGCACCGGCTTCAGCATATTTTTGAGCTAAGGGCACGATGTCACCAATGATTTCATGGTTACGAAACTGTACGCCTTTTACTACTTTGCCATCTCTTACATCGAGACAGGGAATAATTCTTCTAGCTAACATTTAGCATATTCCTTACTTCACAATTTTTTATAATTGGATTTCTATTTAAGTTTCAATCTAAATAAAATTGATTTAAACAAAGCCGTCAAATGATGAACGCCTGAGCTTATGTTTTATAAGTGATGGCGTGAAGAGTGACGACAATGCAGTTTACATTTTTTTTATGATGATTGAGGCCAGCATGCAATAGCCTCCTCTAAGGTAAACTTACCTTCTAATAATGAACGACCTAAAATAACGCCACTCACACCAGTAGGGATTAATGCCTTGATATCAGCTAAGCTACCAATGCCCCCTGATGCCTGCCAGTCAATTTCTGGGTACTTGGCACAAACCTCGCTATATAAATCGACATTGGTACCCGTGAGAGTGCCGTCTTTACTGATATCAGTACATAGTACATGTTTGATTCCAGCATCTTGGTATTGAGCAAGTAAGTCCTCTAGGTTAACGCCACTATCTTCAATCCAGCCATGGGTTGGTAAGGTTTTATTACCCTGTGCATCAATTTTGATATCTAGCGCTAAGACTATTTTTTCACAGCCATAGGTTTGAAGCCACTGAGTTACTAAATCGGGTTGTTTGATGGCTAAACTACCGATAACAACGCGATCTGCCCCAAGTGATAACAGCTGTTTTACATCGTCTTCACAACGTACACCACCACCCACTTGAATGATCATCGATGGATGTTTAACCACTGTTTTTAAGGTTTCTAGTTGGCGTTTTGTACTGTCTTTAGCGCCATCTAGATCAACAAAGTGCATAACGGTAGCGCCAGATTTAGCATAGGCTTGCTGACGCTCTTGCACTGTATATTGGTAATTTGTTTTCTGGTTATAATCGCCTTGGTACAAGCGAACGACTTCACCACCGATTAAATCAATTGCTGGGATCATCATAATGTTACTTGCTCCTGCTTCAGTTCTGTTGAATCTAACTCTAGAAAATTTTGAATAATCTTACTGCCTAATGTACTTGAACGTTCAGGGTGGAATTGACAACCAATAAAGTTTCCTTTGGCAATCGCCGCTGAGAAAGTACTTCCGTATTCACAGCTGGCAATAGTGTATTCACTCACTGGCGCAGCAAAACTGTGCACAAAATAAAAGTAATCACCGACTGAAATACCTTTAAAAATCGGGTGGTTACTTACTTGAGTAAGCGTATTCCATCCCATATGAGGCAACCTATTTCCTTGCGCCTTTAATGGCTCAACATTGGTTGGAATTAAGTTCAAGCAAGGGATTAGCTCGGAATCACCACCTTCTGTTGAAGACTCTGTCATTAATTGCATACCAAGGCAGAAACCCAAAACAGGTTGAGTTAACCCTTGAAGCACACTCACTAAGTTTTTAGCCTTGATGTTCTTCATCGCATGTTTTGCACTACCAACACCAGGGAAAATTACTTTGTCAGCTTGTTGAATTATCGTTACATCATCAGTGATAGTAACGTCGAAACCTAGCCTTTCTACGGCAAATCTAACCGATGATAAATTTGCACAGCCAGTATCTACAATAACATTCATTAAAGGGTACCTTTAGAGCTTGGCATCGCATCACCATCAACTTTTATCGCCTGACCTAAAGCTCGACCAAAAACTTTAAATAAACTCTCAACTTGGTGGTGACAGTTTCCTTTACTAGTTGATAAATGCAAGGTAATTAACATTGAGTCGGCCAGTGAACGGAAAAAATGAGGCACCATTTGTGTCGACATAGTGCCAACATTGTCACTGGTGAAATCTGCATCAAACTCTAACCAAGGACGACCAGATAGGTCGATGGCACATTCAGCACGACATTCATCCATAGGTATTGTAAAACCAAAACGATTAATACCGCGTTTATTACCTAATGCCTGTTTTAAAGCTTGCCCTAAAGCTAGTGCTGTATCTTCAACGCTGTGGTGTTCATCAATGTGATAATCACCACTGACTTTACAATCTAAGCGAAAGCCGCCGTGTGTTGCTATTTGATCTAACATGTGGTCAAAAAAACCTAAGCCAGTATCGATAACACTACCACCGGATTTATCTAGATTCACTGTTACCGTTATATCTGTTTCTTTGGTTGTACGTGTCACAGAAGCAACTCGTGGTTGCTCAAGTTGGCTAATGATTTGTTCTCTTACCTTTGCCCAATTAAGCGTTTCTCTATCGTACTTTATACCAACTATGCCCATATTTGCAGCAAGTCCCATATCTGTTTCTCTGTCACCAATAACATAAGAGTTAACAAAATCTACCCGACCTTGTTGTAAGTAACCGCTCACTAAGCCTAGTTTTGGTTTACGACAGTTACAGTTGTCTTCATCAAAGTGAGGGCAGAGTAATACATCTTGAAATTCTACGCCTTGAGAACTAAATATTTCCATCATTTTGTCATGAGGTAAATCAAAATCAGCTTGTGGGAAGCTATTAGTACCTAGACCATCTTGATTGGAAACCATAACAAGTTTAAAGCCCTTGGCTTGCAGTGTAAGTAACTCTGCAATGACATTTGGTTCAAACACTAACTTTTCTAAACTATCAAGTTGCTTATCAATTAGTGGCTCTTCAACTAAAGTACCGTCACGGTCGATAAATAATATTTTCTCTTGGGTATTACTCATAAATTGCTCTTCATATATTTCTGTTAACAGGGCTTATTGGACTGGTAGTTGAGTTAACAAAACTTGTTGAAGTTTTGTTATTTCTTGTTCACTGCCAATACTGATACGTAGGCAATTTTCCAGCTGTAATTGTTTGGATTGGTCGCGTATCAAAATATTATTAGCGACCAATAGCTCAAATATTTGAGCTTTGTCTTGTGAGTTTTGACAGCGAAAGAGCACAAAGTTGGCATCACTGGAAAAAACCTGTTTGCACCAAATTTGCTCGTTTAACCATTGCGCTAACTGCTCTCGTAGTGAATTACTTGCTTGAACTTGGTTTGTCATTTTACTTAGACCAACTGTTAAAGCACTACTTGCTATTTCAGCTACAGGCGCTGAAATAGGGTAAGGAGCAATCACCTTACTTAATAAGGTAATTACATCGTTATTAGCTAAAGTAAAACCACAACGAAGTCCCGCAAGGGCAAAAGCTTTCGATAAGGTCCTTAATACGATCACATTATCAAACTCGTTTAATAGTTTGGCGCATGAATACTCTGGTGAGAATTCAATATATGCTTCATCAACTACTACCATAGCGCTATTTTTAAATAGCGATATCGCTTCAATAATTTGCTCTTGTGGTAATAAGTTACCGGTTGGGTTACCAGGTGAACATAAAAAGACAACTTTTACTTTATCAACCTGTTGCTTTAAACCGTCTAAATCTAAGGTCATGTCAGTTGACTTAAGCGGAACTTTGACAACCGCTGCACCATGGTTTTCTGCACTAATTGCGTACATACCGTATGTTGGCGGGCATATCAATATACTGTCTTGATAAGCCTTACAAAAAGAGCGAATGATGAGCTCTATGCCTTCATCAGCACCTCGTGTTGCCAATATTTGATCTTTAGCTAAGTTTGAATATTCACTATATGCAGAAATTAAGCTACTGGGTTGAAAGTCAGGGTAACGATTAATATTTTCTGCAGATAATTCATATTTACCGCTTCCAGATGCTTCATTGGCATTTAACCAAATTCTCTCATTAGCTACACCAGCATTGCTTGTATCAGCACTTGAAAATAGACGACGTGCCGATTGATAAGGCACCATATCTATCAACTCTTCGCGCGCTAACTGCTCTGCGGTTGTTAATTTTGAGTTAGTTTTGTTTACATCAATCACGTTTAAGGTAGTCATTGTTAAACTCCTTCCTCTAAGCGAATAGTTACTGCTCGTTGGTGTGCATCTAACCCTTCAGCATCGGTTAACTCAATAATACATTCAGCTAAACTTTGTAAACCCGATTTAGTTATTTCTTGCACTGTGTAGCGACGAGAAAAATCAGCTAATGATAAGCTTGAGATCACCTTTGAGTAACCATAAGTTGGTAAAACATGGTTTGTGCCGCTAGCATAATCACCAGCAGACTCTGGTGTATAAGCACCAACAAAGATGGATCCCGCATTGCGTAAACAACTAAGCAAGGTAGCAGCATCTTCAGTTTGAATGATTAAGTGCTCTGGACCATATTCATTTGATACTTCAACCGCTTGTGCTAAATCTTTAGTTAGTATTAATCGAGATTGTGTCAACGCTTTCTCGGCAATGTTACGTCGAGATAATACCGCAACTTGTTTTTCTATTTCGGCTGATACTCGCGAAATTAATGATTCGCTATCGCTAAGCAGAATTACTTGGCTATCAACGCCGTGCTCGGCTTGTGATAATAAATCTGCTGCGATAAATGCTGGATTAGCTTGTTTATCAGCAATGACTAATACTTCAGAAGGACCCGCTGGCATATCAATGGCAAAGCCAGCCACTTGTTGTGATAACTGAGTTTTAGCTTCAGTTACATACTTATTACCTGGACCAAATACCTTATTTACCGCTGGAATAGTTTGTGTACCGTAAGCTAGTGCAGCAATGGCTTGTGCGCCACCAACAGTGTATATCTCAGTAATACCACAAAGATCTGCTGCGACTAAAATTTCATCAGCCAATTTACCATTTTTGTCCGGAGGGCAAACAAGTACAGTACGATCACATCCAGTAAGTTGTGAAGGTACACCTAACATTAGTACCGTAGACGGTAATGGCGCAGAGCCCGCAGGAATATATAAACCAACACTCTCAATCGCTTCAGTTTTTAAAGTACACTTAACGCCAGGTGTTGTTTCAACCGTAATGTCTGTCGCTTTTTGTGCGCTGTGAAAAGCTTTAATTTGTTGATAAGCTGTGTTAATTGCTTTTAAGCGTTTATCCGTTAACGCTAATTTAGCTTGAGCGACTTGCGCTTGGCTTACCGATAATGTTGTTAGTGCTATGCCATCAAATTGCTCAGTTAAAGCAAAGATAGCCTTGTCACCTTGGCTTTTGACTTGCGACAAAATGTTAGCTACTTGGGTTGATAATAACGCGCTATCCGCTATTGCAGGTCGTGCAAGTGCATACTTTTGTTGCTGCACTGAAAGCTCTTGCCAATTGATTAGTTGATTAATCATAATTCTTCTCGGTATTAATATTTCAATTTTTACTGCATATATTAAACAGTAGATATACGCTAAATAATTGCTGGAATTGCGTTATATAACGTATTGTAATTCTTTTTGATTCTAAGCTAGTTGGCGTTAGAGCAAAGTGATAGCGCGGAGCTGACGCTAGTCAGTGAGCACTTTCGCTGTAGTTATCACGTCTACTAGCAATGAAGCAATAGAATTTAGCCCATCATCTTTTCGATAGGCATCACTAGGATTGAGTGACAACCTAAAGCTTTTAACTGTTCCATGGTTTCCCAAAAGAAGGTTTCTGTAGCCACAACGTGAACTGCAACCATATCGTCACGCTCTGCAAGCGGTAAAACAGTTGGGGTTTCAGTTCCTGGCATTAACTTGCTCACTTCCGCAATTTTATCTTTTGGTGCGTGCAGCATGATGTATTTGCTTTCTTTGGCCTTCATGACACCGTGAATACGAGGGATCAAGGTATCTAAAATAGCTTGTTTTTCTTCACCTAGTGAGTCAGCTCGTTGAATGAGTGAGGCTTTTGAACGAAAAACTTCTGCCACTTCTTTTAAGCCATTGGCTTCAAGTGTTGCGCCAGTAGAAACTAAGTCACAAATACCGTCAGCTAAACCCACACGAGGTGCCACTTCAACAGAGCCTTTTAATAAACAGAACTCTACGTTAATGCCATTAGCTTTAGCAAAACGATTTAATAATTGTGGATAAGTGGTGGCAAAACGTAAGCCGTTTAAGCACTCTAAGCCGGTGTATTCAAATTCTTCAGGCATAGCAATTGAGAATCTGCAGCCACCAAAATCTAAAGTAGTTGTACGAATATATTCAGACTTATTGCCTTTTAATTGGCGATCTAATTCTTCTTCTTCAAGGGTGTTATCACCGACAATGCCTAAGTCACAAACACCGTCCATAACTAAGCCTGGAATATCACTGCTGCGAACACGCATGATATCAATAGGCATATTACTTACATGTGCCAATAATCTTCTATCGCTCAGGTTTAGCTTTAATCCACAAAGCTTAAGTAGCTTTTGGGTGTCATCACTAAGGCGTCCTGATTTTTGCATGGCAATGCGTAAACGTGGTTCTGATGTGCTCATATTGGTAATTCCTATTGTCTTAATCTTTAAAATTCGGCATGTATATACAATTTCTAGTGCGCTAAAATGCGAAAAACCCCCGAGAGAGTAAAGACTCTTTCGGGGGTTTAGTAATATCATTTTTTATAGAAGCTTATTTAGTTGCTTGTATAAATATTTACTTAAGTCCACTGAAAGGCCTTTGCCCTTCAGTGTTTTTGTTACTAACGCTGAATGGGCTAATTGTGATGATGGTGATGTCGGCGGTTCAGGTTAATAATCATGGTTAAATTCTCTGTAAATTAAGTATAAAAGGTAACTTGTTTAACTGTTATTTACACTACTGGTTAATTAAGTTAGCTGCAAGTAATAAATAACGATTTTTTATTACTATTTGCTATATAGAATAGACTTAAAGTTATTACTCTATAGTTTACTTGTTGCTTTTGAATTAAGGAAAACTAAAGCTATTACTGTTTTTGTCGATAATAGGGGTAATGGTTAACAAAGTAGCAACATGAAAGAGTAAGGTATAAAGATGGATATTTTTACTACCCAATTAACACGTGTCGTCCCAGTTCCTATTAAACCTACAAGTTTAAAGGTGAAAGCACTATTAAAAGAAGCGGCTAATAGCAAACTTAGTCAAGATCCTGATCACCTTGAAAATCATGAATATTATTTTACTTCTGATAGTGATGAAGATCACGCCAGCAAGCAGGGCTCTAAACAAGATTTAAAAAAGAAATCAACTCAGAAAAATGCGAATGAACACCTTGATGTGGGTTCAACCACACAACAGGCACCTGATCTTGATGAGTCTGTCGACGATAAAAATGATAAACCTAACCATCTAGATTTGTATGTTTAGTCTCTAACTAGCCAAAAGTCACTTTATTCTAAACTTCAAACCATTACTTTTGGCACTGGTTAGCTAAACTCAATTTTTCTATCATTCTCTTAACTTTTTAGGAGAATGCAATGTCCCGCAATATTGAAATAGAACAACTGACTATTGACCGAAGTGCTAAGCCTCACAATACGTTTACTTCATTACAAATAACCAAGGCAGCATTTGCTTTCCTACTTTTAGTCTGTGTTTTTTGTAGCGGCTTTGTGATCCAAGCGGCGTATCTACCTGAAAGCCAAGTCTTAACTGCTCTGGAGCGAACCAGTGAAATATCAGCAGATTTTTCTCATGATGTTATAGATAAACAAAGTGATGAGAAGCTAAGTACTTCTGTCGAAACTGTGGCCAATCACTCAGTGCTTGATGCAAGTGGGCACATAGTTGCTAGGCGCATTGCCACGGTATCATCACGGGTAACGGGCAAATTAACGCAATTGCATATTGAAGAAGGGCAACGAGTACAGCATGCTCAAATTTTGGCTGAACTTGATGATAAACAGGCACAAATATCTTATCAATTAGCGCAAGCTGATCTGAGCGCTAATCAAGCACGTTTTAATGAATTAACAATTGTTCACCAACATGAATTAAAACGTCTTGAGCGTAGATCATCCCTATTTAAAAAATCCCTCATTAGTGAACAACATCTTGATGATACACATTTTGCCACTGAACAAATTGCCGCGCAATTAACTAATAAACAAGCCTTAGTTGAGTTGAGTAAACATAAAGTGGCTCTCGCTCAATATCAATTAGAACAACACAAAATACGAGCACCATTTGATGGTGTAGTCATCAGTAAAAATGCTCAAGTAGGTGAACTCATTTCTTCTGGTTCATCAGGCGGCGGTTTTATCCGTACTGGTGTGGGCACTATTGTTGATATGAGTTCATTAGAAATTGAAGTTGAGGTTGGTGAAAGTTACATCAAACGTGTTCATGCTCATCAAAAGACTGTGGCTACGTTAGATGCCTACCCGAACTGGAAAATTCCCAGTGAGGTCATTGCTGTTATTCCCACTGCTGACAGACAAAAAGCCAGTATTAAAGTCAGGGTGAGATTACTTACAACTGACTTGAGAATACTGCCTGATATGGGCGTTAAGGTTAGCTTTTTAAGCGCAAACAAAACAAGTAGCTAATAAGATACTAAGTCGAATAAATAGATTAATAAGGACAATTATGAACACTAACAATCATAAAAATACTGCCATTGAATTATCAGAAATTAACAAAAGTTATCAAAAGGGTAGCAATACAGTGGTAGTGCATGACAACTTTAATTTGGCCATTGAAGAAGGAGAGTTTGTCGCATTAATGGGGCCATCAGGGTTAGGTAAAAGTACATTACTGCACTTGATTGGTGGTTTAGACTCACCCACTTCAGGCAGTGTAACTATTGCTGGACAACGAATTGATAGCTTATCTGAAGCTAAATTAACTTTATGGCGCGCTGAGAATATTGGCTTCATTTTTCAATCTCATCATTTATTACCGGTATTAACTGCCCAAGGAAATGTAGAGCTGCCCTTATTATTAACACCATTAAATAAAAATGAGCGCCAACAGCATGCTGCTCTAGCTCTGCGTTTAGTAGGAATGGAGGAGCGAGCAAAACATTTACCTAAAGAGCTTTCTGGAGGGCAAGAGCAAAGAGTAGCAATCGCAAGAGCGATTGTTAGCGATCCTAAAATAATTTTATGTGATGAGCCCACCGGGAATTTAGATAGAAAAACAGCCGATGAAATTCTAACGTTACTGGCGATACTTAATAAAGACTATGGCAAGACTATTGTCATGGTGACTCATGATTTGAAGGCAAGTGAGTACGCCAGCAGAGTCATTAACTTAGAGCAGTATATTGCAGAAGGCAAAACAATCGAGTTGTGCAAAGCCGAGGTTAAGGTATGAATATCTTTCAGCTGGCTTGGCGAAATAGTTTTCGTAAAAAAACACGCTTTAGCCTAACGTGTTTATCAGTGATGGTGGCTTTCTTTTTATTCTCTCTGTTAGCGGGGGTGAACCATGCTCTAACCACGAATGTTAGTAGTGATAATCAATATCGGTTGATGACAAGCCATAAAATATCATTAGCACGTTCCTTACCTGTAAATTACCAACAAAAAATTTCTGTTATTCAAGGGGTTGATAATGTGAGCTATGCATCATGGTTTGGTGGTTTCTTCCAAGACGAAAGTAACCAACTGGCTGTTTTAGCGGTAGATCATAATAGTTACTTTGAAATGTATGATGAATATAACATAGCCAGAGAACAGCTTGAACAATGGAAGAAAACGCGAACGGGCTTAATTATAGGCCAAGCGATAGCAACTAAGTATGGCTGGAAAATCGGCGATAAAATACCATTAAGCTCTTCAATTTGGATGAACAAAGAAGGATCATTTACATGGTATTTTACTGTATCGGCAATTTATCAAAGCTCCACTAGTGCTGGTGATGAAAAACGCATGTTCTTCCAACACGTGTATTTTGATAAGAGTCGAGCTTATGCCCGTAATACGGTTAGTTGGTTCATTCCTAAAGTGACGATTGATGCTGATTTAGATGGTGTGAGTCAGCAGATAGATGCGTTATTTGTTAATGCTAATGGCGTAACAAGGACCACCACAGAGCAAGTATTTATTAAAGAGCAAGCTCAACAGTTTGTTGATATGGCTATGGTCATTAAAATTGTTGTTATTGCTGTTTTTTTTACCCTATTACTTATTGTGTGTAACACTATGGTGCAAACAAACCGTGAAAGGTTAAATGAAAGTGCGATGATGAAGGCACTTGGTTTTTCAAGTGGTTTTTTGGTTGCTCAGGTCTATCTAGAATCCGTTTTACTACTTGCTATTGGTGCATTATTTGGCTGCCTGTTCGCTCAATTAAGCTTAGTTTATGTGAAAGAACTCTTTGCTGATTTTTTACCTGGCATAGCAATTAACCCATCTCATTATATAACCGTATCTGTATTGGTTTTACTTGCTGCAGCCCTATGCAGTTTATTACCTGCTTTTACTTTAAAGCGATTAACTATCAGTCATTCTCTAGGAGCAAAAGCATAATGAGTCAGTTAATTAATAATGCCACGGCTAAAATTAAACAAGCGCTAGCGTTAACAAGTATAAACCTGAAAAGCTTTCCACATCGAGCCATTACATCATCGGTTAGTATATTGAGTATTGCCTGTGTTGCCGCGGTAATTTTATCAGTACTTGCCATGACACAAGGCATGGTAAAAACGCTTGAACAAACAGGTCTTGATAATACCCTCATAGTGATGCGCGCTGGCGCAGTGTCTGAACTGCAAAGTGTAATGTTTCCTGCAGAGGTTAATATTTTAGCAAACCACGGACAAGTACTTAAAAATAGTGACAATAAGGCGATGGTTTCAGCGGAAATGTTTGTTAATGCGCAAATGCAGTTTGTAAATGGTGTCGGTGAACAAAGCTCTGAGAAGCTCGCTCTTCGAGGCATTAGCAATAATACCTACAGCTTTCGACCTAACTTCAATGTTATTGCGGGTGACAAATTTAAAACCGGTGTAAGGCAAGTGCTTGTTGGCCAAGCAATTGCTAGGCGGATGCCAGAGTTAATCGTAGGCTCTACCATCACTCTTGGTGGTGCTCAGTGGGTGGTTAGCGGAATATTTACCGATAATAATAGTGTTTTCGAGTCTGAGCTATGGGCAGATATTGGCATGGTACAAAGTGACTATCAGCGTGGGAGCACCTTACAATCTGTGCGTTTGGCGCTAAAGCCCAATAGCAATATCACTGCGCTTCGTCAGGAGTGGCAAGATGACCCTCGAATAAATGTTCGAATAATGCTGGAAAAAGAATTCTTTGCTAGCCAGGCTGAAAATTTAACCCGATTAATACGTTGGATTGGTTTTCCTGTGGCATTTATTATGGCCCTTGGCGCTATGATCGCAGCACTTAATACTATGTATGCAGCCATTGCTAGTCGAAGCAAAGAAATAGCGACTCATAAGGCAATAGGTTTTAGCTCCTTTGCCATCTCTTTCTCAATTCTCACGGAAGCGTTATTTATTGCCTTTATAGGCGCTTTATTAGGAGTTTTACCTTTATATATAGGCTTTGATGGTTTTACTGCGGCGACTCAAGATGCCAATAACTTAAGTCAAATGATGTTCAATTTTGACTTAAGTATTGACCTGATAGCACAAGCGTTACTGTTTTCTATTGGTATAGGTTTATTGGGCGGCATTATGCCGGCATTAAAAGCTATGCGCCTTCCAGTAACCGTAGCATTAAGAGATTAATGGCAGCTACTTTAAGCTAGCTAGCCAAAAGTCATGATAACAAGCATTTTAAAATATGACTTTTGGCACCTGTGTTAAAACACTAAATTTCATATCATTATTTTGTCAGCACAACAGAACGTTGAACAAAAAAAATTTAACGGTTCATAAAAATATAAAGCCAGTTTAAACATTAATCATGAAAGGAAAATATTATGTCAATTAAGAAAATCTTCACGTTATCAGCAAGTGGCTTATTATTAGCAGCCATTAACTCATTATCATTGTTATTAGTGATGAGTCAGCAAGCCAATGCTGCAGATTTAACGGTAAATATCAGTGAAGTTAGTCAAGGTAAGGGTCATGTAATGGTCGGACTATACTCTGGAACAGAAGCTTTTAGTACAGGTAAAGCAAGCTATGGCTCACGAGTGAAAGCCAGCAATGAACAAGAGCAAGTTGTTTTTAAAGACTTACCTGCTGGCGATTACGCAGTAAAAATTTATCAGGATGAAAACAGTAATCAAAAGCTAGATTTTAATTTTATGGGTATTCCAAAAGAGGGATACGGTTATAGTAATAATGTAGGTAGGTTTGGTCGCCCTGCATATCAAGAGGCTAAGTTTACAGTAGAAGAAAAAACAGAAATTCAAATAGAATTGTTTTAATATTTAATCCTATCTATTTAATATAGAACACAAATTACAGGCGCTTTACTAAAGCGCTTTGTTCACAACCGCTAATCAATATTGGAAAAGTAGCGCTATGTTAAAGTCATTTATTCCCGAACATTTGCTTAAAGATTGGTTATTACACTTTTCTGGTTTTTTGACCTGGTCAGTTATTTGTTTCTTGTCGTTGAATAACTTAGCAATAGGGCCGGAATATCTCCTTAAACTTACAGCCTTCCTTACTTTTTATCTATCATTTGCTTGGATTATATCATGCAGGTCTGGTTCTTTTCCAAGGCGAGATAAGCTAATACTGCTAGGGCAAGTCATTATCGTACTCGCCTTAATTAAGTTTGATAAATATGATATTGCTCCTATTCTCCTCGTACTTATTGCGACACAACTACCATCTCGGTTCAATCGACGTCAGGCTATGTATATTCTGATTTCAATTACAGCAGCACACTTTATTCTTATATATACCGGACATGTTTTAAATGGATTTTTTCATGTCATTATCTATTTTATGTTGCAGATATTTGGTTTCTCCGCCATTGAAAGCGCCTTACGTGAAGTAAAGGCTAAAGAAGAGCTCAGCGCTATTAATCAGGAGTTAGTTGCGACACGTTTTATGTTAAAGGAGTCATCGCAACGTAAAGAGCGACTAAGAATTTCGAGAGATTTACATGATGTTATCGGTCACCAGTTAACAGCTTTGGCCCTTAATTTGGAAGTGAGTCGGCATAAAGTACCAGATGAGTTTAAACCATTATTGGAAGAGAATTTATCGCACGCTAAGAATCTGCTATCTAATGTACGTGAGGTGGTTAAAGAAATGCGCACTGAAGAGCAGTTTGATTTAGTCGAAAGTCTATCTGCACTTATTGAACAGTTGCCGGGTTGTACGCTCAATATTGAATCGACACCTACCATTAATGCGCTATCGTTAAAACAACAACTGATGTTTTGTCTACAAGAAGGGGTGAGTAACGCCATACGTCATGGCAAGGCAACTCAATTTACCTTATCAGCTGAACATAATGATAAACAATTATGCCTTTATTTGGCTGACAACGGTGTAGCTCAACCAAATAGTACCACTGCAGGTAAATTAGGTAATCATGCCGATGGGCAATTAGGCAGTGGTCTCATTGGTATGCAAGAGCGCCTAGTCGACTTTCAGGGGATAGTTGAACTCTTATCAACACCTGCCGGTTGTACTTTAAAAATTCAAGTGGAAGACAACTATGACTAATATAGCTATAACCGACAAAAATACGACTAATGAGAGTAAAAATAATAAAATGATTAATGTAGCCTTAGTTGATGATCAGCAATTAGTGAGACAGGGAATTGCGGGGTTATTAACCTTAAGCGAAGATATCAATATTCTCTGGCAAGCAGAAGATGGTGAACAAGCTCAGATAAAGCTAAATGAGCAGCAGCCGGATGTGTTATTACTTGATATTAGAATGCCTAAATTGTCAGGTATTGAATTAGTGAAAATATTAAGGTCGCATGGCAATAGCTTACCTATTTTAATGTTAACAACGTTTGATGATAGCGAGCTGTTTATGCAAAGTCTGCAAGCTGGCGCCAATGGTTTTTTACTGAAAGATGTTTCTTTAGAAAAGCTGGTCAACGCGGTTAAAACACTTGCTGATGGCGGCTTTGTTGCTGAACCTGTGGTGATGAAGCAAATAAATAAAGGTTTTGATATTTCTCCTGTATTAGACAAATTATCAGAAAAAGAGCTACAGATAGTGAAGCTGATGGCCGGTGGTTTTTCTAATAAGGAAATTGCCGCCAGTATCTTTCTTGCTGAAGGTACTGTAAAAAATCATGTCTCTAATATTTTAGCTAAGCTAAATACCCGTGATAGAACACGCGCCGTTTTAATCGCCTTAAATGAAGGTATTATTTAATGACAGCCGCTAGCAAAGCCGAGCAATCCAAGTATAATCCTAAGCTATTCTTTATCACTTAATTCGAACTTTTTTAGTGCGGTTAAGTCAAATGACCGATAGTTAGTTTTTATAAATGACCGCCTCAACCAATAGTTCACTTCTTGATGTTAGTAAGGCTTTCTCTAAGGAGGGAGCACTGGCAAAAGCCATCTCTGGTTTCTCTCCACGACAAGCACAAACCGATATGGCGCTAGATGTTGCTGATGCAATAGAAAAGCAATCATCATTAATAGTTGAGGCAGGCACTGGAACAGGTAAAACCTTTGCCTATTTAATACCTGCTTTTTTATCGCTAAATCCGAAAGTACCTAAAAAGATAGTTGTCTCTACCGGTACTAAAAATCTACAAGAACAACTCTTTCATAAAGATATCCCTTTAATAAAAAAGGCACTGGCGAGTAATGCCCAAGTGGCTTTATTAAAAGGCCGCGCCAATTATTTATGTAATTACCGCTTAGCACAATACCAAAATAGTCGTGGCCAACTTGATGCACAAATGTTGCAGGATCTAGTCAAAATAAAAACCTGGGCCAATGGCACTCAAAGTGGTGATATTGGTGAGTTAGTGAATGTTAGCGAAGACTCTACAATTTTCCCATTTGTTACCAGCACCTTAGATAATTGCTTGGCAAGAGATTGTCCAGACTATGAAGCCTGCCACTTAGTTAAAGCGCGTCAAAAAGCCAGTGATGCCGATATAATTGTTGTTAATCATCATTTGTTTTTTGCCGATATGGCATTAAAAGATACCGGTTTTGGTGAACTTATTCCCAAAGCACAAGTGATGATTTTTGATGAAGCACATCAAATAGGTGATATTGCTAGTGAATATTTCGGTGAAGCCTTTTCAAGTAAACAGTTGGTAGATTTATGTACGGATGTATTACAGGTACATCGAAGTAGTTTAACCGATGTTAAGCAGTTGGGTTTAGCTGCTGAAAAGCTACAGAGAACTTGCCAAGAGTTTAGGCTGTTATTTAATTATGACCCTGAGCGTGGCAACTGGCGAGAAAAGTATAAACAACCGCAGTTCCAGCAAAAGTTTGCTAACCTGAAAATTGATTTAGACTTCTTGTATCAAGTAATAAAAATTTGTGTATCAAGGAATGAAGCGATAGATAACTGTTTTGATCGTGCCGTTAACTTACTTGCTCAATATGAAGTGATGGCAGATGTAGAAGCCTATGGTATGAGCTTTTGGTATGAAACCACGCCGCGTAGTGTGGTTTTGCATCAAACACCATTAACAGTAAGTGATAAATTTAATACGGTTGTTAAAGAATCAGGTGCGGGTTGGATTTTTACTTCGGCAACATTAGCGGTAGATAATAGTTTTAACCATTTTGCCAAACATTTAGGTTTACAAGACGCGAAACAACTTTTACTTGATAGTCCGTTTGATTACCAAGCACAATCGCAGTTGATCGTGCCGCGTTATTTACCACAAGCGAATGATAAAAATCGTGCCTTAAAATTAGCTGAATTGGCAGAGCCATTAATTGCTGCTAGTAAAGGCGCCTGCTTTATGCTTTTTACCAGTTATCGAGTTATGCATCAGGTCGCTGAAATTCTTGCAGAGAGTATTGATAACCCTTTATTAGTACAAGGAAAAATGGCTAAACGTAAACTACTTGAGCAATTTGTTGAGCAAGATGAAGCTGTGTTACTGGCTACAGCGAGCTTTTGGGAAGGTATTGATGTACGGGGTGATAAACTCACTTGTGTCATTATTGATAAGCTACCATTTGCTTCACCTGACGATCCTTTACTTCAGGCACGCTGTGAAGATGCCAGACGACAAGGTGGTGAGCCTTTTAGCCAAATTCAACTGCCTCAAGCGGTAATCGCGTTGAAACAAGGGGTCGGACGACTTATTCGAGACGTGAGTGATCGTGGAGTAATGGTTATTTGTGATGATAGGTTAGTAAACAAACCTTATGGCGAAACCTTCTTGAAAAGCCTACCTGATATGAAGCGAAGTAGGGACATTACTAAAGCGGCCGAGTTTCTTACTACCTTAGTTTAACTCGGTGAGACGAGAGAAAATCAAGCTGAAAAAAAGAGCGCAAATAGCGCTCTTTTTTATGCGGGGAAATAGCTTCAGTAGATGTTTGTTAGCGTGAAATATCAACCATTAAGTCATCAGCAATTTGCTCTAAAGCACTAATAAGTTCATCAATTGATTTCTCATCTATGGCAATTTGAACTTTGGCTTTAAAAAGATCTTGTCCGCTATAAGCTGCGCTATATCGTGAGCTTACCAATTTGATTAAGTTACCACTTTGATGGTGAATAACTGAAGATACTTCCTGTACTATACCAGCTCGATCATTGGCGGTAATTTCAAGTACCAAATTGCTGGATGTCTTAGGTAGGTTGGGCTCAGCCACTTCAATTTGACAGCTCAGGCCATTTATCGCTTTTAACTCACTAACTAAGCCTTCACTGTGTTCACTGGCTACTGCCACTTCTATAACACCGGCGAAAAAACCTGATAAGTGATGTAAACTACTTACTTGCCAATTACCTTGGTGCTTCGAAATTACTGTAGATAAGGTGTCTACTAGGCCTGCTTGATCAGGGCCAATACAAGAGATTACAAGATGGTTCATTAATACTCCTAAAAGGTCATCATTTGTTGTCTGGAAAAGTTTAATTTAACCTACACGTGATAATTGACTCAGTTCTTTATTTAGCTGTTCGCTGTCACCTAAATTGAGTTCAACCAAACGGCGCAAATGTGTAACGCTGTCAATATCAATAGCATTACACTGTAAACCTGTCTCGTTTTCTTCTACATGCACTACGGCAATATTCATGGTTACTTCTGATTCACGGTCCGATAGTAAAAAATGTAAGGTACCAAGTTTACCCTTTAATGAGCTGTCACTATCAACGGCGGTAACTAAGGCTCCATTAAGTGAAATATCATGAATAGATACTGGGTAAGTAATATCTTCAACTTCTAATTCAGCTTTAATTGAAAATAAAATGCGGGTGAATTGTCGTCTATTTTCCATCGTCATATTAAATAGTCTCGCTAAGTGTCCTCTTAGCATAGCCCCCTTTTATGTAAAAGTAAAAAGGTTGCAGGCACAAAAAAGCCAGTTAAAATCAAAATTTTAACTGGCTTTTAATTAAGCTGTAAATAGGTATGTTTATCGGCTATTCACAATAAAGTTACTGCGGTGTTTGTAACTACTGATTTAGTTGGCAGACTAACCTATTTTCTTGTATTTAATTCTATGTGGTTCAGTCGCTGCTGGGCCTAATGTTTTCTTCAACCAAGCTTCATAATCAGTAAAGTTACCTTCATAGAAGTTAATTTGTCCTTCGTCACGGTAATCTAAAATATGCGTGGCAATGCGATCTAAGAACCAACGGTCATGGGAAATAACCATGGCACAACCAGGGAACTCTAGTATTGCTTCTTCAAGTGCACGCAAGGTTTCAACATCTAAATCGTTGGTTGGTTCATCGAGTAGTAATACGTTACCACCTGTTTGCACTAACTTGGCTAAATGCACACGGTTACGTTCACCACCAGATAATTCACCAATGATTTTTTGTTGATCGTTACCTTTAAAGTTAAAGCGTGAACAATAAGCTCGACTTGGGATTTCAAAGTTACCAATTTGTAAAATGTCATGGCCTTGAGAAATTTCTTGGTAAACCGTTTTGCTGTCATCCATGTCATCACGGAATTGATCAACGCTGGCAAGCTTAACTGTATCGCCTAATACTACTTCACCAGAGTCAGGTTTTTCAGCACCTGACATCATTTTAAATAGCGTTGATTTACCCGCGCCGTTTGGTCCGATAATACCAACGATGGCACCTTTAGGCACACTAAAGCTTAAGTCATCAATTAGCATTCTATCGCCAAAGGATTTAGTTAAGTTATTAACATCTAATACCTTGTCGCCTAAACGTGGTCCAGGTGGAATGTAAAGTTCATTGGTCTCATTACGTTTTTGATGATCTTGACTATTAAGCTCTTCAAAGCGTGCCATACGGGCTTTGCTTTTTGATTGGCGCGCTTTAGGGTTTGAACGTACCCATTCAAGCTCTTGCTTGATGGTTTTTTGTAAAGCGTTCTCTGTTTTACCTTCACGTTCAAGACGGGCATCTTTTTGCTCAAGCCAATTGGTATAGTTACCTTCATAAGGAATACCATGTCCTCTATCAAGCTCTAAAATCCAGCCAGCAACATTATCTAAGAAATATCTATCATGGGTAATAGCCACAACAGTACCAGCATAGTCATGTAAGAAGCGTTCTAACCAGGCAACCGATTCAGCATCTAAATGGTTAGTGGGTTCATCCAGTAATAACATGTCTGGTTTTTCAAGCAATAAGCGACAAAGAGCAACACGGCGGCGTTCACCACCACTGAGTACGGCAATTTTTTGATCCCATTCAGGTAAACGTAATGCATCAGCAGCACGTTCCAACACGTTATCAATATTATGACCATCGTTAGCATTGATGATATCTTCTAACTCACCTTGCTCTTTTGCTAGTTTATCAAAATCAGCGCCTTCTTCAGCATACTCGTTATAGACTTGGTCTAAACGTGCCATAGCATTTTTAACTTCCGAAACCGCTTCTTCAACCGCTTCGCGTACGGTTTGATCTTCATCAAGTTGTGGCTCTTGTGGTAAGTACCCAATTTTAGTACCTGCTAATGCAACCGCGTCACCTTCAAATTCTTTATCAACACCCGCCATTATGCGAAGTAGGGTAGATTTACCTGAGCCGTTTAAACCTAATACACCGATTTTAGCGCCAGGAAAAAATGAAAGAGAAATATCTTTTAAAATCGTACGCTTCGGTGGAACTACTTTAGAAACGCGATTCATCGACATGATGAACTTATCTGGTAACGGCTGAGCCATGTAGAAACCTTTTTTATTTGGAGGGAAATTATAATTGCGGTTATTTTAGGTGAAAGGGAGTGGGCAAGCAAATGTGATTGAAAGGATTTTTGTTTTACCAGTAACTAGTAGGGGAGCGGGAATACTTTTAGAGGTAGCTCACCTAAAATCAACTCAGTAGGTTTTTATGAGCAGAGGCAGAGTCACATTGTCGGTATTTATATATGCAGTTGTTGTTAGTGTTCTTAGCATTAGAGCCAATAATCTCAACAGCATCAATATCAGTTTTGATGTCAGCACCCATAGATATTCCTCAGCTGCGTGAAACAATATGTACTTACCGTTTCACGTTATGACGTCGCAATGGCTAGCGCTGACAGGCTTAGTAACATGCCACTTACCGAAAGAAGTAATGCTAATGCCATTTTGTTAAAATGTGAAGTAATCGAGTTCATAATAATTCCTTTAGTGTCTAATCAATTTTTGTAGTTTGCAGTGGTTAACTCAGTTAATAAGCTAACTCGTTATAGGTTAGTTACTGCTACTTCCGTGCCAGTATGTTTTTTTTCATAAATAACAGCTGACTAGCTTTGTTTTTATCAACTTGAGCGTAATTGAGTGGTAATAAAATCCCAATTTTAAGGTTTAAATGTACTGATATTGGGAATTTTAACCACAGTCTATTGAGGTTTTCATAATTCATAAGAACACCTGTGGCTTCTTTTCAGGAATTACCTAGAGAGAAAATAGAATCAATTGACTAAGAGGCAGTAATAGGTTGATAACAGTTCTTAACCCACAATTTACGATTTTCAACAGTTAAGGTTTTTAACCACGGTAGAATAAATTTAATATGCTAACTGAGTTGTAGGGAAGGTAAATAGCCGCGCAGCTTAACTATTCTATTAATTATTAAAAATAAAAATTGAAATCATAAAATGAAAATCACCATTGTTATTATAATCATTACTTTATTATCCACTGGTTGTGGCTCTATTGGCGCTTATACTGAAAAGGGCATGGATACACAAGTTCGCTTTTCACAATACCGTGCAGGCACGAATAAGGTTTTTGAAAAACAGACTCATTTAAAGGTTGCTCAAACGGGGTTAGTTTCTGGTAATACTTTACTGTATTCAGCTCTAGGCCATAGCTCAAATTTAAGCGAAGCCAATGGTAGTACTAACGTTACCTATCCTTTATGGATTAATGAATCTGAAGTAGACGAGGTTGAATTCGCTATAAATAAATATCGTCATTGGCAAGACGAACTAAAGCCGGCGAACTACCTTTCAATTGAGCCGATTAATGAATATGTTTCAGAATGGATGAATGGAGTCACCTTTAAGTTTGGATTATTTACAGGGCTACAAGGCAGGCCTTTTATGAGTGTTTGTTATGAGTTTACGGAGATAGGGACTTGCACTTTTACTTATATGATTGATGGGCAAAGTGTTGAACTTTTATCTGATGATTTAGATAAGTTTAAACTAAATTGGTTTGAGCCGAATGACCTAGCAGGCTAGCCTTATTGCCTCCTTACAGTGAACGTATTTTAAACTGCAATAAGGTAGTGGTATTTACAATGCCACTACCTTATTCATTAGATTTATGGTTAGTTCTTACTGCGCTCATTGATAAAGTGAGCATAATCTTTATCACTATGTTCAATATGGTGCATTAGCCAAGTATTGAGTTTCTCTAATTCTCTATCAATCACTTCATGTTTTGAAATACTGATTTTTTGTTGGTGAGCAACCAGATCATCAATTAACTTTTGATGAGTCGCTTTATGTTTTACTGCATCAGGGTAGTTGTAACCATCGAAAAAGTCTTCTTCCCATGAAAAATGCACCTGAGTATATTCGATTAAACTTTGCAGTGAGCTGGCGATAGCTTTGGCACTTCGACCTTGTGCTGACATAAGGTGAACATCATTCATCAAATCGACCATTTTCTCATGTTGGCGATCAACTTCTGTTATACCTAGCTTATTTGAGTCTGAAAATTTAAGTAGTTGTTGACCATTACAATTTTGCTCAAATATGTTCTCATCAATATGATAATGCTGAATGATGATACGCATCTCTTTTGACATAGCAGATAAACGTGAACCTGCTTTGGCTAGTGATTTTGCACCACTGGCAGAGTCGGTAGCAACATCGCTAATGGTCACAATACTCTGTGCGATTTCTTCAGATACACAAGACTGTTCTTCAGCAGCGGTAGCAATTTGTGCACTCATATTTGAGATGTCTGCAACAGAATTAGCAATGGAAGAAAGTGCTTCACCCGCTTGCTCAACATTATTAACTGAAAGGGCAGCTTGCTGCTGACTATCATTCATACTGATGGCTACTTTGCTGGTGCCTGATTGAATCAGCTCGATCATAGTTTGTATTTCTGTTGTTGAATCTTGAGTACGCTGCGCTAATGTTCTCACTTCATCTGCTACCACAGCAAAACCACGACCTTGATCGCCGGCGCGGGCGGCTTCAATGGCAGCATTCAATGCGAGCAGGTTAGTTTGTTCAGCGATACCTTTAATAACATCTAGAATGCTGGTGATATTATTGCTATTTTCTTTCAGTTGCTCCACTCCTTGCGCTGAGTCGTTAACATTCATTGCTAATACACCAATATCATGAATAGTACATTGAACTACTTTATTTCCTTCCGTTGACGCTTCATTTGCCTTACTTGCTGATAAATTACCAAGTTCCGTATGCTTAGCCACTTCAGAGACAGAAGCACTCATTTCAGTTATTGCCGCAGAAGTAATAGCTAACTCATCAGACTGTTTTGCCATTCCTATAGCCGTATTTTTACTCTCTTGAGCTATTTCATGTGCTGCATCTGCAATTGCATAGCTTGATGCTCTTATTGCTAAGATTGAGTGGCTGACACCTTCTATAATCTCATTCATAGCCTTGGCGATTAACTGAAATTCATCTTTAGTATCAATTGATAGACGTGTATCTAATTCTCCTTCACAAATCTTATCTGCCGCGTTACTCATAGTTGTTAAGTTACCTTTAATAGCTAAATAAATCCCGGCATAGAAATAGCTAAGCAGTAACAAGGCAACCAATATTAATAGACCATAAAAATAGATATTTTTTTTAGAAGTAGATATTTGGTTATTCATTCTGCTTTCTAAAGCTGGTTGCATCACGTCAAATAGTGCTAACAATGAGGTGATAGTAATTGTGCCTTGACTGAAAAAACTGGCAGGTGCAAGGGCTGCGGAATTAGCGGAAACTATTTCTTTTTGAGCTAAAGAAAGGTAACTCGTTAACTGTTGATGAGACTGTAAAAACGGCTGCTGTAGGTCTTCTTTTAATGATTGCCCTAGATCAAATATATTGTTCATGTCTTTACTTAGTAATGCCAGATTACGAGAATTAGCTAATGCTGATATTTGTAGCCTTTGCTCAATAGTAAAGTTATTTGCCGCTAAAATACCAGCTCCTTTACCACGTAATTGACCGAGAGATTCAACTTGAGAGGGGATAGTGTGCAACAAGCTATTAATTAAGTAGCTATTAATTGCATCTTTATCTTGCAGCATTTTTCCTTGTCGGCCAACGGTATCCATAAAGTCAATGACATCCGCTATTAGTACTGTGTATTGGCTGAATATGTCGGCAATGTTACCTGTTAGCGCTTGTTGATTAATATTTTTCCAGCGCTGTGCTAGCTTTTGAGGGAACTGTTGTGTTCGTAACAAGCTTCCTAATTGTTCATCTATTGTAAGTAATGTTTCAAAATCAACCGCGACAACTTGTCGCTTTGTCATAATTTTGCTGCGGATAGCTTGGTCGCCATTGAGGTAGACATTGGTCATACCTCGCGTTTGTGCGATGTGCTCAACTAAGTCTCTTAGAGGCACTATATAGCTCGAAGCGCTGAGTTTATATTGTGCTTCTTCAACTTGGTTCAACTGGCTGGCAATAAGCTGATAACAAAAAAAGGCTAGCGGTATGATACAAAGGACAAAAACAAGAAAAAACTTGGCTTTAAAGTTAATTTGGTTTGAAAGCTTTATTGCAGGGGAGAAGAATAAAGACATGCGCATTCCTTTTGCATTTTAAAAGAAGTGTCATAAACTCTAGACTAGTGGTTGAGAAAACGAACGGCTATTAAAGGCTAAAAAATACTTATGTTGCGCTAAATCAATAAGACTTACTTTTATTAAAATAAAAGTAAGTCTTAGCTTAAGTATGGTCTATGGGGGGAGTTGAGTTAAAAGCTATAAATAAGTACAGCTGATGTTTCAGTATTTAAATTTTCTTTATCATCATCTACTTTTGAGTTGTAATCGATAACAAAATTGAGCTTAAGTTGTAGTGAGTCAATGAGCTTACTGGTGATTGAACTTTCAGCTTTGTAAATGCTGTTTTGTCCCACTTCTATGGCATGTTTAACTACCATAAGTTGTTTGAATTCAATATGTTCATTGATTTTTCTAATATAAAGAGCTTGGGCTTGTAATATCAGTGTATCTTGGGTTTTGCTTCTCATTCCTTCTGCAATTTCTTCAGGCGTTACTTGGGTAACATCTCTTTTAAAACCTGGGCCAATATCGGCATCAAAACTTGATTGCTTACTCTCATACCATCGTCGTCCCCAACCTGTCGACATAGAGGCTTGTGAATCAAAACCTGAAAAACGGTTTTCTTCGTAAAAGACACTACCATAGATGTAGTTTTGCTTAATCGGGTCTAAGGTGTAGTTTGTTTGCGAAACGATACTCCACTTTTGGTCGGTCGTTTCAAACTGCTTATTCTCATCATTTTCTGTTTCGGTCTTTTTTACTAATAAATCGAAAACAAAGAAGCTCCGCCAAAGGCCTCTTTCAAAACGTAAGTCTAAACCAGTTTTAATATCGGCACTGCGAGTGTTGCCCGTAAGATATAGAAAGCCAAGTTGTGCAGAAGCGGTAAACAAGGTGCCCGAGGCAGGTTGTTGTGATTCATCAGCTTTTTCAAGACTAAATAATATATCAGAGGCATCTGCTGTTGATGTCTCAGCTGCTTGGGCGTCCGAGAATAAAAGTACAGCACTGAGCACTATAGCTACTAGGAGAAGGATGAAACGAGAAAACATGATAATTAATTCTTACTTGGCATTTACGGCAGAAATTTTCGAAGATTATACCTAAGGATGAATTATATTTCGAGCATAAAAAAAGGGCGCAAGCCCTTTTTTTAATCATGTTTGTAATACATTTGTACGATTTTTTTACTTGATGATAGCTTTTAACTCACCAGATTGATAACGATCAAACATATTATCAAGGCTTATTGGCTTGATTTTACTAGCATTACCAACAGTGTTAAATGCTTCGTAACGTGCTTTACAAATATCGTACATAGCATTAGTTGATACTTGTAAAAATTTACGAGGATCAAATTCACTTGGGTTTTGCGCTAAAAAGCGACGAACAGCACCGGTTGCTGCAAGACGTAAATCAGTATCTATATTGATCTTACGAACACCGTGTTTAATGCCTTGCTGAATTTGTTCAACAGGTACACCATAAGTCTCTGGGATCTGACCGCCAAATTCGTTAATAATAGCTAACCATTCTTGTGGTACTGATGAAGAGCCGTGCATTACTAAATGAGTTTGTGGAATACGTTGATGAATCGCTTTAATGCGATCAATTGCTAGAATGTCGTCCGTTGGTGGTCGGGTAAACTTATAAGCACCATGAGAAGTACCACAAGCAATTGCGAGTGCATCTACTTGAGTTTTATTTACGAAGTCAGCCGCTTCTTCTGGGTTTGTTAACATTTGTTCTTTAGTTAAAATACCTTCAGCGCCAACACCATCTTCTTCACCAGCCATGCCAGTTTCAAGAGAGCCTAAACAGCCTAATTCGCCTTCAACAGAAACACCACACGCGTGTGCCATTTCAACTGTACGACGAGTAACGTCAACGTTATATTCGTAGTTGCTTGGTGTTTTACCGTCGTCCATCAATGAGCCATCCATCATTACTGATGAGAAACCAAGTTGGATAGAGCGTTGACAAATAGTAGGAGAAGTACCGTGATCTTGATGCATTACCACCGGGATATGTGGAAACTCTTCAATTGCCGCTAAAATCAAGTGACGTAAAAAAGGTGCGCCAGCGTATTTTCTGGCACCAGCAGAAGCTTGCATGATAACAGGGCTATCAGTATCACTAGCGGCAAGCATAATTGCACGTACTTGCTCTAAGTTGTTTACATTAA
>Ga0209396_1000936_pt1 | contig 33526 bp, 23 predicted proteins | sample GOMGulsemesocosm_6_FD_184638 | JGI IMG/M metagenome (GOLD analysis project Ga0209396, IMG submission 184638) | Methane-oxidizing microbial communities from mesocosms in the Gulf of Mexico - GOM8C Gulf of Mexico (SPAdes) (version 2) | ecosystem: Environmental > Aquatic > Marine > Cold seeps...
TTGCAGCCGTTAGCTCAGGACGATCCGATACGGCCAACTCTTCACCTACAAAACGGCTCTTCTGGGATTCAATCACTTGAGATAAGGTCACTAACTCTGCATTACCGCCCTCTGCTGAAACAGGGTCGAAACCAGTTGAACGAATCGTAATAACTTTTACCGTATCGCTTGTTTGTACCGTTGCAATCGCATTGCCCGCATAAATAGGACGAACAAAGGTATCTGCACTCTCTACTTTAATCACATCAGATAATTGAGCGACATCCAGTAAAGCAGCAACACGAGGAAGCATGTTCTTACCGGTTGTTGTAGCAGGCGCTAGGATGTGACTATAAGCACTAGATAGTTCAATCACCAATTTACTAACATTTTCAGCCAGCTGATATTCGTATACAGCATTATCAGCAAGCAGAACGCGAGTAACACCTTGAGCCTGTACAGCTTGTTTAGCAACCGCCTGGCAATCAGAGCCAACCACTAACACATCAACATCGCCGCCTATTTGTGTCGCTGCAGCTAAGGTATTTAATGTTGCAGGTTTTAGGTTTGCGTTATCATGTTCCGCAATAATTAAAATACTCATGCAATCACCTTCGCTTCATTTTTAAGTTTTTCAACAAGCTCGGCAACCGAGCCAACTTTAATTCCGCCCTGACGCTCTGCCGGTGGAACAACAGACAAGACACTAACATTGGATGAAATCGAAATACCCAACTCTTCAGGGGTTTTAACCACTAATGGTTTTTTCTTCGCTTTCATAATATTCGGAAGTTTGATAAAACGAGGCTCATTCAAACGTAAATCTGTCGTAACTACCGCGGGTAAAGTAATAGCAAGCGTTTGTAGGCCACCATCGATTTCGCGAGTTACTTGAGCTTCACCATTTTCAACCACAACCTCAGAAGCAAATGTCGCCTGGGGCATATCAAGTAAAGCAGCAACCATTTGACCTGTTTGGTTATTATCAGAGTCTATTGCTTGTTTACCCATAATAATTAAATCAGGTAATTCTGTCTTAGCAACTTCAACAATAAGTTTAGCAACCGCCAGTGAATCAACACCCTCTTCCGTTTCTATCTGAACCGCACGATCAGCACCTAATCCTAACGCTGTTCTAAGAGTTTCTTGACAGCCTTTTGGACCAATGGACACAACAACAATTTCAGAGGCAACACCCTTTTCTTTTAAACGTACTGCTTCTTCAACAGCAATTTCGCAAAATGGGTTAATGGACATTTTAACATTGGCAAGTTCAACCGCTTTATGGTCTGCCTGTACTCTTACTTTTACGTTGTAGTCTACAACTCGTTTAACTGCGACTAATATTTTCATACGCCCCTCGTGTCTATTTTTAAGCTAAGTTCTAATCCAAATCAAAACTTACCAATACCCTAATACATCATTATTTGGGTGGTCGTCATCTGTACTTAATACTAAATTCTGACAGATTTTCATCAATAACAAAAAAGCCACAGTTAACTAACAATTATGTCCAAACTAGGTTTAGGCCTCGAAAACACTGACTTGATGCTGGTTAAATAAGTAGCGAAAACACCCATCACTTTATTAATTAATCACCATTTATAATAAAACAATGAATTAAATGTGTTTAAATCCACTACAGCATTGAACTAGCCCTTGGATAAAAAGGCCATAAACGCCTCTCTAGCCTCTTGAGATTGAAGCCTTTCTTTAAAAATTCGACTTTCTTTTGCTAATGCCAGTTGGGTATTGTCACTCTCAGACTGTTTTAAAAGTTGCTTACTTAATTGAACGGCTTGGCTAGGCAGTGCACTTACCTTACGAGCGTAAGCTTGAGCAAATTCAAACGCCTCTCCTTTATCACATGCCGAATTAATCAAGCCAAAATTTTCTGCTAACGTGACATCAAATGCTTCACCTAAAACCAATAATTCAAACGCTTTTTGATGTCCAACCAAGTTCGGAATTAAATAGCTTGAAGCCGCTTCAGGTACCAAGCCTAGTTTTGCAAACGGCAAAATAAATTTGCAAGACTCACTGGCAACAACGAGATCACAATGCAATAGCATAGTAACGCCGATACCAACCGCCATACCCTCAACAGCTGCAATCACGGGTTTTGGATGAGTCGATATGCTATTTAAGAAATCAAACGTGATATTTAACTTGTCGGGAGTTTGAGCCAATTGAACAAATTCAGACAAATCATTGCCAGCGCTAAAATCGTTTCCTGCACCCGTTATAACGCTTACCTTGATAGCATCATCATCCTTAGCTCGCTTCAATGCCTGCGTCAGTGATTGATACATATCCAGAGTAATCGCGTTTTTTTTATCAGGACGATTTAGGGTTATGGTTTGAATACCCGCTTCAACCTTTTCAAGAATTAAACTATTCATATATTCACCTACATTTAATAAAATTTGTTTTTGTCTAGGCAAAAAAAACCCATGACTTAGCATGGGGTTTTATTTTCATAAGCTTCGGTTTACGTTTCACTAACCGGCTTCTTCTTGCCTAAATTTTGCCATCATAGGGCCATCTTCAGACCAACCGTGACAGTTATTTGAAAATGAATTTATCGCAGACTTTGTACGTTCCGGGTATTTTTCACAAAGTGGGTACCACATCATTTGAAAAGCGGTTGTTGCAACAACCGGCAATAATTCAAGTACATGAGTACAGCCAGCAACCCCTTTAAACTCTTTTTTAGCATACGATAGCCAACCAGAACTGATACGTGTACCCACAAGCCGTTCAAAATTTGACGCTATTTCATAACAATTTGGAAACGGGTGAGCATCAATACTCACCTCAATTTCTTTAATGTAAAAAGCATCATCTAACGCAATACGAACACAAATATCATGAAACGGGGTATCTTGGGCAACCAGTTCGCCATCAAAATCACGCCAAACATCATAGGTTTTGATATCTTGCATTCTTGCTTCAACTTCCCAAAGCTCATCACTTCGCAAGTAACCATCACTGATCACACGCCTGCGATGCTTTATTTCACGCATCACAGGTGATTTTGCTTTTATCTCTTGTAGTTCAAGTTGAGGCTCAGATATTAAACTCACGGTTTAAGTAACCTCTTCATCTCTCAATGCTCGACGTAAAACCTTACCCACATTCGTTTTCGGTAAATCGTCTCGCACTTCAATGATTTTAGGTACTTTATAGGCCGTTAGGGTTTCACGGCAGTAATTGCGCATTTTTTTACTATCAAATTTCGCATTATCTCCTTTAAGCACAACAAAGGCTTTGACAGCTTCCCCTGTTTTTTCATCAGGAACACCGATAACTGCCGCTTCTAGTACATCTGGATGAGAACACAAACAATCTTCAATTTCAGTTGGGTAGACATTAAACCCAGATACAATCACCATATCTTTGGCACGATCGACAATTTTCAAGTAGCCATCAGCCTGATATATTGCAATATCACCGGTATTCAAGAAATTACCATTTACCATAATCTCCTGTGTCGCGGCTTCACGCTTCCAATACCCTTTCATGACTTGAGGCCCAGAAACACACAGTGCTCCTGATTCACCTTGAGGAACTTCATTACCCTCATCATCCAATATTTTCACAATGGTTTCTGCAACTGGAATGCCGATTGTGCCAATCTGCTGTTTTCCCGGCGGATTAAAAGAAACAACCGGAGACGTCTCTGTCAAACCATAACCTTCAACAACCTTACACTTAGTCACCGCTTCCCATTCATCCGCTGCTGCGTGCGTTAATGGCATACCACCCGAGGCTGTAATCTTAAGGGTTGAAAAGTCTAATGCTTGAAATTCTTTATTATTACAAAGTGCAACGAACAAGGTATTCAAGCCAACAAAGCCGGTAATTTTCCATTTACTCAACTCTTTCACAAAACCAGGAATATCCCTTGGATTTGGAATCAATATGGTTTGAGCCCCTTTTTCAAGTAAGGTTAAACCATGGATAATAAAGGCGTAAATATGATACATGGGTAAAGGGGCGACATAAATTTCTTTACCTTGGATGCAATGAGCATCAAGTCGCTCACCTAATTGATGCATATTTGAGACTAGGTTTGCATGAGTCAACATGGCGCCTTTAGCAACCCCAGTTGTGCCACCGGTATACTGTAATACAGCAATATCACCTGGCTTTTTATCAACAATTTTAACCTGATACTTTTGCCCCTTCGCAAGGACATCATTTAGCTTTTTAGCCATAGGCAGACTATAAGCTGGGACCATTTTTTTCACATACTTAACAACGCTATTAATTAACAAACGCTTTGGCTGAGGGTGAAAATCTGCAATTTCGGTGACAAAAACGTGTTTGATTGTCGTTTTGTCTAAAATTGATTCACTGGTACTTGCCATGTTTGCAAATACAACCAAAGCTTTAGCGCCCGAATCATTAAACTGATGCTCAAGCTCTTTTGGCGTATATAAGGGGTTGGTATTAACAACAATCAAACCGGCTTTAAATGCGCCAAAGGTGACAACCGGGTACTGAAGTACATTGGGTAATTGAATGGCTATCCTATCACCCGGCACTAAATCTGTTTCATTTTGCAAATAAGCTGCAAAATTATCAGACATGACATCAAGTTCTTTAAAGCTGATGGTGCTACCCATACAGCTAAATGCAGGCAGGTCTGCAAAGTCGGCACAGCTTTTTTTCATTACTTCTGTTACAGACTTAAAATCATGTGGATTTAAGGATTCTGGTATCCAACTACCAGGCTCTTTGTGAATAGAGGACTCAGTTTCTGTCAGCATACTAATGCTCCGATTTGTTTTTTTTATATTGGAGAAAATTCATGTCAAAAACCCAACGTTAATTTTATAACGTTGGGTCCTACAACTCATATTGCATGAGTTGATAATCAAATTACTGAGGAAAAATTTGATTCAATTTTGTTGCAAGCATGATATCGCCGTCAGCGCGAATCTTGCCTTGCATAAATGCAGCCATACCATCTAGTTCACCACTCATGATATCTTTTAGTGTTTCAAGATCCATTGATAAGGTAACAGTTGCATCATCATGCTCACCAGCAGCCAATTCACAGGCGCCTTCATTGATTGCAATATGGTAATCATCAGCATCATCTAGTTCGAATTGAAATACAGCTTCCATACCGTCAGCTTCTTCTGCATCAAAACGCTCAACCATTGAATCAAATACTACTTTAGAATTGCTCATATATACCTCTTACATAATTATCTATTTTGTAACCTTACTCTCAAACTAAAAGAAAGTAAGGTTTTGTTCATATTAATTAATGACTTATAAGAAAACAAAGTTTTCTTCATCAATGGATAACAAGTTATCAGAACCCGATAACATCGCCTCTACGTGAGTCCGTGTACGAGGCAAGATACGATCATAATAGAAGGTAGCTGTTTGCAATTTAGCTGTGTAGAAACCTTCTTCATCAGACCCTTCATCTAGCTGAACTTGCGCAGTAACCGCCATTCTAGCCCAGAAGTAAGCCATAACGACATAACCTGAGAACATCAAATAATCAACCGATGCTGCACCGACTTCATCTTTATTACGCATGGCTTTCATGCCAATTTTAAGCGTAATATCACCCCATTCACCATTTAGCTTACTCAATGCTGAAATATAAGGTTTGAAACGTTTATCACCCTTATGCTCTTTACAGAATTTATGAATAATTTTTGTAAAGGTTTTCAACGTTTTACCCTGAGACATCAAAACTTTACGACCTAGTAAATCTAACGCCTGAATACCGGTAGTACCTTCATACAACATGGAGATACGGCAATCTCGTACGTTTTGCTCCATGCCCCATTCTGAAATAAAGCCATGACCGCCATAAACTTGCATACCTAGATTGGCGGCTTCATAACCGGTTTCAGTCAAGAATGCTTTAGCGATAGGTGTTAACAAAGACATTAACTCATCCGCTTCCGCTTTTTCTTCAGCAGAGCCTTTTTTAGTAATATCCACTAGCATAGAACAATAATGAATGAACGCACGACCACCTTCAGCAAAGGCTTTTTGCGTTAACAACATACGACGTACATCAGGATGAACAATAATCGGATCTGCCGCTTTTTCTGGCGCTTTCGGTCCAGATAAAGAACGCATTTGTAAACGATCACGTGCGTAGGTTACTGAGTTTTGCAAAGCCCATTCACTGTGTGCCAAACCTTGAAGCGCAGTACCAAGACGAGCCGTATTCATAAAGGTAAACATACAGTTTAGTCCTTTATTCTCAGGTCCAATTAAGAAGCCTTTAGCGCCATCAAAGTTCATGACGCACGTTGCGTTACCATGAATACCCATTTTATGTTCAATCGAACCACAAGCAACAGCATTGCGATCAGAAACTTCTCCAGATCCGTCTAGGTTGAATTTCGGAACAATAAATAATGAAATTCCCTTAGTGCCGGCTGGGGCATCAGGAAGGCGTGCAAGAACGATATGAATAATATTATCAGCCATGTCGTGTTCGCCAGCTGAGATAAATATTTTTGTTCCTGAAATAGCATATGAACCGTCTGCTTGAGGCTCTGCTTTGGTTTTCAACAACCCTAAGTCAGTCCCACAGTGAGATTCAGTCAAACACATTGTGCCTGTCCACTCGCCTGATACTAGCTTAGTTAGATAAGTTTGCTTTTGCTCTTGCGTACCATGGGACTCTAATGTATTCATAGCACCATGACTAAGGCCTGGGTACATTCCCCAAGACCAATTAGCTGTACCAATCATTTCAGTCACCATTAAGCCTAAAGACTCTGGTAGTCCTTGACCACCGACATCTTCAGAATGAGGAAGTGACGCCCAGCCACCTTCAACATACTGTTGGTAAGCTTCTTTAAAACCATCCGGCGTAGTGACCACACCATCATTAAAAGTACAGCCTTGCTGATCGCCTACTCGGTTTAGAGGAGATAATACACGTTCAGCAAACTTAGCACCTTCTTCCAGTATTGCAGCGATCATATCTGGGGTAGCTTCTTCAGCCCCCGGCAGGTTGGCATAATGACTTTTAACATCCAACACTTCTTCTGTTACGAATTTAATATCACGCAACGGCGCTTTATACTCAGGCATGGCCTCGACCTCATTATTGTTTTTTTTCATTTGCCCCCATTAATTTGCAATGGAGTAACTATGACTGACAGATTCGACTATTCTTCACTTTCTCTCAATAACAAAAGCTACCAAGATTAGTAACAAAAATAGGCATGGTATAAATTTCAAACAGTATCACTAAACTTTATTGTCATATTTTTACATGGTAAAAACGATAATTATTAGGAATACCTAACTTTAAACATTGGCTATTTATTGATACAAGTTTAGACATAAGTACTCGAATGTAACGGTTAATAATGAAAAGGACTGCGAATAAAATGGAAACATATAAACAACTTGAATTAGCTGTCGCAACACTTTGTAAATCGATAGAAAATGAACCCGAGCAAAGACTTGAAGTTAGGCAAGCTTTTTATAAAAAACATGGAACATCGACACTATTGGACCCCTACAACTTTGGTGACTCTGAAATTGCTTTTTTAAAGTGGGAAATAAAGCGCGGTGTATTTAATTCACTTGATGATAAAAAACAAGCAGGAAGCCCCTGGTGGCGTAATGTAAACCTTAGGTTCATTTACTTTGCAGAACTTGCAGGCAGAGTGTTTGATGAGAAGCTAACTCAGCCAGACTTCCCTATTCCGGTTCAGGCGTGGCTAAACTATCTAACTGATCAAACTGCTGAGAATTGGTATAAAGCCCATAACACCACTATATTAGAGGCATTCAATCATTTTTTAGACGATGCTCGTAATGAGAACGAAATAGAACAAAGCTTCCTTAATATTATTCTGTACCGTTTACTATTTGCTCAAGCCATGGTGGAAGATGTCACTATTTTTGGCGAATTAGGCTCATTATTAGCAGATCCTAAGGGCTTTTCTGTCAAGCTTATTACTAGTCTTCCTGATTTTTACCCAACCCACTACCCTCTCACCCAAGAGGACCTAGCAACCATTGAAGGTGATGATTTAACGGCAAAAGAGGTCTTTTTTGACATTATTAAAGATTGGAAAGAAAAGCCGAGTGTCCTTGAGCTAATTAAAGATGTATTTCAACTTGAAGATTTTGGTGTCAAAGTTTTAGATGATTGGCTAATTAAGCCTCACATCAAAAAAATGTACTCTGCTGCTGCCAGTTATGATCAAGCCACTTTCTTACCTAGCTACTTAGAAAATAAAGAACCTTGTTACCCCTATCCAAGTAAAGCCTAACAAAAATGCGCGGATAAAAAGTTTATCCGCGCATTTAATGATTAATTAATCAAACAAGGCTTCGCCAAATATCTCATGATCACCTCCCATAATGGCTCTTGCCGTTTGTAAACCTGATATGGTTGCAGATTCTACACATCCCATATTAAAGCCATTTAAAATCCAATCGCCTGTAATCAAAAGGTTGTCAAAACCAGAGCCATCCGTTTTAAGTCTTAGCTTAGTAGTACCAACCGTTGATTGAACATAACGTTCGCTGGGATCAACATTTGCCCTGCAGTACTGAGCATCTAAACGCGCCTCGCCTGTTATTCCACTTGGGGCAACCAAGTAATCCCATTCATACGTCCCTTTTTCTGGGTTAGCATTGGGCCATAAAAAACCGACTCGATTGAGCATGAAGTCTTTCACGCCCAGTTCAACCTTGGCTTTTTGAGATTTTGGATAAGCAGGATCAGGACTATCAGGTGCCTTATCTGGTGCAAAAACACCACAAAAGTAACTAATATCTTTTGGCGCATCAGGATCACTTTCGTTCCACTCTTCACGTTTAACTAAATAACTAACGTCGGCCCATGAGTCCAGTGCTTGAGAGTCAAACCCTAAAATTTCAGGTGCCTCTTCACCTTCTTTATACTCAGGCCAACCTAACTCTTGAACGTCTTTATTTTGCCAAACTTGGTATGCTTGGGTAGCAACGGTTGATAAACCTTCAGCCATTTGTTTAAACGCTGGGTTTAACGCCAATAGACTCGGCGCGATACTCTTTAAGGAAGCAACAGATATACCTAAAATAACTTGATCGTAATCTTCACCCATTTTTAGCGTAATGGCTTGTTGATCATAAAGCTCAGGCCAATTAGTCCAAAATGATTCTAAATTAATATCATTTTCGATCAATTTAGCCGCAACACTGGTTTCAATTTGATCATACAAGGGTGTTGAGGGCCAGCAAGGTAAGTCTTTCACATTTAGCAGAGGGTCATATTCATAGGCCTCATCTTTAAGCGGTACCTGCTTCACTAAACGAATTTGATTAACTAGATGCTTTCCGTTCTCCTCTATGGCGCACACTTCTTCTACTTTGTGGAAAAATTTAAATTTCACACCACGCTTTTTAAGCACCTCATAATAAGGTGCAAAAACCACATCACCCATTCCAGCTTGCATACGCCATACAAACGCTTCTCTCACGGCAACAACAGCCCATAAACCGGCCTTGATAACAGTACCTGCTTCAACATTGGGTTGCGTTAGATCACCGTCTTTATAGGCAAAAAAACCACCGTACATACCATTCATCAAGGGTCCCGCCGTCGTTAAATCACTCGCCCCCCAAGATGTTAACCAATCCTTAAAGTTTTGATCATTAATCGCATTGAGTGCCCCAGGTAAATATAACTCACCTTTTAGGACACCGATTCCCATAGTTAATACAAAATCCAAGCTAGTATAGATACGATTGACCTTTACATTTATTCTTGCGGGTATATATAGCAGCCCAGTAAGGGTTTCCCTCACATCCTCCATGATACAAACTAGCTCGTTCAATAAGTCTGCCAGTTTATTCTTATCACTTTGAGTGGCACATTCAGACAAGCCTTTTCTGACCAACTTTAGCTTCTTAACCGCTGCAAGAATAATCTCATCTTCAAAAAAGTCTTCTACCTCATCTTTAACATGTTCAATAAAGTCAAAAAAACCAGCCGATTCATCTAAGGCTTCAGGCTCTTTATCAGCTTGTTTTAACAACCAGTTAATTAAAACAGATAAGGCTTCAAGGATATTGACAGGATCCGCGCCTTCACCGACCTTGCCTGGTAAAGGAGGTACATTAACAGGCCAAACTGACCATTCTTTTCGAAAGTCTTGTGCAAGTGCTGTCGAATAATGTGGTGTAAATGCCTCATACAAGGTCGAAAGCGGTGAATCACTCGGCCTATCAAGCTCTTCATAACAGGCTCGCATACACTTAAATGCATTATAATAAAAACCAAACCACACATGGATACCATGCTCTTCAATGCGGCCATGGTCTTTTAGGTTTCGCCCACTTGCCCCCTTCCCACCTAACCGCCACCCCATCTGATAGAGTGTAATATCATATTTTTTTTGCCAATCAGGCTGACTTGTTAACTCAAAAACACTGGTCACTGCGGATACACCACCACCAAGCACTGCTATTTTTTTTATATTTGTCATTATTATTCCTTCAATTTTTTATAAAAAAAGTTGTCTTCATTTATCAAATAAAAGAGTTAGTCTAAGCTCAGTGTTTAAGCGCCTGTTTTTATTATTTAAGGTAATTAGGCAAAAATGAACTCGAGTATAATTTTCAATATTTTAATTTTTAATAGAAATGTGCTAGAAATCATCATCTGTATAAAAATGCACATCTCTTAACCAGAGTAAATAGAGGTCAATTCTTGATTAAGTTAGCTGGATATAAAACTGAAACGCAACTTCACGAAGGGCCCAATACCCTAATTTATCGTGCAATTCGAGAGAGTGACTCTAAATCTGTCATACTCAAAGTTATTAGAGATACAACGCCAGCGCCAGAACTAACTGCTGAATACCGTAAAGAATACGAAATCATTCAATCATTAAAACAGTCTCAATTCATTAGACACACTTATGGTCTTGAAAAAACAAATCATACTCTGTGTATGATTTTAGAAGATTGTAAAGGTATGCCAGTTTCGACACTGATAAAACAAGAAAAACTATCTATATTAGATAGTTTAAAAATTGCACTTGATATAACCAGTGCATTACAAGATGTTCACAGTAAACATTTAATCCATTGCGACATCAACCCTGATAACATTTTATGGAATAGCGCAAACCGAAGTGCAAAATTAATCGATTTTGGTATCAGTACCAGCACATCTAAAGCGGGTTACGCTCAAATTACTTACAGTGTCCATGCGGGGTCATTAGCCTATACCGCACCAGAACAAACAGGGAGAATGAACCGTCCGCTTGATTATAGGGCTGATTTCTATTCTTTAGGCGTGACTCTATTTGAAATGTTGACCTATCAGTTACCCTTTTTAAGTCATGACCCTATCCAGCTTATTCACAGTCATTTGAGTCAGCTACCGCCTTCCCCTAGTACTATCAATAGTGAAATCCCTCAAGCCCTGAGTAAAATAGTCTTAAAGTTAATGGCTAAAACAGGGGAAGCCAGATATCAAAGTATTTTTGGTCTAAAAGCCGATTTGAAACAATGTATTACAACGTTAGAACAAGATCGCCCTTTAAACAATTTTGACATCGCAAAAAGTGATATTAAAACCCACTTTCAAGTGGAACAGACAGTTAGTGGCCGATTAGAAGAGGTAAGCACGCTAAACCAAACCTTTAATAAAGCCAGTATTGGTCCTTCTAGTTTACTTCTTGTCACCGGGTATGCCGGAACGGGTAAGTCGTCTCTCGTGAACGAAGTGCATAAAAATGTTGTTGCCAAACATGGTCACTTTATTTGTGGAAAGTTTGATCAGTACAGCCGCGACATTCCCTATTTTGCATTTAGCCAAGCCGGCAGTCATTGGGTCAATCAGGTTTTAAGCCAGGGGGAAAATATAATCACCCTCTGGCGTGACCGTCTTAATCTCGCGCTGGGCAAAAACCTAAAGCTTATTAGTAATCTAATACCAAGCTTGTCATTAATTTTTGACACAGTACCTGAACCAGACATTACCAGTGGCAGTGAGTCACAAAGCCGATTTAACTCTGCCTTAAAAACATTTTTTCAAACTATATGCAGCAAAGAGTCTCCCATTGCTTTATTTCTTGATGATCTACAGTGGGCAGATTCAGCGTCTCTCAATTTAATTGAAACCATATTAAGTGATGAACATTCCAATCATCTGTTAATAATTGGTGCCTATAGGGAAAATGAAATAAGCCTTGCCCATCCTCTAAATCTGACACTAAATGAAATAAATAAAACAGATAAAAAAATTGTCCGTATTCCATTACAACCATTAGACCTAATTTCAGTCAACAAATTGATTGCTACAAGCCTATCAAAAGAGCCAGAAAGCACTTATGAATTGGCCGAACTTTGTTATGAAAAGACCTTAGGAAACCCTTTCTTTTTAACCCAGTTCCTTTATTCCACTTATGAGAAAAAGCTCATTAAATTCAGTCCAACTGATGGTAGTTGGCACTGGGATATTCATAAGATTAGAAGCTGGGCTGTCACAGATAATGTGGCTGACTTCATGATAAATGAAATTTCTAAAATAGATTATGCTTGTCAAAAGTCATTAAAATTAGCGGCTTTTATTGGCACAAATTTCGATTTCAAAACATTATGTATGCTAATAAAGCAGCCACTGTCTGTCTGCGAGAAACACTTAGCTGTGTGTATTGATCATGGCTTTATTCAAGCAGTTGATAATCAATTTCGACTCCTAGGGCAGTCTGAGTTACTTGAAACCAGCAACCCTCAATTCCGATTTAGTCACGACAATATTCAGCAAGCGGCATACAACATTAATATTGAAGTGAATGCAGAGCGTATTCATTTAGAGCTAGGACAAAACCTTCTCAAAAAACAAGGGTCTGAATCAGATAGCCAAGTTTTCAATATTCTTCACCACTTAAACCTTGCTCACACTTTATTTAGCCAAGAAGAAGATCGTCATTCATTAATTAAGCTAAACCTTAAAGCAGCGATTAAAGCAAAAGAATCCAACGCTTATGTACCTGCTTTAAACTACTTAGAGCATGGTATTCAATTTTTAGCGAAAGATTGCTGGCAAAAAAACTATCATGTCGCACTCAATTTTTATAAAGAAAAAGCAGAAACAGCACATTTAGCAGGACGATTTGATGCCGCCCATCAAGCTTGTGATTATATTCTAGAGCATCAAATAGACGACCTTGATAGAGCCCAAGTACTCGCCCTCAAAACAGAACTTCATGCAGGTCTAGGACAATTTGATCTAGCCTTAAAAAATGCCAGCGATGGCATCAGGTTACTGGGTATTTATTGGCCCGATGACGATGATGAATTACAACAACAAATGGGCTTAGAGCTGTCTGAAATAGGCACATTTATAGAAGAGAAAAGCATTCATAGCCTGCTTGATCTTCCGCCTATGCAAGATACTAAAACCTTAGTTTTAATGGATCTTCTTGGACACATTTGGGGCCCAGCTATCAATGTGAAATTGCACATGAGCACATTAGCTGTAGTAAAAATGGTTAAGCTTTCAATCCAATCAGGTAATACCAGTATGTCTGCCTTTGGTTATGTTAACTACGGCACCATGCTAGCCGCATTTATGGGGAATTATCAGCAAGGTTATGAATTTGGTAAGCTCGCAGTCAGTTTGATCCAGCGTACCCCTTACTCTCCCCTTACCTGTAAAATCTATACCATGTTTGGGGTAACCAATAGTCCTTGGTCTTCGCATTTGCCGAGTAATATCAGTTTCCTTAAAAAAGCACTGCAAGCGGGCCTTGAAGCCGGTGAGATTGTATTTGCAAGTTACAGCGCCTTTCACATACTCAAACACAAGCTACTAAGTGGCCAACCCTTGATCGAGATTGAAGAGGAAGGAAAGCAACTTAGCGGAATAATCAAAAAACTCGCTGACCCCAATACCATGGAAGTGCACGAGATGTTGATGCGATCTAACCGCCTTTTACAGGGACTTGATCAATCAGGCTTGAGTTGGGATGAGGGGGATTTTAACGAAGTAAACTTTGTACAAACTCTTGTCGATTCAAATCACATACTGTGTGTGAACTATTACCATTTTAGTAAAATGATGGAAGCCTTTATCTTTGGTGAATATCAACTCGCCCTAGATTATGCAGAAGAAGCTGAAAAAACGCTGGCCGCTACATTTGGTTGGTTTAGTATTTCTGAACACTGTTTCCTACAAACACTCAGCTTGATTCAAGTCTACCAAGCCGGTGAGCATGACAATCAAACATTAGACGCGATGAAACTAAAAATAGCGGCTAACAGAGATAAAATGCAAAATTGGGCAAATAATTGTGAGATTAATTTTACCTTTAAGCTGCAATTGATTGATGCCGAGCTAGCGAGTTTAGAAGGGAATACCCTGAGCGCGTTAGATTTATACGACGATGCTATTTCAGGCGCAAATAAAGGGAATTTTATATATCACCTAGCAATCGCCAATGAACTAGCGGGGAATTTCTGGTTCAAAAAAGGAAAGCAGACAATTGCCTTAGGTTATTTAAAAGAAGCCTATGACAATTACATATTTTGGGGATCTCAAAGTAAAGCTAAACAATTGAGGGAGTCCTACCCAGAACTAACCTTACAAACGCGCGCTCTAAAGTCCGACCTAACTCAAACACGCCATTTAGAGCATGGTTCTTTAGATTTAATGTCTGTGGCAAAATCGGCTCAAATCATTTCAAGTGAGATCCAAATAGACCAACTTCTCACTAAGTTAATGACCAGTATTATCACCGAAGCAGGGGCGCAATCTGGTGAGCTACTCCTTAAAACTGAAGATAGCTGGAGTGTGCAAGCTTCGGCAAAAAATAATCAATTAACAAACGCTAACGACTCAAAACAAAGTAGGATAGCACGAGGCACTGTTGTTGATTTCAACGAGGAAAATGTTGGCGCTACCTTGTTACCAAAATCAATATTAACTTATGTTAAACGCACTGGCACACCGGTTATCCTAGATGACGCAAGTGCGTGCTTAAATTACGCTATCGACCCTTATATTAAAAAATACCATCCTATTTCTTTGCTCTGTTACCCTATCTTAAAACAAGGGACTTTAATGGGGCTTCTCTATCTGGAAAACAATCTAGTCTCTGGCGCTTTTACAGAAGACCGCCTTGAAATACTCAATATCCTAGCAGGCCAAGCTGCAATCTCTATTGATAACGCCCTTGTCTATCAAAACTTAGAAGACAGAGTCGATGATAGAACCAAACAATTGAATTTAGCTAAACTCCAAGCAGAAGAAGCCAATCAGGCGAAGTCTATGTTTTTGGCTACTATGAGCCATGAAATACGTACCCCTATGAATGCTGTCATAGGCTTGAGTCATTTAGTTCTTAAAACACAGCTCAACCTCGAACAAAAAGATTATTTAAATAAAATATTAGAATCAGCTGAAATCTTACTAGGCCTGATTAACAGTGTGCTCGATTTTTCTAAAATTGAAGCTCATAAACTTGCGTTAGAATCGATTCCGTTTGACCTAAACGAAGTCATTGAAAATAGCACCTCAATTTGCTCAATAAAAGCCAAGGAAAAAGGCCTAGCATTAAATATTTATAGTCACAGCCCTAACATCCCTTTACTTCAAGGTGATCCACTAAGGCTGCAACAAATACTAATTAATCTTGCTAATAATGCGGTGAAATTTACCAGCAAGGGTAAAGTCGAGATTCATATTCATTTAGAGCCTAATGAGCAAAACCTTGCCCAAGTGAAGTTTGAGGTCATTGATTCAGGCGTCGGTATGAGCAAAAAGCAAATTAGTAATTTATTTAAATCATTTAGCCAAGGTGATGACTCAATTACACGTCAATATGGCGGCACAGGTTTAGGTCTCGCTATCTCGAAAGAACTGATCGAATTAATGAATGGTGAAATATGGGTTAATAGCGAAGTGGCGGTAGGTTCTACTTTTGGTTTTAGAGTCTTACTTGCGTTTGCTGATCAAAATGTCAGTCTCATTTCCTCTAGGAATAAAAAAGAACATATAACCACTCGCTTTTATGAGGGCCGTAAGATACTACTGGTAGAAGACAATCCATTAAATAGACAAGTCGCTCAAGGTTTATTAAAAGAAACTTTGGCTACAATAGACCTTGCTGAAAACGGGGTCGAGGCGCTGGAGAAGCTCTCTAAGCACCAATATGATTTGGTTTTTATGGATATTCAAATGCCAGTTCTTGACGGTTTTAGCGCCACAAAAAAAATCAGAGAGAATCCTGCATGGAAAAATTTGCCCATTATAGCAATGACGGCCCATGCTACGGCATCAGATAGAGAAAAATGCTTGCAAGCCGGCATGGACGATTACATTGCCAAGCCCATTGATCCCAATAATTTGACCCAGGTACTGTCACTTTGGATGGAAGAAAATAAAGTGGAAATTGCACCTGCCTCACCCCCAATAGATAGAAAAAAAGTAGAAGAGCAAACATTAATTAATAAAATTAATGCCTTAGACGAGGTTAAATCACTTTCAAAAGATGAGGCGCTGAACCGCTTAAAAGGACAACATAAACTCTATATTCAATTAATCGAAAGTTTCTTAAAAGATAACTCTAATTTAGATAATGCATTGAATGACTTGTTTAATGAAAAGAAATTTGAGACCTTATTCATCAAGATACATTCTTTAAAGTCTAATGCTATCTATATTGGGGCTTTAGATTTGTATGAACATAGTGCATTGTTAGAAAAAGAGCTTGAGCAATATAAGAATGATGCCCAAGACATTAAGGCAGAGGAAGAAGCCCATATAAAGGCTCTTCTACATAATATTACCGAACCACTAAACTTACTGATTGGTGAACTAACTGAAGCTATGAATGAAACCACCCATTCAAAGGAAAGGCTTCAAATAAAATTAAAAGACTATCTAACAAATATTGCACCACTTTTAAAATCGTCTGACTTTAGTGTTGAACAATATATGCCTGCATTATCGGCACTGGTAAAAGATAGTCCTTTAGATGTAAAAATTCAGCAGTTAGTGGACTGGGTTGAAGACGTTGAATTTGAAAAAGCCTCGGCTTTAACAGAGCAACTTCTTAGTAACCTATCGAGAAATGATAGAGACATTTAATATGAGTCAATCTTTTCATAAAAAACACCTTATTCTTCTGGTCGATGATGAAGAGATTAACCGCATCCTTCTGACAAGTATTATTAATGATAGGGGTGATTGCGAAATACTCTCAGCAAAGAGCGGACCAGAGGCGATTGACCTTTGTAAGCGCTTTCAACCAGATCTTATTATTCTTGATATCCTTATGCCTGGTATGACGGGCTTTGAAGTCATGGAGTGCCTCAAAAAAGACAAGTGCACAAACGATATCCCTGTTATCTTTATCAGTGCACTCTCAGAAAGTAACCATGAAGCTCACGCATTCCAATTAGGCGCTTGCGATTACATTCATAAACCCTTTCATTCAGACATAGTTCAAGCCCGCTTAGGTTTGCAATTAAAGTTAATTGAACAAAGAATTATGCTTGATCAATTGGCTCATATTGACCCATTAACCGCCATTGCTAACCGTCGAAAATTCACTCAAGATTTTAAAACACAATGGCTCAGGTGTTTAGATGAGAACCTACCTTTAACGGTTGCCATGATAGATATTGACTGCTTTAAACTTCATAACGACAGTTTTGGTCATACTTCTGGCGATAAAGTACTCAAGAAAGTCGCCTCGACCCTTGCCAGTACACTCGCCTCAATCGGTAATAACAATGACCATCTTGTTGCACGTTATGGTGGCGAAGAGTTTATTTTACTGATGCCATGTACCCAGGTTGAAGAGGTTCAACACATAATAGAGTCTTGTCGTGTCGAAATTGAAAAGCTTGATGTGAGAGTTCAACAAAACCACGAACAAACGACACACTTTAATAACAATACCCTGACCATAAGCTTGGGCAGCGTTACCTGTAAACCAACTAAAAAACTGTCTCCTACTTGGCTTTTAAATGCCGCCGATGCCTTGTTATATGATGCTAAAAAATCAGGTAAAAACCAAGTGCATTATCGAAATGAACTACTGGCCCATGCTAACTGCCTAGATGCATAAACAATGAGCTAAAGGACAAGGAGGTCCTTCATGAAAGCTAATCAAAGCGTTTTGATTATTGATGATGATAAAAATAGTTTGCAGATTCTTGGTAATTTTTTGAGAGATGAATTTGAAATTTCCTGCGCCCTAACCGGTATTCAAGGTTTACGCAAAGCAGAGCTTTATAAACCAGACCTCATACTACTTGATCTGCTTATGCCTTTTATGAGCGGCCTAGAAACGCTTACCCAGCTTAAACAGATCAAAGCAACAAAACATATTCCTGTGATTGTGTTGTACAGTGACTCTTTTCTAAAAGAAGCCTATCGTGCCATTGAAAGTGGTGCCTATGATTGCATCCGCAAGCCATTTGACTATCTAGTGATTGAAAACAGAATTAAAAATGCATTAAAACAATCAGATAAAGTCAATATCTCTGCCTCCGAAATAACAATTTCATAACAAAACTCACTCATTTTGAAACTAAAATACAAGAATAAACATAGTAAGATGAGCAGGCTTTTTACAAGCGTCTATATTAGGGTTAAGACATATATGAGGACGTCCCTTTGAAAAATAATCGCCCCCACTTACTTGCTGTTGACGATGAAGAAATAAACTTAAGGATTTTAGAACACTATTTGTCTGAATCTGACTATCAGGTAACTTTTGCCCAATCGAGTAATCAGGCTTGGGATTACTTAACCAATGATGATTACCAGTTTGACGTTCTTCTGCTTGACTGGGTTATGCCTGATGGCGATGGCCTTGAGCTATTAAAAAAAGCCAAGGAACTGGATAAGTACAAACATGTACCTGCTATTATGATCTCAGGCTTAAGCGCGCCATCAGCCATTTCAAAAGGACTGAATGCTGGCGCATTTTATTACCTGACTAAACCGCTTGGCCAAGATGTTCTATTTTCGGTTCTAAAAGCAGCGCTTAATGAACTAAACAGCATACGCTCTTTAGTTGCAAACCAAGATAAATTTGCTGACGCCTTTAGCCTTATCAATCAAGGTTTATTCAACTTTCAAACCTTGCATGATGTTAACTGTTTAGTCGAAAGTTTGAGCAGTATGTTTCCTCAAAACATTAATACTCCTATCGGTCTTAGGGAGCTTATGATCAATGCAATTGAGCATGGCAATCTCGGTATTAGCTACCAAGAAAAGACTCACTTAATGGAAATTGACCAATGGGAAGAAGAAGTCGAAAGACGCTTATTGCTTGATGATAACAGTAGTAAAAATGCCACTCTCCAAGTTGATAAAAATGCCGATCGCGTTGAAATTACCATTACGGACCAAGGTGTCGGTTTTAATTGGGAAGCCTTTTTAGAGATTGATAACGAACGAATTACTGATCCACATGGCAGAGGTATCGCCATAGCGAAACTCTTTAGCTTTGATGAACTCAATTATGTCGCGCCAGGTAACATAGTGAAAGTAAGAATTGACCTTAGACCTCAATAGTCACACTTTTTGATTATCGACGTTTTTGAACAGGTTCATTCTAAAAAAGTGTTCCTGTATGGCTTAGTTTAATCTTCACTTAATAAAGCAATACTCGCTTTTATTTTCCTTAAGTTTTCATCTGAAAGCTTATCTGAGATTAGAATTAACTCTATTTTTGAGCTAGTTTGTTTACCTGAAAGCTCTAATCTTTGGTCATATGCTGATGCATTCCATAAAAGAGAGTGCTGTTTGTCTAATTGCAGTACGGCCTTTATTCGTAACAGTGACGAGTGGGATTGAAGCTTATCAAAGCAATGTGTCACCTTTGCTTGATCAAACAGAATATCATCCTTAAAAACCCAAGCCAGATTCGTTTCGCTGCCTGATGCTCTAATATAAAAGCCAGGCGCTTTTGTTTGTTCGATCGAAATTTCATCAGTATCTTCCCTTAGAGAAAGACCCGAGTGAAGAGGCGCTATTTGATTTGCATCTGTTTTTCTTATTTTTGGCCTAAGTTTCAGCCATGAAAGTGCCAGTTGGCCATTTTTAATCGTTTCAATATGCTTTTTAGCGGGATTCAGGGTGGCTGCATAAGCATGAAAAGCGTGCCAATCACTTTCTTGATAAAGCTCTGTTTTACTGGCGATCAATATATCAGCCATCGCTATCTGTTCTATAAAGTTAGGGTGATTATAATATCGAGCGTCATTTAGATTGCGTGCATCTAATAGACATAAAACACTTTCAAGTTGAAGTACTGATTGATAGTAAGGGGATTGCAGCTGTTTTAGAATATTTTTAGGATGACCAAGGCCGCTTGGTTCAATTAATATTCTATCTGGATTATGTGTCTTAATCAGCGTATTAAGGGATACTTGAAAAGCAGCAGATGTAGTACAGCATAAACAACCGCCGGCCACCTGTTTGATTGCAATATTTTCTAATAAGACAGGACTATCTAAAGTAGAGTCTGCATCACGTTTAAGATCCGCTTCCAGTAGGTCCTTATCTAACCCGATTTCACCAAATTCATTTACCAGTATCGCCCAACTTTCACCATCAGGGACTTGCCTTAAAAGGTGCCTTATCAGAGTAGTTTTACCTGCACCCAAAAAACCCGTAATGATATTAACCTTAATGCCTTGATAAGAAGGCGCATTATTATTCATACTAAAACGCCCTCATACCAAAACTTTCGTTAACTTAATCCTTGGAAATACGGCTCGCTACCGCAGATGTTTGATTCTTATATTTGGCATTTTCACGTTTATTATAAGGACGATCTGCAGGGCCTGACATAGTTTCAAAGTTAATCGCGCCTATCGTCATGCCTGGACGTAACGCAATGGGTAGCTTACCACCGTTTAAAAACTCTAATACGATAGCGCCACTCCAGCCTGGATCAATTCTGTGTGCTGTCACATGGACCATTAAGCCTAAACGAGCCAATGAAGAACGACCATCTAACCAGCCTACAAGATAATCAGGTAAGGTGACCGATTCTTTGGTGACTCCCAGAACCAGCTCCCCCGGGTGGATAAAAAAGGGGTCGCCATCATCAATTAATATTTCATCACCCATGACGGATTCGATCGATTTATTAAGGTCTTCTTTTGGCCCACTTAAATCTAAATAAGGCGCTGTATGCCCATGAAAGATTCGAAATGAATTACCCAAGGTCAAATCAACCGACACACCACTGATGACTGAGTTGTCAGGTCTAGGGGTAATTGTAATTTTCTTTTCATCAAGAGCCGCAATAATATCGCGATCACATAAACGCATTTTTTATTCCTAAATTGATAACCAAAAGGTTGGTAAAATCACCAATGAGCTAGTCGTCACTCATACCAATAATTGGCATACTGAATTGATTTTCTTTGACCGTTAAACCCGCCCCTATTTTACGCGCAATCGACCGGTATATTCTAGCAACTTCTGATTCAGAGTCTTGAGCGACACTCGGGGTTCCTGCATCACATTGCTCGCGTATAGACAATTTAAGTGGCAACTTACCCATCACCTCTACCCCATACTTTGTCGCTAAGGCATCACCACCTTCATCGCCAAAAATAGCTTCATGATGCCCACAGCTTGAGCAAATATGCACCGACATATTTTCAACCACACCTAACACAGGAATGTTCACTTTATTAAACATTTCAATACCACGCTTGGCATCTAAAAGGGCAATATCTTGAGGTGTCGTCACAATCACAGAACCTGCAACAGGGACTTTTTGCGAGAGTGTTAACTGAATGTCTCCGGTACCTGGTGGCATATCAATAAAAAGGTAATCCAAATCATCCCAGTCAGTTTGACTGATAATTTGCATTAACGCCCCAGTAACCATAGGACCACGCCATGCCATAGGGGTATCTTGAGTGGTTAAAAAGGCCATGGACATCACTTGTACACCATGAGCAACCGGTGGAATAAAGTATTTCTCATCTCTCACATTTGGGCGAGTATCTGGCGAAAACCCCATCATCATACCCTGGCTTGGACCGTAAATATCCGCATCTAATATACCAACTTTGGCACCTTCTTTTGCCATTGCCAAGGCTAAATTAACTGTGGTTGTTGATTTACCAACGCCGCCTTTTCCAGATGCTACCGCGATAACATTCTTAACGCCTTTCAAGCCAGCTAGTTCGCCTTGGGTAGCGTGAGCGCTGATCTGTAACCTGATATCCAGTACTAACTGGCGAGCATCGTTTAATCGCTCACTAATCCTTTGCTCTAATTCTGCCTGATCACCTAATGCGGCATAGGCCAGAGTAAGGCTAATATGGAGACGTGAGTCATCGCTGACGACAGTCCAAACAGCCCCATAGGACTGGCCGGTATTTTTATCTTCAAGTTCGGCTAATTGCGCCAAGATTTGCATATCAGTAAGCATTATTTTCATTCTCCAAACTAGCTATCCTAGGTATGAGCACTTAAGAGACCCTATGCTAAAGATAAAAAGCAACAAAGTCGGCCCTATTGACAGGAAAAATGGGGGCAAATTAAAGAAAAGCAAGCCCAGCGCTTGCACCTAATTTCGCGCCTCTTATAATTGGGCGGTCAAATAGTTAGCTCTGCCAGCCTTTGTTCGAACAATACAGATAGATTCGCAGCTAACAACAACCCTTTTTACGAATCCAATAGGCTTTCAAATGGCTCAACCTAAAAGAAAAATACTTGTTACCAGTGCACTGCCCTACGCCAACGGCTCAATCCACTTGGGCCATATGCTTGAACATATACAAACAGACGTTTGGGTTCGCTTTCAAAAGTTAAGAGGTAACCAGTGTATTGCTGTATGTGCCGATGACGCACATGGTACAGCCATAATGATCAAGGCTGACAAGAACGGCCAAACACCAGAAGAGTTAATTGAAGGCGTACGCCAAGAACACATGGCTGACTTTAATGACTTTATGATTGATTATGATAATTACCATTCTACTCACTCAGAAGAAAACCAAGTCTTGTCTAGCCATATCTATAAAACCTTAAGGGATAATGACAAGATTGCAGTACGATCAATAGTACAAGCCTATGATCCTGAAAAAGAAATGTTCCTAGCGGACCGTTTCATCAAGGGCACCTGCCCTAAATGTAAAGCTGACGACCAATACGGTGATAACTGTGAAGTCTGCTCAGCAACTTACACAGCAATGGAAATGATTAATCCTGTCTCTGTTTATTCAGGGGCGACTCCGGTTGAAAAAGAGTCTGAGCACTATTTCTTCAAACTACCTGAGTTCCAAACATTTTTAGCCCAATGGACTCGTAGCGGTACATTACAAGATCAAGTCGCTAACAAGCTGGCTGAATGGTTAGATTCCGGTCTACAGGAATGGGATATCAGTCGTGATGCACCTTATTTTGGTTTTGAAATTCCAGATGCACCTGGTAAGTATTTTTACGTTTGGCTAGATGCACCTATCGGCTACATGGCCAGCTTCAAAAACCTATGTGATCGCACAGAGGATCTTAACTTTGATGATTACTGGGCTAAAGGCTCAGACACTGAGCTTTATCACTTTATCGGTAAAGACATTATCAATTTCCATGCCTTGTTCTGGCCTGCCATGCTTGAGTGCGCAGGATACCGTACTCCGACTGCGGTTAATGCCCATGGATATGTCACAGTCGATGGCAAAAAAATGTCTAAATCACGTGGTACCTTCATCAAGGCACGCACCTATTTAAATCATCTTGATCCTCAGTATCTGCGTTACTACTTTAGCGCTAAGTTAAATGCGAACCCTGATGATATCGATTTAAACCTTGAAGACTTCGTACAAAGGGTTAACTCTGATGTGGTCGGTAAAGTGGTCAATATTGCCAGTCGTACTGCTAGCTTCATTAATAAGAAATTTGATAATCAACTTTCTAGTGACATCAGTGAAGCGGACATGATTCAGTCCTTTATTGATGCTGGCGATGTGATTGCTGAATGTTTTGAAAATCGTGAATACAGCAAGGGCATAAGAGAAATTATGCGCCTAGCTGATGTGGCAAATACCTATATTGCAGACCAAGCACCTTGGGTATTAGCTAAGAGTGAAGAGACGCTGCCAAAGGTTCAGGAAGTGTGTACTGTCTCACTTAACCTATTCTCAATTTTAGCGACTTATTTAAAACCAATATTACCGAATATGGTTGCCGATGCTGAAGCCTTCCTAGGAAAAGAGTTAACTTGGGATAACCGTAATGACCTATTGTTTGGCCAAAGCGTTAATAAGTTCAAAGCCCTGATGCCACGTATCGATCAAAAGCAAATCGATGCCATGATTGAAGAAGGCAAAGCCGAAGCTATGCTTGAAGCTGAGAGCAACGAAAGCGCTGAAGTAGAAACAAGTGAAGCACAAACAGAGCTAAGTAAAGAGCCTATTGCCGATGAAATCCAGTTTGATGAATTTGCTAAAGTGGATTTACGTATTGCACTTATCGCTAAAGCTGAACACGTTGAAAAAGCTAACAAGCTATTAAAATTGACCTTAGACTTGGGTGGCGAAACCCGCGTTGTCTTCTCAGGTATTAAATCAGCTTACAAACCTGAAGACCTTGAAGGTAAATTGACCGTCATGGTGGCCAATCTAGCGCCGCGTAAAATGAAGTTTGGTCTGTCTGAAGGTATGGTACTTGCAGCTGGACCAGGCGGTGATGAACTTTGGCTACTTGAGCCCCATGCAGGTGCAAAACCAGGCATGCGCGTCATGTAATTAATCCATAATGTCATCTCGAATGACATAAACCTGCCCTCTTAATTTAAGCAGGTCGTCAATTAGCTGAATATGATTCAGACAGCAGATAAGCCTCAAACGCATCACCGCTTTTGAGGCTTATTTCTATATTTATGAATCCAATTATACTTATTCGAAATAAGACTATTAAATCGAATTATTATTGTTGTTACTTATATAGAGCTTGGTATCATTGCCCTATTAAATTAGGCAACCTCTATTTTTTGCCACATTCTTTTACACTACTTTAAAGAGCTAATTGAAAAGCCATGACTGAATATCTCTTGATACTGGTTAGTACCATTTTGGTGAATAACTTTGTATTAGTGCAATTCCTAGGACTCTGCCCGTTTATGGGTGTATCGAGCAAACTCGAAACCTCTATCGGCATGGCACTGGCAACCACCTTTGTATTGACACTATCCAGTTTATGCAGCTTTTTAACCTACGAATTTATTCTTGAGCCTCTAGGGCTTGAGTATCTCAAAACTATCTCATTTATTCTGGTGATTGCTGTTGTTGTGCAATTTACCGAAATGGTCGTTCGAAAAACTAGCCCGCTCCTATACCGTGTATTGGGGGTCTTTCTTCCTCTTATCACGACTAACTGTGCGGTTCTGGGCGTTGCTTTGCAAAATATCAGCAAACAAAATGGCTTTGTAGAATCTATCCTATATGGCTTCGGTGCAGCAGTGGGCTTCTCCTTCGTCCTTATATTATTTTCAGCCATGCGTGAACGCATTAATTTTGCCGACGTGCCCAGTGTCTTCAAAGGATCTGCCATCGGCATGATCACCGCTGGCCTGATGGCTCTCGCCTTTATGGGCTTCACCGGCTTAGTGCAAATTTAGGAGTAGGCTATGATGACGATAATGTTAGCCGTTGGTATTCTCCTACTGCTTTGCCTTATTTTTGGTGCCATATTAGGATATGCCAATGTCCGCTTTCATGTAGAAGGCGACCCCATCGTTGAGCAAATCGATGCTATTTTACCCCAGACCCAGTGCGGTCAATGTGGCCATCCTGGCTGTCGCCCTTATGCTGAGGCGATATCAAATGGCGAAGCAATTAATCGTTGCCCGCCAGGCGGCCAATCGACAGTTCAAGCCCTTGCAGATTTGCTTGATGTCGACGCCATCCCACTTGATGGTGATGCCGCTGAAGAACCTAAAAAACAAGTTGCGGTTATCCGTGAAGATGAATGCATTGGCTGCACTAAGTGCATTCAAGCCTGCCCTGTAGATGCTATTTTAGGCGCAGCCAAGCAAATGCACACGGTGATAAGCGATGAATGCACAGGATGCGACCTTTGTGTTGAACCCTGCCCTGTTGATTGTATTGATATGATAGAAGTCGCAGTGACATCACGAAATTGGTCTTGGCAGCAACCTTCAGGGGTTGCCCTTTCAAGCCAGCACATTATTGCAACCGATAAAACGCCGTTAACTGAGGTTCAATAATGAGCTTAATCCATGCCGAGTTTCAAATTCATGGTGGAATACATCCACCAGAAAACAAAACCCAGTCACTGCAGTTACCCCTAGGTCGTCCTCCTCTACCAGAACGCCTTATTCTACCTTTAGGCCAACATATTGGTCAGGCTTCAAGACCTCTGGTTAACGTAGGAGATAAAGTATTAAAAGGCCAAGCGATTGCCATTAACAATGGTTTTTTAAGTAGCTTTTTACATGCGCCTACCTCTGGTGAAATCATCGCGATAGAAAGTCATGGGGTTCCACATCCCTCTGGACTTGACGATATATGCATACAACTTCAGCCCGATTTCGAAGAGCGTTGGACAAAGCTTAACCCTTTAGAACATTGGCTAACACTGCCAACGGCCGATGTGGTATCACATCTCGCCGAAATGGGCATAGTGGGCATGGGTGGCGCAGGCTTTCCGACCCAAGTAAAGCTGGCCGGTGCCACCAAACATACTATTCATGAACTTATTATCAATGCGGCTGAATGTGAGCCTTATATTACCGCCGATGACACCTTAATACGTGAAAAGACAGAGCAATTAATCAAGGGGATTAAAGTCCTACAAACCTTGATTAAAGCCGAGCGCACTATCATAGGCATAGAAGACAACAAGAGCACAGCCATTAAATTATTGGCTGATGAAGTCGACAGAACGAAAGCCGAAATTGACATTGTCGTGATGCCAACAAAGTACCCGTCGGGCGGCGAAAAGCAGCTAATTCAGCTCATTACAGGTAAAGAAGTTCCCAGTGGCCAATTACCTGCTGACATTGGTGTTATGTGTCAAAATGTCGGCACCTGTGTGGCTATCTATGATGCTATTTACGCTGGCAAACCGCTTATTTCACGCATTACCACCTTAACCGGTGATGCCATGGGTCAAGCCCAGAATGTTGAAGTATTGCTTGGCACGCCTATCAGTCATCTGCTTAATTATGCGTCGCTTAATAGTAACCACTTAGAACGACTCGTAATCGGCGGCCCTATGATGGGCTTTACCATCACTGACAGCCAAATTCCCGTTGTTAAAACAACAAACTGCATTCTTGCAGCGAGTGCAAAAGAGTTACCCGTACAAGCACAAGAGCAGGCTTGTATCCGCTGCGGTATGTGCGAACAGGCTTGTCCTGCAAGTTTGCTGCCTCAGCAACTGTTATGGTTTAGTAAAAGCCAAGAGCACGAAAAAGCCGAACATCACAATCTTTTTGATTGCATCGAGTGCGGAGCTTGCTCGTATGTTTGTCCAAGCAGCATTCCTTTGGTGCAATATTATCGTCATTCAAAAAGTGCAATAAGAGAAGCGCGCGAAGCCGCAGTTAAGTCTGACCATGCCAAGGTACGTTTTGAAGCTCGCCAAGCCCGCATTGAGGCTGAAGCGGCTGAAAAAGAAGCGAAACGTGTTGCTTCTCGTGCCAAAGCCGCTGCCAGTGCTGCCAAACGCGCTGCCGACCTAAGTGCTGACGATGATGCAAAAACCCGCGCTCAAGCAAAGGCGGGATCCACACCTGACGCACCTGCGACAGAAGATCACCAAGCGAGTGTTAAAAAGCTTAAAATTGATGTCGCCATTGCCAACACCAAATTAAAGAAAACAACCAAGCAGCTTACCCAAGCACAAGAAGCCGCTGACCTTGAGCAGATAAACACCCTGACCCAAGTCCAAAAAGAACAGCAGACCATTGTCTCTGAATTAGAACAGGCTTTGGCTAAGCTAGACAATACATCAAACATTAAAGCCAAAGCTGCGACTATCACCACAGCAAAACCTGCCGTCAGTGATACTGTGAAAAAGGCAAAAATCGATTTTGCCCTTGCCAGCACCAAACTTAAGAAGCTACAAAAGCAACTTAGCCAAGATGAAGGGAATACAGACATTGCTCAGCAAATCACTGAACAAGAAGTTCTGGTTAAAACAGCACAAGAAGCATTAGACAAAGCCTCTCGCGAAACAACGCAAGATGCACCCGTAGCCAAAGTAGGCATGAGTGCAGAATTGAAGAAGGCAAAAATAGACCTAGCCATCGTGAGCACTAAGCTTAAAAAGTTAGAAAAGCAATGGGCGGCTGATGAATCAAATGGCGATTTGAAAGCCCAGCTAGCAGAGCAAAGAAGCCTAGTTGAAAGTGCTCAAGTAGCCTTTGATAAACTAAAGCCTGGCACAATAGAAACAACAACGTCTGTTAGTAAGCCTACAGTTCAAACTAATAGCGCCGACTTAAAGAAAGCCAAAATTGATCTCGCCATGGCCAGCACTAAGCTTAAAAAACTTCATAAGCAAATAGAGCAGGACCCTGAAAATGCAGACTTAAAGGGGCAAATAACCCAGCAAGAAGCTGCTCAGTTGAATGCTCAAGAGAGGCTAGACAAGCTTAACAATTCGAATGGTGCCACATCGAGTCAAGACGCTAAAGTAGCAGCCATACCAGCATCGAACGACCTTAAAAAAGCTAAAATTGCCTTTGCTATGGCCAGTACCAAACTTAAAAAAGTACAAAAGAAATTAGCTGACGACAGTGAAAATCAAGATTTAAAAGATCAAATAAATTGCCTTGAAAAAGAAACAAGTCAAGCACAAGCAGAGCTGGATAAACTCACTCAGCCTTCGCTCAATGTCGTAACTGAAGTCGCAGAAACGCTTGCTCAAATACCGAATAAAGAAGCCCTAAAAAAAGCTAAAATTGATTTATTAATGGCTGGGACCAAGCTTAAGAAAGCCCAAAAGAAACTTGATGAAGAGAGTAATAATCAAACCTTGATAGCGCAAGTTGAGCAGCTTGAGCTCAACCTAGAGCTCGCTCAGAAGGCGTTTGATACGATTCAAAACCCATCTGCACAAGTTAGTAAAAAAGAGGTCAAAGAAACCGCCTTACCGACTCAGGTTAGTGCCATTGATATTAAAAAATTAAAAATTGAAGCGGCTATGGCAAAAGCCTCCGCGGCAAAAATTGAAAAAGCAGTGAAACGTGCGCAAGAACTTGAATTAGATGAGTTGGACGATTTAACCGCCCAACATCAGGCCAGTGTCGCTCGCGCTGAGTTACTAGCCGTTAACCTTAAAGCCGCCATAGTGGGTGAGGATGTGTCTGTCACAGCGCAATCAAGCTTGCCCGTTGAAAACAAACTAGCAGCAAAAACGAACTCACAGAAGTCCCTTAAAATAGAACATGCCATGGCAAAAGCAGCGCTAAACAAAGTGCTGCTGTCTATTCGTCGAATGCAAGATGATGACGCCAGTGAAGCAGAGATTGAAGCTACGGGGCTTAATCAAGAAAAAGCAGTACAAGAAGCACTCTTAGCCAAAGTTGAAAGCCAACTTGACCAAGGCGACACCCATCAAGCAGAGCTAGAGCGTATCGCTAAACGAGGCCCGCTTACCAAGCCTGTGCCGACGGCTAAACCTAAACCTGATGATTTGCTCCCTGATATTCCTTCGTTTGATCACCTTAACGAAGCGGAACGAGCGGTAGAAAGTAAAAAACAGAAAATTGCAGCGGCCATGGCCAAAGCAAAGTTAATGAAGCTACAAATACGATTAGAAAAAGAGTCGGATCAGGCTAAAGCAATTCGTATTGAAATGGATGAAGTACGTATTCAGCAAAAACAAGCTCAACGTATTTTAGCAAAATTAAATGACCTATCAGTGCAAGAGAAAAACTAAATGGCCCTATTAAGGATTACATCCCCCCATACACAACGTGCAGGTCGTCGTACTTCATGGGTCATGCAGATGGTGATTTTAGCCACACTACCGGGTTTGCTTGTTCAAACTTGGTTATTTGGTTACGGCACTCTGATCAACCTTGTTATTGCGACTATTACCGCCATTGCCAGTGAAGCACTTGTCCTTAAACTCAGAAAACGCAGTCTTAGCTTTTTCCTAAAAGATTACAGCGCGCTTTTAACAGGCATCCTTTTAGCATTGGCAATCCCTCCCATTGTGCCCTGGTGGTTAACTGTTACTGGTGTCGCGTTTGCCGTCATAGTCGCAAAACAACTTTACGGTGGTTTGGGTAACAATCCGTTTAACCCTGCCATGGTGGGTTATGCGCTATTATTGGTCTCTTTTCCTGTCCCTATGACGCAATGGCTAACGGTATCAGATTTATCCTTAGCTCAGCACACTCTGCCTTTTCTAGATAATATTAAGGCCATATTTTCGACCGGTATAACGAACATTGATGCCTACACTATGGCAACCCCATTAGATGCCTTTAAACATAAAGATGGACTCATGAGCGATGAAGCTTTTAGCAGCATCAAAGCCTTAAAAGAGTCGAATCTGGATGCCATGTTATGGGTGAATTTAGCTTACCTAGTTGGCGGCTTATTTTTAATCTATTTACGCATCATTACCTGGCATGCTCCAGTTGCCATTTTAGCGGCCTTGTCAGTTATTGCTGGTTTTTTCTACCTAATAGACATTAGCAATGCGGCGACACCTTGGTTCCACCTCACCACAGGTGCCACTATGTTTGGTGCTTTCTTAATTGCCACTGACCCTGTGTCATCTTGTACCAGTAATAAAGGCAAGCTCTACTTTGGGGCAGGTATTGGTATTCTTATCTACATCATCCGCACTTGGGGCGGTTACCCTGATGGCATTGCTTTCGCTGTATTATTGATGAACTTTGCAGCCCCTTTTATCGATTATTATGCGCAACCTAGAACTTATGGTCATAAAAAGGCTAAAAAAGGCCTTAAGACAGGAGCAAATAAGTAATGGAAATAATAAGTTCTATTCGTAAGAACAGTATAGGGCTAGGTATCTTTGCGATTGTGACAGCAGGCCTTATTGCCGTCACCCAACAAGTCACTAAAGATCGCATTGAAAGCAATATATTACATGCCCAGCAGGCTGCTTTTAGTGAAATTTTACCCAGTAACTATTATGAAAACGATCTCTATAGTAGTCAAATCAGCTTAGGGCCTGACCCTTTATTGGGCTCCCATAAAGCCAGTTTCGCTTATATTGGCCGAGTCGATGGCGAGTTCGCAGGCATTATATTTGAAACCGTCGCACCCGGTGGTTACAACGGTAGCATGTCATTATTAGTGGCAATAAACCGCGCAGGTGTGGTGACGGGAAGTCGTGTTATTCGCCATCAAGAAACACCAGGACTTGGCGATAAAATTGATATGAAAAAATCAGACTGGATGCGATCTTTTGAAAACGTATCTTTTATGAGCTTAGATAAGAAGCAGTGGAAAGTTAAACGTGATAACGGCCACTTTGATCAGTTTACAGGGGCAACCATTACCCCAAGAGCTGTGGTTAAAAGCGTTAAAAACACCCTGGAATATTTCCAGCAACATAAAGCCGACTTGATTAAGTTATAACCTATAAGACAAGATAGAATCAGCTTATGAGTAATGCACAAACAGAATTAAACAACAGCCTTGAAGCAGATAATAACCCTGAACTCGATGAGAGCACAGCACCAGCTAGCACGGATTATAGTGAAATAATCTACAATGGTATCTGGAAAAACAACCCTGCTTTGGTTCAATTATTAGGGCTTTGCCCCCTATTGGCCGTGACCAGCACTGTGGTCAATGCTTTAGGATTAGGGCTTGCCACTCTCGTTGTACTTGTGGGCGCCAATGTTGCAGTTTCGTTAATTCGAAACTATGTAACAGATGCAGTGCGTTTGCCTGCATTTGTGATGATTATCGCGTCTTTTGTCACCTCAATCGAACTGGTCATGCAAGCTTATACTTATGAGCTTTATCAGATTCTTGGTATCTTTATTCCCTTAATAGTAACCAATTGCGCCATTTTAGGTCGTGCAGATGCTTTCGCAGCAAAGAATCCCGTTATCCCTTCAGCGCTTGATGGTTTTATGATGGGTCTAGGCTTTATGGCCGTTTTACTTGTACTGGGCGCGATGCGTGAATTGATTGGACAAGGCACCCTTTTCTCTGACATGCAGTTATTATTAGGTGATATGGCCATCAACTGGAAGATCGAAGTATTTGCAGACTATCCCGATGTTTTATTTGCTATCTTACCGCCTGGAGCCTTTATTGGATTAGGGCTGCTTATCGCCTTAAAAAATAGCTGGGATGAAAAAGCCAAAGCCCGTGCAGATAAGAATAAGGGCAATACCGAAGCCGTTGACCGCCGTGTTCGAGTAACCGGTTAATAGCCTCATTAAGCAGTAGAGTAAACAATGAACAAAGCCAAACGTTATGAAATTTTTAGCCGTTTAAGAGCCGAGAATCCGGACCCTAAAACCGAGCTCGAATACTCGAGTACATTTGAGCTACTCATTGCTGTCCTCCTGTCTGCTCAGGCAACAGACGTCAGTGTTAACAAAGCCACGCGTAAACTCTTCCCTGTCGCCAACACCCCACAAACCATTTTGGATCTGGGTGTTGATGGACTTAAAGAGTACATTAAGACCATAGGTTTATTTAACGCAAAAGCTGAAAACGCGATCAAAACTTGTCGTATTCTGGTCGAACAACATAACAGCGTGGTACCAGATACTCGTGAAGCCTTAGAGGCGTTGCCCGGTGTTGGCCGCAAAACCGCTAACGTGGTACTTAACACGGCGTTTAGACAAATCGCAATGGCCGTTGATACTCATATATTTCGCTTTGGTAACCGTACCAAGGTGGCACCAGGAAAAGACGTTTTAGAAGTTGAACAAAAGTTAATGAAGTTTGTTCCTAAAGAGTTTTTACTGGATGCTCACCATTGGATGATTTTACATGGCCGCTATATCTGTGTTGCCAGAAAACCAAAGTGCGATGCTTGTCTCATCGAAGATTTATGTGAATTTAAAGAAAAAACCAGCACTTAAAACTTACCAAAGCAGCCCTATCGCTCAAGGACTGAGTATGTCATTTCAACTAGAAACAAAACGCCTGATTTTAAGGGACTTCAAACAAGAAGATCAGGCCGCTTACCAAGCGTTTACCTCTGACAAAAAGTACCAGAAATTTTACAGTGAAGAAGACTGCTTACCAGATAAAGCCTTATCATTAGTAGAACAGTTTGTTAGTGAGTCCAAACTAACTAATAGACAAAACTATAACCTTGCCATTATTGATAAAGATACCCTCAAGGTAATCGGTGTTTGCGGAATACGTATCCAAGCAGACTTACAGGCAAGTGTTGGTTGTGGCCTTAGCCGTGACTACCAGAGAAAGGGAGTCGCACAAGAGGCCATAGAATGCCTATTTGACTTTGCATTTAATCAACTCAAACTACACAGACTTTATGCCGAAACGATTTCTCAAAATAAAGCCGCTATAACCTTATGTAAATCTGTCGGTATGCGTGAAGAAGCCC